>BS_KBA_SWE02_21mDRAFT_10000570_pt1 | contig 13919 bp, 18 predicted proteins | sample BalSeasSWE02_21m_FD_9196 | JGI IMG/M metagenome (IMG submission 9196)
ACAAAAGAGTTTCCCGGACAAACAAAAGAGTTTCCCGGACGACGGACAAACTTTCCCGGACAAACAAAAGAGTTTCCCGGACNANNNANANANTTTCCCGGACNANNNANAAGANTTTCCCGGACAAACAAAAGAGTTTCCCGGACGACGGACAAACTTTCCCGGACAAACAAAAGAGTTTCCCGGACGACGGGACAAACAAAAGAGTTTCCCGGACGACGGGACAAACAAAAGAGTTTCCCCGGACAAACAAAAGTTTACCGGACAAACAAAAGAAAGTTTCCCGGACAAACATTTCGAACAATATTTGACACCGTTCATGAAAACTTTTCTTAATTTTTTCAAAGAGGGCTCTTTGAAAAAGTACCTTTTTCGTTGTTGTCTCAAATACATCAATGAACTACACAATTTGCTTTTTTCTCTTATACTTTAATATACCACAAAGCTTTTTTCTTATGATCCCAAGTTCTACAATCTAAAACCGCCGTGTGTGAGACGCCACCACCGTCACTACTCTCTTGCGTGAAAAATGGAAACATGAATATGGGGTCGTCAGTCAGCGCAGCGCGAAATCATAACCCCGATACCGCACGTTTTGCAAACGTACCGCCCGTCTGGCATTCTTACCACCGTTGAATGATCACACGCGATAGTCATGTTCACAAAATCCCGACAATACACTCTGAAAAAATCAATTTTCCTTATTTTCTAAATAGAGTCTCGCGTGGTACAAGTTTGAAAGTTGCGAGGTTGTAAGTGATCTGAGCATAGGTTCAGAATAACCGAGTTTCACCAAATACCTAATCATATTTTCATTCATTTTTTATATAATCAAAAAAACGATTCCGCACCCCCACCCGTTTTAAAACCTACCGTGGGCGGCACGACTTTTCCATACGTTGAGTTTTGCGTGGTACAAGTTTGAAAGCTGAGAGGTTGTAAGAGATTTGAGCATAGTTTTGGAATAACCGAGTTTCATCAAATACTTTGTCATATGTTCAATCATATGTTCCATTTTTATATAATCAAAAAAAATGATTACGCACTGTAGAGCCATCTGTTTTTAAAAACTTGCGGCGACACGACTTTTCCACACGTAGAGTTTTGCTCGATACAAGTTTGAAAGTTTGAACAGTGTACTCGATTCGAGGCCGAATTTTTTCAGATCCCCCATAATATTCATATTTTCATTCATTTTATATAAAATGGATTTTTCAAAATTTGTATCGTTTGATTCGACAGACGTCGCAGACACAAACGAAAAGCTCGGAACATTTTCAAATAGATTTTCGTTCGTTTCCGACGTTGATCGCTTCAAGCAGCAGGTAGAATTTATAGCACCGCGTATAGATGTTTTGGACAGAAAAGACGTGGAAAGGATGCTCTTTTTGTGCGACAAGACTGCGAAAATAAAATATCTGTCGCCGCCCCTCTTTGTTTTAGGCTGGTGCCTCGCTCGAGGCGATCACGTCGACAAAGTCGTGTCGTTGGCCGACAAGCTCGGCGAAATGCTTCAAGTTACGCTAAACAAACCCAGCATCGTTCGGTATTCGCGCTACATCAAGAAAATCCAGTCCGGAAATGCTTTCAATTTTTCCATCGTTCCACACAAAATCCTTTGAATGAATAGTTTTCAAAATGATACCAATCATGATATTGTTCATGACATTTCGAGTTTCATCCCAAGAAAGATTCAGTTGTTTCTTCTTTTCCAAAACAAATTTATCAATGGCCAATTGTTTCAAAATGTTTTTAGAAGGGGGTAGCGTCGAAACCTTTTTTGCGCTCGCATCAATATTCAGAGCCCATTGTTCAACATCTTCTGGCGCGCGCCATGCGACTTTACCATACACGATATTTTCCACAACGTCCTTTCCCTCCTCTGTTTTTACATAGTCGAACAAAACAAGAGCATCGACATTCTTAATTTTCAACATGTTTATTGGCTAAAAAACTAGTTGTAAAATCGAAAAATTGTTCGCGCATGGTAAGAAACGTTGTTGAATTCCGTCGTCCTGGGAATGTTGTCCTTCGTCCGGGAAACTCTTTTGTTTGTCCTTGTTTGTGTCCGTTGTCTTGGAAACTCTTGTGTCCGGGAAACGTCGGGTGTATAAAAGTCTCTGAAAAAAGTTGAAACGGGCACCAACACCTTCGGCTCGCCTTGATCAAAGTTCCAGAGACTTGCAGTTCTAGTAAGTTGTTTCATGGTTGTCTGTTTCATTGTTTAATTCATTTTTTGTATTTCAGACACTATGGAAGTTTTCTCCAATACTGAGTCGAAATACTTTGCATTCGTTGACGAAAATGTCGTATGTGTCGTTACACCAGACTGGTTTGATCCAGACGAGATAACCTACGGACCACAATATGACGGACCATATGACGCAAACTGGACACTAGAGAAGGACGGGGAAACTTTTAGAGTGTTTTCTCGCTATGGCGTCGTAAGCACTTTGTATATGTTTAAAATAGATCCAAAAATAATTTTCCGCGGTATAATACACCGAGTTCAACAACAATATGATGATGCTGCTATCGAAGCCGAGTACGATGCCATCAAAGATGATTACGAAGCATATCTACGTGGGGCGAAAATGTAGTAGTATAGGGTGAAACACCATAGTATGTTGATACAAGTAACATTGATAAACTGTTTCTAATGTGTATTGTATTTGTGAATGGAACCGCAATAAGCGAAACAATGTAAACAACAAAGCATGGGCAAATACACAGTACTGGTATTCAACAGACATTTTGTAATTTCGCGCGCGTTCTTTTTGTCAAATCATACGCTAAAGACTACGTGAAAGAGTCGGGTCGACCGATGTGCTGCGAAATTTCTCAAACAAATCAAAGAGGTTTATACATTTTTTTGCCGGCATTGCCGTACGCTTGGTTTCTCTTTTCAAAATGTTTTTGCAGCGTTTTAAAATTGTCGTACAAGTCAAAAATGAGGGGTTTCGAATCTTGTCGGCGCATGACCCTACCAATGTATTGTTGAATGTACTGAACCACATCGGCAGCCAAAATGAGACCGTTGGCGCGCGGAAAATCAAACCCGGTTCCCAATTTTAGAGCCGTGCCTATAATGATTCTCGCTTCGCGATCAAACTCTTGCTGGGATCCAATCAAACAGGCCACGTGCTGATCCGAAAGCAGCTCCCCGAGCAACTTTATCTGTTCGACTCGCTTGACCAGAATGATGAAAACGCGCGAAGGATGCTTTCGGACGATAATTTCAATTTGCTTGTTGCGTTCCTCGTCCGTGGCCGACTGGTTCAGCACCTCGTTCCACTGGCCCGGTCCCGTTCCTTTTACGATGGGGGTGAATCTTGTTTCGACCCGAACCACAGTCATTTGGGCTTCTTCTTGGGCCGTTCTTTTCCTTTCTACGCGGGCCGGACCGTAAAACAATCGAAACAGCGAATCGAGCCCGTCCGTCCTCCAGTCGGTGGCCGTGAGTCCGATGAGGTGAAACGGAACGAGACGCAGTAAATGCTGATGACCTTTTTTGCTGAAAAGCAAATGAGTTTCGTCCAAAATGACGGTGTGAAAGCGTTTCAATAAGGCTAGATTTGCCGTTTTGAGTCTCGAAATGTTGACAATGGAAAACCGGGCGCTTGAAGCAAAGTCGGCATCGTTTTCGATGATGACGGCGTCGACGGAACAAAAAGTCGAAAAAGCATTTTTCCATTGTTGCAGAAGGCACAATCTGTTGACAACCACCAGCGTAGTCATTTTCAGTTCCAACGCCAAAGCACAGGCTACAATAGTTTTCCCGAAGCCTGCAAAAGAAACGAGGAGAACGACACCGTCCTTTTGCAGGTGCAAGCGACATTTTTCAAAAATGACGAGCTGTTCATCCCTCAGTTTTCCGCGAAAAGGCCCGCATGCAAAGGTATCGGGCTTCGGTCGTGCAATGCACGCCGGCACCGTTTTCCCGAAATGGTACGGAACTCGAATGTAACCCGGTTCCAATTCCGACGCGCCGAAAAGCGTTTCCGTAGAAAATCTTCCCACGATGTGTAAACGCAACGTTTTTTTCAAGTATGCTTTGACCTCTTCGGATATTTTGGAAATTTTCAATACACTTGCCATAGTTTTATTTAGAATATCCGACACGTAGACGGAATAATCACGTCAAGGAACAAAACTTTTTACTTCCGCCTTCATCGTCATAATGTTTGGATTGATGAGAGCAGGCGAATTCACTTTCGAACCTTCAATGTAACCGTACCTCGTGTAATGATTCAAATCTAGCGCGGGATTGATGCTATATGTTGCTCCGCACGAAGCGACGCTCGTGTCTTTGTACACTGACGTCGTCAGTCCGACGTCTGTTTTCGGTTTCGCGGATAAAATTTGAAAGGCGTACGCCGGTCTAGCACCCACAATCACGTTTTGAGGTTCCAATAAAATTTGAAGCGAATCCAATCCCTTGATGGTGAGCCACGAAAGAATTAAATTATCAAATCTAAAAGCGTACGAATAATGAGTTCCTATCGGAAAATATTTTTCGTAGTTGTAATTGGTTCCGTTTGCAATGCCGTTTTCGATGCCCGTGTATCCGTTAATGTACCAATAGGCGACGAGTTTCTCGGCTTCTTTTCTGGCCGCATCTGGGGCGGTCTGAATCGATCCAGAGTAGCCGTGCCTTTTCAAATCGGCGAGGGAGATGGCCGGCCATGCGGGGGACGCCGTCGCGGACACGAATCCAAACCGGATAATGTCGGCCACCCGGGCGACCTGAAAGTTTATGTTTTGCTCGACGGCGCTCGTCGTTCCGCGCAAAACCATCAAATCCCCGAGCGACAGACCACACCCTCCGTCGCCGATGGGCGAGAGCAGAAAACCCAGTTTTGTGTTGCAGGCGGCGCTCTTGCCGACCGTGTACCATAAACCGCACCCTCGAAGAGGATACGTGTAAAATCCGCGAAAGTGAGCCGGAGAAACGGTCGAGCAGAGTCCCGAGGGAAACGCGGGATCGCAATCGTCGACCAAATCGGTAGGTTGGTCGAACGCCTCCGTGAACACTCCTTTCCGAAGACAGACGTCGAGTGTGTTTTTCGGACCGAATTCGCCGCTGCTCGAAACGGTGACGCACTGAAACCCGTCCGGACACGCCGGTGCCGTCGACGAACAAAGATTGTTGTTGTACCAGGGCTCGGAAGAGATGGGTATCAAAAGAGGACCCGTTTTTCCCCCATCCACATACGTCAATCCCGGCTGAATTTCTGTGGGCGCCGACGTGCAAAATTTCGGCACGCCGTACTCGCCCGGATAGGTGAGGCCCTCGTACCACGCACCGTTGGGGAACCCCTTCAGACCAGACATGCCGACGTGCGACAGGGCGTCGCGAGTCGAGTTGAGCGAAGCATTGTCTGAATCGTAAGCGTTTTGCAACAGTCGTTGCGTCCTGATTTGAACTCGCAAACCGGCATAGTCGTCGCAGTCGAGCAGCTGGTTTGCCGAAAACATGTTTGAGCTGAACCTGCACTGCGGCAGGGCCACTCGCCTGCAGTCGCAAACGCTTCCTCCGAAAAGCCGGGCCCACGCTATTCTTCCGTTTCCGTCGAGTCGCGTCAGAGCCGACAAGCGGTCCGTTTGATAGTTTTCCGACGGAGCGGCGCCGAATTCCGGCATCAGCTGTTCGTACCAACAGTCGAGAGACGAGTAGAGGGTCACCATCGTGCTGTAACTCTGAGGAGGCATATAAGGATACAGCCGCGCAAAGTAATTTCTGAGGCTCGACTCTCCGTGCTGTTGCAACGGCCCGGGCGGCGCGGGAACGAGGCTGGCGGCGTTGGTGACGAGCAATTCGCTTCCGACTAGGGATCTGTCAAAAACGTTGTTCAGGTTCAAATCGGTGGGCACGGTTCCCGTGTAGAGGGGCCCCGTCGGTCCGCGCCGGTCTCGAGCGCGCTTCGACGACAAAAAAATCAATACAATGGTCGCTGCGACGCTCCAAAAGACTAGCTCCTTTTGATATTTGTTCATTTTATCTTAAAGAAATATGCAGAACAAGTAAATGCAAGCCTCACTTGAAAATTTGTTCAAGCAACTCATTTCCGAAAATTTTTTAGTTTTCGTAGATGTGAACAATTTCTTACAAAATACCTATTCCGATGACTGTTTTGAAAGCAGGGAGAATTTCATGCGCCTCTATCGCCGCGACGGCGACGTTGAATCGAAACGAGGCTACGTCTGGATAAAAGACTGTCCCAATGTGAATACCGCTTTCCAAGCTATTTACAAACACGACTGTTTTGTTTACAAAATTCGAATGACATCGTTCGACGAGACCAAACAGGAAGAACACTTGAACAAGGTGTGCGAGACCGCCACCGCCAGAGGTTTCACCGCTTTTGTAGAACAAAACTTTATCGTCTTTCCGATCGATTCGCGCAATTTGAACGAAGCGACCTCGCGCGAATACGCTGCCTTCTGTTCTTTGCAGCCGGTAGACTGTTCTCTGTGCGAAAAGACTTTTAAAAACGAAAAAAGCCTCGAGCGGCACTGCAAACTCGTTCACTCTTCCCGTCGGAACGAGCCCTCCGAATCCCCCGTACAGTGTACTCTGTGCGAACAGAAAGTGAAAAACGAGAGAGGTCTCAAGCGACACTGCAAACTTTTTCACCCGAGCACACTGAACGAATCCTCGCAACCGCTAGAGTGTTCTCTGTGCAAAAAGAAAGTGAAAAACGAAAGGGGTCTGAAGCGACACTGCAAACTTTTTCACTCTTCCGAGTTTAGAGTTCGGGAAGAAATATAAAAATGGATGTTTGTATTTTTTCGGCAAAAAGTAAAACCAGCGGTCTCCTCTACAAAACCTTTTTCGATCTGCTCACCACTCTGACAGTGTCCAACGAAAACGGGTCGTGCCGGCAGGCGTGCTTCAAAATTTCCAACGCGGGAATGACGATATTCAGCTCGAGCCCGCGCGACATTTGTCTGGAAGCAAATTTCAGGAGAAAAGATTTTTTCAGCTTTGCGTTGAACGGACCCGAGATTTGCATCGGAGCAAATTTGGAATTTGTGAAAAATTTCTTTCGCACCGCGAGAAAATCCTACGACGTTGAATTCAAAGTGTTTCAACCCCAGAGGGACAGTTTTCCGTCTGAAATGACGATCGTCATCGCCGAAGCAAACGGAAAACTCGCTCAATCTCACAAAATCAATATTGAAAATATTCAAAACGTCGAGCTCAATACGGCCCTCACCCCCACCATAAGCCCCATTCAAATAAACAAGGAAGATTTCAACGCCCTAAAATCTATAGGCACCATGAACGAAGGAAACGGAAAAGTTCGCATCACGGCCGGACCAACGTCTGCGACGTTTTTCAGCGACATCAACAGCATCGCGAGCAAATCTATTTTCATAGGTGATTCCGACGATTCCAAAAACACGTACGACGAAGTTTTTCACAGCAGTCACATTAGAAACATTCACAAGACGAGCGCTTTCAGTTCGTTTGTGAAAATGTTTGCAGTCACAAAACAGCCGCTCATGTTTGAAACCAACATTGGAGACATTGGCTACCTCAATCTCTGGGTCAAGCCTATTTCTTTCGATCAGTCGACGTGCTAGAGTTTGGCAATGATTTCTTGGCTCTTTTCCTCTCTGCCCTTTGTCCTCCCCAATTCAAAGATTCTTTTCTCCAAGTCTTTTGATATCTCCTTATCTTGTTGAATGTATTTCTCCTCCAGGCGATTTTTCAAGTTATCATAATTTATAACCTCTTGGTGAATCATTTCAAATTCGTCTAGTGAAATGATTCCGTCGTTGATGGCTTTGTTGATGTGCTGCGTGATGGAATCGAGTTTCGACGTGCAGAGCGTGAGCAGTTGGAGGAATTTTTGTCTCTTGACTGCGAGAATGTTGTTGCTGGTCGAAAGGCCTATTGTCGCCGATTGAAGACCCAGAGACAGGGGGACTGAAATCGCCAGCATGGGCATGTACACCAGCGATGCCCCCTTCAGAACAGTGTCGACTATATGAACACAGTATTCTGTATATTTCAGGGCCGTGCACGCTCTCTTTGTTTTCTTGTAGGATTTTCTGTAGCGCAACTGCTCGCCGCGAATGTACTGCTGAAAGTGGTCCACCTTTTGCATTCTGAAATGATTTCCCGCCATGACCGGATCTACAATGTCGTCAGACAGCGGGGCTGTCGGGTAAATAGAGGTTTTTTTGTAAGACATTTTATTAGATGCGGGAAATTTGTTTGCTGGAGCTAGCGCGCGAGCGCGACTAAAAGAGAGAGTTGGTGAGAATCGCGCTGTCGTCGGGAGCCTGTGCATCCGGGTCGGCTAAAAACGCCAGATGCTTCAGAAACGTGTCTTTGATCTGTTTTTGTTCTTTCGGATCTTGTTCCGATTCTACAATTTCTTCGATCGACACCGTGTTGGAAACGGCGGCCGCGGGCGTAAACATTGGGAAAAAACTCATGAAAAAATCGTTGGGGGTTTTTGCGGGTTCGTGGGCGAATAAAACTTTGGGACCGCGCCCGGGTTTCCGGTCGGCTTCGAGTGCTGCGATTCGTTCTTTCAGCGCAGTCAGCTCTTTTTGAAAACGAATCGTGAGGGCTGTTATCGCAGCCACTTCAGCTCCAATATGAATGTATTGATTCATTCTTTATTCGAGTATAAAAGTTTTTGAAAACAATAAAAATGTCTGTATTCGCAAACATATTTTTATCATATTTTTCTTTCGTGTTGTTCGCGGTGGTCATGCTCTTGGTAAAGTTTTTTTTCCGAAAATTGAATGTATCGAAAGTTATCAAAAATATTGAAACAACGATACAAAAAACCTTGACTGTGCTGAGATTTACGAAAATTTTTACATTTTTTATAGTTCGATACTGGATGTGCAAGTGGACGCGCTTCGTGGAACAAAAACTGAACCGCTATCGATGCGAAGCGAAACGGGTGGGACGATTTCATGTTCTCGACTACTGGATAGAAGGTCAAGCCTACACGCTCCTCGTTTCGTTTCCCGACAAACCCTGGCTTTTCACGGTCGTCGATCAGGACGGTCGCGATCAAACTCTTGTCGTTGGTAAATATCTGGGCCCCAACGTCGATTGTCACGGATCCGCCATAACTCCCTTCGATTTGGGTTTCGAATCTTTGACGATTTTATGCCTGGGCTGCGATCCTCTCGAAAAGCAATTTTCAGCCAACGAAATTTTAGTCATAGATAAAAAGTTGAAAAGTGACCTTGGCGCTTTCTGAAGGTGTCAGAAAATGATCTTTATTTCGCTGTTCGTCACCCCACGGGGGAAAACAATCCGCGTGCCTGGCGTCTACGATTCCGACGTTTTCAAAAAGACCACGTCAAAGTGGATCATTGACGGAAAACAAGTCTCTTCTTCGTCTAAAATGATTCAGTTTAAATATTTGAAAACGTTGGTAGTTTTGGATCGATCGAGAGATCTCGACGCCAAACATGTTTTTGTTTAGTCAAGTTTTTTTTCAATAATAAATGAACATTAATGATAACATCGGAACAGTCTCGATTATAAATTTTTTTCTCATGCTTTTATTATTTTTTATTGTGCTTTCCGGCTTTTCTGCGCTTATAAGCAATTTTACTAATAAAGATGAATATTCCCAGTATTAATATTTGCCAGTTTCAAGATGTAGCGTGAAATAAAATGGTTATCACACACGCTGAAAACGTAAACACTTTTAATCTTCAACGAACGTACTCGTCTCCTACTTTTGGCTGTACTGCGCCTCGTACGGTCGAAAACACTTTTCACTACATAACCTCCCAAGTTCAAAAAGGAATCTTTGTAAAAATTCACAACAACGCACTAGTTAATTTCATAGTTTTCAACGTCAGAGATAACGTTGAAAATTTGTGGGGAGACCGCATTCGCGTGGATCCGCGTTCCTTTTCGTCCTTGATCGATTTCATGAAACACGTGGCTCGAAAGACTAGGGCTCCCTTTTCGGCCGACGACGTCGAACTCGACACGAAAAAGTGGAGGTGCAACAACGGAATGTTGCGTTTCGAAAATCCTCCGGTGGACAATCGCAAAAATATAGAGTGCATTCACGATATGATTTTGCAGCTTTGCGCAAACTGCGCTGTTCCGGACGTTGAATTTTTCGTCAACAAGCGAGATTTTCCGCTCCGACGCGTCGGTCCTTACGAACCTTTTCATCATATTTGGGACAGCAAGAGATTGCCGCTGAAGCGTTTCGTTTTTCCCGAATATTCTCCAATCTTGTCTCAGTGCACCGAACAAGATTTTGCCGACATTGCCGTCCCCACGTACGAAGATTGGGCCCTGGCCCGCGAGCGCGAGGACGGTGTCCGCTTCGAGGATTCGCGGGTGGGGAAAACGTTTCAACCGGTGCCGTGGGAGGAGAAAAAAAACATGGCCGTATTCCGCGGCACGTCGACGGGAGTCGGGACGACGAGCGCCAACAACGCGCGCATGAAACTCGTCAAAATGTGCGAGAAATTTCCCTCTCTTTTCAACGTCGGCTTCACCCGCATAAACTATCGTCCCAGAAAGCAGTACAAGAATCCCTATCTTCAAACGGTCGAAGAGCGCTTCAAATGTCTGGAACCCCTGTCTCTCCAGCAGCAAATAGAGTACAAATTCATCATCGACGTGGAAGGTCACTCGTCGGCCTTTAGACTGTCGTCGGAACTCGTCTCTGGATCGTGCGTTCTGCTCGTCGACTCGCCGTGGAAGTTGTGGCTTCACTCGTTTCTCGTTCCCTACGAACACTTTGTGCCCGTGAAAGCCGATTTGAGCAATTTAATAACTCAGATGCGTTGGTGCCTGGACAATGACGATCGGTGCAGAAGCATCGCTCAACGCTCCTTCGGTCTGACTCGGTCTCTTTTGTCGAAAAAAGGAATGCTGCATTTTTTGAAAACAACGCTGGACACGTTTTCGGGCCCCTGCGTTTACACCGACAGGTTTCAATTTCGTCACGATCCCGGGGAAACGCGAAACCTTGTCGAAAAAATCTCCATTCCGGGCGTCGAATTCGAGGCTCGACCCTCGTCGGACCGCTCTGCGTGCGCCGAGTCCACGCTTTTGGCCAGACTGGTCGTGTGGCACGCGCACACGCTGTTCAAAATGACGTGGGGGCACGGAAACGTAGCGTTTGGAAACGTGCCGAAAAGGAGGTGCCTGTCGTTTTGTCTTGCCGGGCGGTGGTATCAGTTGTGGACCGCAAAAGTCATGTTCTGGCCTCCTTGCGACGACACGACGCTGTGCGTCGACGACCGATGGTACGGACCCCTCGTGTGGAACCCGCTGTCGGATCTCAATCTTTTACCGGGGGAAAAACTCGATCTCGATGTCGATTCGATGGCGGTTTTTGCAGGGCGGCGCGACATTATTTTCAAACAAGACTGCTGCGTTTCTCGAATAGAAAACAGGCTCTTTCAAACGCCGATGATTTGTTCAGACAACCTTTTTTTCCTGACCTATTATTGCGTGCGCATTTTATCGTTTATTCCGAAAGCCGCTCAAAAATCAGACGACACCGTCTGGAAACGGTGGAAAAACACGCTGGCTTATCTGATCCTGTTTTACAAAAACAATGTTGAAAAAACAAGAGCTCTCCCCGTATCTTTCGAAATTTATTCATTTCCTCATTCCGGATCGAAAACACTTTGCGACTATACAAAATGGAATTTAAACATCAAAAACGTTCTCAATCACCGAGGACCGTTTGCTCTTTCTACAAAGGACAATGAATATTACGTGCGTCATTTTGAACCCCTCTTCAAAACGTCGGAAAATTATTCGTTTTTAGTGGCTTCTCACAATAGTGTTTTAGCATATTTTGAAAATAGTAGATAGACTAAATAAAAGTCATGACGGCAAAACAAGGAGCCGATATTATTGTAGAAAAAATCTTCAAAGAAGAAGATTACGATCCGGAAGCATTTGAAAAACAATCTTTTCCGAGATTGTATCTTGAACTTTTGGAAAACAAAGATAAGGTCATTCCCGAAGTTCGTCAAGTAGAATATGAAGAATCGTATGTTCAAGAGGAAATCGAACTCGCTCCTGTATTCGACAAAGCAGACATTCAAATTAAGGAATCTATCATTCAAGATCCATCTCCAATAGCGGCGGAAGTTACCCTTCAGGAATCCGTGTTTAAACTAGTGTCCAGAGAACCTTCTCCCGTTGCTGTGGTCCCGCCTCCTCCTCTTCCTCCAAAGTTGGCAGATATTATCCCCGGGATATATCGAAAAGACCCCCCTCTTCCTGTAAAAAACCCCATAGACGCAAAAACTCTGGAGAAAAAACAAAAATTGTTGATGAAGCTTGACATTTTGAAAAAATCATCAAAATCTACAAAAATTCCCAATTTTTCACTCACCTCAGATTATTCAGAGATGAAAGCTACTTACAAGAGTCTGGTGAAGCGCGTTCATGTAGACAACAAGGTGGAATGGATGCAAAATATTCTGTTGGGAGCATGCGGGATCGTGGAGCTGGGGCTGGGAGACATGGGGTTGGGTCTCGACATGGAAGGATTTATAGAATTTCAAATGAACAACATGTCCAAATACGACAAGCTTTTGATAAAAATCGGGGAAAAATCCTACCAACCGAAAACGATAAACACCTGGCCGGTCGAAGTGCAACTTTTATTTTTGGTTTTTACGCAAACCATTCTCTTCATAATGGCAAAAGTTTTTAAAGAAAAAACGGGAGCAAACATTTTGGGGTTTTTTCAAGCCATGAGCGCCAATAAGAAAACTGAACATTTGACTAAACCTAAATGATTTCGTTTCATTAAAATAAATGATATTTGCAGAAGAACCAATCGTGAGGTATGAGGGTGTAAACGGAATAGAAACCGTGAAAATTTCTAAAAATGCTTTGAGAGTATACAGAAACGATCAATTGTACAGGACTATGCCCATCAGAAGATTTAATGCAGGGGGGTTGAGGGATTTTATTCTGCTCAACCGAAATATTGGTATGATTACCATGCTCCTCAGCGAATCTCAGGCAACTTTAATCACTCAGCTCGTCAACGAACTTTACGGATGGCCGGGCGTGGTCGTCCAGCCCAACGCGGCATTCAGCCCCGAGTGGTTGTATGCTAAATATGTCTATCACTGGCTTTCAAAGTACTACGAAGGCGACGTTACACCGAAAGGCGTTCCGTGCTACACTCCCGATGCAGAAGACGATTATTCCGACGATCCCGCATCGCCACTCGAAACACTACCTACACTGAGATTGTTGCAAGACCGAGCAGACGCCCCAAAAGGTCAGTTTTACTATTTGACGTGGGAAGGCGACGAAATGTGCCGTCTTCTCATGACCAAAGATTTGTTGTGCAACAAAAAACCCGAGGTTGTGGGAGAAATCCCAATCTTTGACATTACCGAAGAATTCATTGTTCGTTTTTTGAAAAGCGAACGCAGAAAAGCCTTGAGACAAGTTCTCGCCAATCCCAACGAAGACGATTGGGAATTGTTCTGTTATTTTCACAATCTTTTGATCCCTTTCATTTTTTACACCCAAAACGAAAATTTGCCTCTGGATGATGTGCGTCTCGATGATGTGCTTCTCAACAATTTGTATTATATATAACTATGGCTACCCATTTAAATTCTAAATCTCATTATAAATAAAAATGCCTTGCGATCACTGTAGAGCAAAGCCTCCTGCTTTCGTCGTATGTTGTCCAAAAAGAAAACCCGTCTACAAGCCGAGAAATTATCCCAAATGTTCCTGTCAGCAAAAAATGGCTTGGCTGAAAGGAGACGCGCCGTACAATCCGTACACTATCCAATACCCGAACGCGTACGGAAACAGTCAGGGCGACATTATCCCCCAATACCCCCAGAACGCGTACGGAAATGTCCAATACAGTCAGGGCGACATTATCCCCCAATACCCCCAGAACGCGTAC
>BS_KBA_SWE02_21mDRAFT_10000571_pt1 | contig 13918 bp, 9 predicted proteins | sample BalSeasSWE02_21m_FD_9196 | JGI IMG/M metagenome (IMG submission 9196)
CTGTGTGCATGGATTACCTTCCTTTGAGAAGTTACCAGCGACTGGAATTACATTTACGCCTATGAACGACATTTTGAGACAGGCATACGATCCGGAAGCCTTCCGAAAAGAAGGGCACGAATTGGTCAATATGCTCGCAGATTATTTGCAGGATTGTTTGGCGCAAAAAGATATGCCTGTGCTGCCCTGGGTTGATGCCAATGAGCAGCACCAGGACTGGAAGGCTTTTTTTAGTGACCATGGAAATATTCAATCTCTTTACAAAAAGTTTTTGGATCAATCCAATCATTTACATCACCCGAAATATATCGGTCACCAGGTTGTACCGCCTTTACCCATGGCGGCGCTTTCCGATCTGCTGTCAGCCTTTACGAACAATGGAATGGCTATTTACGACATGGGACCGGCAGCCACCGCCATCGCCATAGAGCGGAATGTCATTGAATGGTTATTGGGTTTTTTGGGTTGGGACGAAAACGCCAATGGCTTGATTACATCGGGTGGGTCTTTGGGAAATTTGACCGGGCTTATTNGCNGCCCGTCAGGCGGTAAAACAATACGATGTCTGGGAGAGCGGGGTGCAAGGTGACCTGGCTGTGATGGTCTCATCAGAGTCGCATTACAGTGTGGACCGCTCAGTAAAAATTATGGGCCTGGGTGATAGTGGTGTCATCAAACTTCCTGTCAGCAATCATAAAATCAGGGTTGATGCTTTACCAGCNATGCTTCATCAGGCGNATAANGAAGGTAAAAAAGTCATNGCTTTGGTTGGAAATGCCTGTTCCACCTCCACCGGAATCTACGATCATAACGATGAATTGGCAGATTTTTGTCAGGCCAGCCATATTTGGTTTCATGTCGATGCTGCTCACGGTGGCGCTGCTCTCTTATCCGGTAAATACAAACACCTCACAAAAGGCATTGAACGCGCAGATTCGATCGTTATAGATTTCCATAAAATGATGCTGACCCCCGCCCTTACCACCGCCGTTTTATTCAAGGATGGCAACAGGTCCTATCAGGCATTTACCCAAAAAGCCTCTTATCTTTTAGATAAAAAAGGGGAAATCCCCTGGTATGACGGCGCCGGGAGAAGTATCGAATGTACCAAAAGAGCCATGGGTCTCAAGGTTTATATGATGATCAAAACCTATGGCAATGAACTGTTCTCATCCTATGTTGAAAAAACCTATGATTTAGCCCATGAGTTTGAAGTCTACATAAACTCCCTGGATGATTTTGAATTGGGTGCCAGGCCTGAGTCCAATATCGTTTGTTTCAGATTAAAGAATCCTAAAGGGGATTCAAACACGCAGATGGCAAGTATCCGGGGGAAAATTATCAGAGAGGGTGAATACTATATTGTCCAGACGGTTATTGACGGGGATGTATATTTCAGGATCACCATCATGAATCCGTTTACAGATATGAAAATCCTGAGAGGACTCATTGAAAAAATCAGAAGTTATAATCAATGAAGCGCAAACCGGTCGGTGTGAACCCTTGATTGACGGGTTGAAAACCAGCCCTGAGAAATACCACTTACAAGAATAATCAAACAACCGCTCATCTGTAGTGGGCTCAATGTTTCATTGAAAATCAACCAGCCGAACAATACCACCGCGATCGGTTCCAGGTAGACCAGGGTGCCAAATACGGCCGCAGGAAGATGCCGCAGCGCCATGACCGCAAATAGAATGGCAAGAAAACCAGGAAATAACCCGGCGATCACCAGCCAACCCCACTGCCACGCTGCCGCCGGCGGTTCAACCTGAAGCATAAAGGGCAACAAACAGAGGGCGCCGACGGCAAGCTGATACCAGGTACGGGTGAAAACGTGTATCGAGCCGGGCACCAGTCGATTGATGACAATAAAACCGGCATAGGTGCATAGCGATAACAACGCATAAACCAGTCCTATCCCCTCAGCCTCGTTAGCACTGAAATCAAGCCTGAACTCCTGCATCATTGCAAATCCGAACAGCGCCGCAGCTATCAGCAGCAGATTGACTGCTGTCAACCGTTCCCGGAGAAAAAAATGGGCCACTATCGAGGCTGCGATCGGTGCCAGGTAGACGATCATAATGGCATTAGCCATACTGGTGTGATTCATCGCCTCAACATAAAACAGGATGAAACTTGCCAGCAAGACGCCGTTGACCAGCACTTGCCAGGAGGGCCGGCAACGCAGCAGGTGCAGCTTGTGAGAAAACCCCAGGTAACCCAGCATCAACAGCGCAGCAAAGGCCAGCCGGTAAAAGGTCACCGTCTGCGCGTCCAAACCAGTGAACCTGGATATAACGCCGATGGTGCCCATCAGCACGGCCGATAGGGCCGCCATGGCAAGATAACTGAACGCTATCGGCTGGGCCGGTGATGTCATCATGGTTTCGGTTGTAAGTATCTGCCCATATTCAGGTGGCTAGCCTTCGTTGTGCAGATTATAGGGTCTAACTCGATTTCGAACGATCCTGCAATCTCGCGGGTAGCCATACAGTAAGCGCACTGATGACCATCACCACGGTGGCCACCATGATGATCAATGCATAGTTATCCTCACCCAATAAAATGGCCGTAACGACCGGCCCGGAGGCCAGCCCCATCTTGGAGGCAAAGCCACCCATGGCGGCCATTTGTCCGGTCACATCAAAGCGCGACGCCAGCCCCAGCAGGTATGAGATGGTAAAACCCCAGGTAATACCGATCAGACAATTGGAGGCAATCCAGATCCACGGGATATTGCTGTAGAGCAATACCCAGATTGCCAGGGCAGTGAATGCGATACCTGCAAGTACCGGTTTTAAGTAACCGAAACGACTTCCAATGGCTATTACCAACCCGGCCCCCGCCAAACCCAGCCAATTGGCGATGCCAAGGGTCGTGGAGATAAAGTCCAATTCCAGTTTGTAGAATTCGCCAAGACCGATAATAAAAGCAAACAGTCCCATATTGGCAGCCTGGAAAAGAAAAATCGTTGCCAGTGTCAGGGCCACAGGAAGTTTTTGAATACCGCCGTCTGAGGTTTGTATGACAGGCTTTTTAGCCGGATCAATCGCGTATGCCGGCAGGAAAGGCAGCATTATAAAGGTGGCCACACTGAATGCCACCAGTGAGTAAAACAGCACTTGCGTCCCAAACTCCGGTACCAGACCGGGGATGAACATGATGCCCAGTCCGCCAAAACCAAACTGCACAAAGAGCAGTACACCAAAGGTACGGTCGGGTTGGGTAGTGCGCGCAATCAGTGAAAACCCGGTGCCAACCAGCATGCCGCCAATAAACCCATGAAAGAACCGAACCATCATCATGACGGTGGGGTCGGTCAGTTTTATGGATATCAGATCCACCGCGATCAAACCGCTTAGAAACAAGGTGGCCGCCAATTGCCAATTTAAACGTTTGACCAGAAACACGATAAACAGGGCGCCTGTCGCTGCACCGTACATATTTGCCGAGGCGATATTCCGGCCTGCTGATTGGTAAAACCCAGCGCTTCAATCAGACCACTGACAATGGTGGGCATGATATTGACGTAGAAAAGACCTGCTGAGGTGAGGAAAGCAAGAAAGACTCTGGCGGTCATGCTATTTGGAGATACTTTCGGTAAGTTGTTGTACATAAGTATTATTCTTTACAGTAGTTAAGGGCTTTATTCGCTTCAACAGCGGCGTTGCGGAAGCTGTGTTTGTTGCTGTCGGTGAAAAAATAATAAACGCTGCCGTTGGGAAGCAGGGCCACCGCGATACCTCCATAACCGGACATAAAAGGTATCCATGTTGCTGTGGAACACGAAATCCACTCGCTCGCATCGACCCCCCAGAAACCTGTGCTGTAGGCCAGACCTTCTTTATCCGCCAGTGGCTGCGAGGGATCGCCGGAGCGGAACATCGCGGTATCAAATTCTGCACCTGTCAGGCGCCTGCTGACCACACTGTCGGTGTTTATAGCCAGCGCAATCCGGGCCAGGTCATCATTGTGGAGTACCAGGCCAAAACCGGTGAATGCCTGTGAAACATCATCATAGGTGCGTTGTGTCCATTTCAACACCGGGCTGAGATTGAGGGGTTCCAGCAGTTGCGGGTACAACAGGTCACGGTAGATGTCCGCTTCGCTACCCATCTTTTGTTTAAGGAAGTTATTCATCGCGACACCCAGCAGGTAAGTGTCGGTTGTGTGATAGACCCATTGAGTTCCTGCCGTTGATCTTTTGAGCCACGTTTCGCAGCTGAACCTGAGTTTTTCGTCGTGCTTTTCCGCCAGGAAAAAAGCAGCCATACCGGTATCCTCGTCCACATTAAATAAACTGGAACCGTAATTACCGGTGTTCATATCGATCAGGTTGGCGGGCGTGACCTGGTCCCACCGTCCATCAGGCAGTTTACACTCTGGAATCAGACTGGAAATGGGAGTTGCAGCAAATTCAGGCCAGCGGGCGCTCAGAAGCAGGTAGGTGAGACCGGCAAAAATACTTTTCGACAAGGAATAGGAAGGCAGGTCCAGTACGTCGCAAAAGGGATAGGGTCCATAACGGGTTGGACATTCACTTCGGTAGTGAATGCCGTTAATAACAAAACCATAAACGCTGGCGTCTTCAATTCCGGACGGCTCAAATGCGGCATGATCGGTGCCTGGAAAATCAATCTCAATTGCTGATAGTGGTTTAACGGCTAAACGACCGGCGACCTCCTTGCGATAAGCGGCAATAATATCGCCGGATGCGGGCACCGCTCCGGGTGTATATTCCGCCTCAGAAATACCCCACAAATTAACTTTCAGGTACAGACAGGTTTCACTGGTGACTTGCCATACGACACGGCTTATAGANCCGTCNTGTTTAAACAAAAACGTCATCAGTCCGTTGTGTAAACAGTTCTGGTTCTTTTCCTTGAGTGCAAACGGCAGTACTGCCCTTGACCAACCCCGGTCGAGGTCATCGGTCCAGACCGCGCCCGGCTCCAGTATGATTTCCCAGTATGGGTGGTTGCTGCGCTGCGGTTCTCGAACCACGGGGATGAGCGCGGAACCATCGCTGACATATTCAAAGGAAAAGGGCGGAAGTGTTGCCAGCTTCAAGTGTTTTTCGCTGACCACCCCGTAGGTGTCCACCAATGGCTCGATGCTGTTCAAAGCGCCGCTGGTTTCAAGGGTCAATAGGCCATTGAAGGGTTGTGCAGGTAACGGCGCCTCTTCGGGCGGGCTAAAAGCAATGGTGGCCAGTGGTGTTGCCAACGCTGTCTTACCCAAAAGAAAATCCGCACTGAGCAAATTCTGCGGTGACGGCTGAAGCGGTAAACGGGATGCTGGTTGTTGCTGGGCGCATGATGAAACCAACGTCACCAGGGTCAGAATGAGGGTCATTCGGGACCGGAATTTGACCCGTTCAGTCAACAGCAATTCCGAGTTCCCGAAGGTGTTCACGTAGAGGTGAGAGTTGCAGTTCGTACGACTTCCAACGATTGATCGAGGATTGATAGACGGGTTGCCGGACCTGCGAAGCACTCGCGCTTGTTGTTACCGACGCGTTTTCATGAAAACGCAGACAACGGGGGTCCCACGCCAAACCACAATGGTCCAGCAATCTGCGGCTTTGGCCCTCAACATCGCTAACGAGGTCTTCGTAAGCCAGTGCGTAAATCACACCGGGCATCACCTTATTCCAGTGGGTCATTAGTTTGTTGTAGGCGGCATAGTACAAAGCAATTTCTTTCAGTTCATATGACCACGGATAGGCGTCCTGGAACAGACGTTTATAAATCGCATAACAGGTGTCCATGGGATGACGGGTTACATGGATAATTTTGGCATTGGGCAGTGACAGGCGAATCAATCCTGCATACAGGAAATTCAAAGGCATCTTGTCAACAAAATGAGAGGTATGACCGGTCCGCGGTCGGCTACTGTCCAGGTAGGCTTTTCCCAGAAGCTCAAAATCAAGATTAGAGGTTTGCTTCACCAGTTGCCTGCGGGATGGGTTTTGTTTGCCTGAATCTTGACGGGTCTGCAGCATCAGTTGCATTGCAAAATTATTCAATTCGCCGGCTGCAAATACCTCGGGGTGACTGCCAAGGATTCGTTCGACCAGCGTTGTACCGGTGCGCGGCAGGCCGATCACGAAAATGGGCTCCCTTGTTGAATGTCCTTTGTGGGACCTTGCCATCAGCGCCGGGCCAAAAGTTTCCATGATGGCATCAATCGTCTGCAGGTCATCGTCAATGCGGTAGTTGATATGTTTCCGGCGCAGGGTGGCGCCACGGGAAAGTGTTGCAAAAGATTGCTCTGTATTACCGGTATCTTCAAGCTCTTTTGCCAGTGCGTAGCAGACCTGCACTTCACCCGCTGGTTTATCAATGCCAGCTTTAAGCACGGTTTGCAGTTGGCCAATATGATTTGAAGCAGGGCTTTGTTTACGCAGATCGGAGCGTAGCTGGTACGCCTCGTAATCCCTTGCATTGAGCTGTATGGCTTTGTCCAGGCTCTTTTCAGCCTGCTCAATCTGACCCTGGAACCTTTGAATGCTGGCCAGGTTATACCAGTGCCCGCCGGTCTTCGGTTCCAGGTCTATAAGCTTCAGGTAAATTTGAGCAGCCTCATCGTGCAGTTCAATACGGCTACAAAGAAATGCCAGCCGGGTGAGTTGTGCAGAACTAAAGTTAGCGCAAGCGGCAATCAGTGTGTTCAGTAAGCTGGCAGCGTTTTCATTGTCACCACAGACCAACAGACAACTGACACGATGCAATTGCCAATCGATATTGTTTGGCTCCAGCTTTAACGCACGGTCAATGGCAATCAAGGCTGATCCGGGTTGTCTGATGACCTGTGCCACGTTACTGGCGGCATGCCAGCCGGGTGCAAAATCGGGAAATTTCTGAACCAGCAAGTTGCTTTGATCGATAGCTTGCCGGACATTTTTTTGCTGCAAGCTGTGCCACACCCTATCCATTAATTGCTGGCTGGTCTGACGGGTAGTGCTCATATCTGGCTCAAGCAGTATTGGATGGCCATATCCTAACATTCTGTCATTTTGTTTGAAGGGGATAAAAAACCGGGCCTGGACCCGGTTTTTTATTTGGTTTGCTTCAGATCCTAACGGAAACGATAGGTCGCGCTCAGGGTAAATGTGCGCGGTTGCGTGATGTAATCACGCTGATTGTTACCGTAGAAGTTTTCAAATATACCGGTATCCAGGCTCTGGTTGGCGGCCGGAAGTGAACCGGTAACGCCTTCCTTGTTGGTCAGGTTTTTACCATACAAAGCAAACACCCACTTTTCAGATGCGAAGGCTATGGACGCGTCCCACAAAGTGAAGCCGGGGAAGTGGTCCTGGGTGGTACCATCGGTGATTGAGTTTATTGAATCAGACTGATAATAGGCATGCAGGCGCGTGTTCATATCCCAGCCACCGCTCAAGCCGTAATTGTGATCCAGACTGGCTGACAAGCTATGTTTCGGTGTTCCGGGCAGTCGGTGACCATCTTCAGAGATGACGTTGCCAAATTGCGGCGCAACCAGATCGGCACTCAACTTGGCATTGACATAGGCGTAACCGAGGTTAACGATCAGGTTCTGAGTGGCTGCAAAAGATGCCTCCAGTTCCAGTCCCTTGCTGACTGCAGATTCTCCGTTCTGAGCGATAAAAAAGCCCCAGTAAGCGGTTGTTGAATTTAACTGGGGATCTTTCCAGTCGACATAAAACAAATCAGCTGAATATCTAAACCGGTCGGAACTGCCTTTAATACCGATTTCGTAGTTATTAACTTTGTCCGCCCCGTAAAACTGAATAGTTTCGGGATTGGGCTCGGCAAAGAATCCGGACGCTGGCACTGCATTGGCACCGCCGCGGCGATAGCCTTGTGAGAAAGTCGCATACAGCATCATGTTGTCATTGACGTCCCACGAGGTGTTTAATTTAAACAGGAAGTCGTTGTCCTTTTGGGTAGGGAAGTCAACATAGGGGACCACCACACCTTCAAACAGCGGGAAATCCATGGCTGTGCTGTTGGTGAGCTTATTGTCAAACCAGCGTATGCCACCCGTGATGTGGACGGTATCGGAAACGTTGTACGTCAGTTCGCCATAAAGTGCAAAATCTTTGAAATTTTCTCTGCGATCATAGTAAAAATCAATTTCAGACAGGTTACCACCGACCCACCACTGTCCATCAGCTTCGCAAAGCGATCCCAGTGTCGCGCAGGCCTGGGAGTATTCGTTCAAACCCCTGAGGTAGCTGACATTGGTGGTTGATCTGTCCTGATCCATGTAATACATACCAGCAATCCAATCCCATTTACTGTCGTCGCTGGTATCGGATATCAGCCGGAATTCCTGGACGAAAGCGCTCTCATCAAACCCGGCAGTCACGTATGCTGCTGCACGGGGGTTACCCGTATAAAGAATGTTGAACCAGTTGGTGAAGCTGGTTTCCTGGCTGCGATCAGTCACCCACAAGCTGGTATTGTCGCGCCAGCCATTGCCGGAATGATCGTAGTACGAGGAATTGGATGTCAAAGTGGCAAACCCAAGATCCCATATGGCATCCAGATTGAACAAATCGACATCACGTTCTGAAGGCTCGAGAAATGTTGCCCCCATGTCATCATCACTGTAGGGGTTGCCATTATAATCTGTGCCGTCTGTATTGCTGCGACGACCTCCGATTTTGTCATGCTGCCCCTGGTAGGTCAGTTGTAAACTGAGGTTTTCGGTGGCATTCCAGAGAAAAGATCCGCGCAGATAGTAGATTTTTACCGTGTCAGCGTCCTTTTTTGACGTATAACAGGCGTCGTTGAATGCGACTTGAGCGGCGCTTAGACTGCTACTGTTATTGTCGACGCAACTGCCATCGTTCAGCATTACCATGGGTTTGTCATTGTCACCAAGTTGGTACAGGTTGACGTAGTCGATGACACCGTCATTGTCGATGACACCACCAGAGAAGCGGAAAGCGGCGGTTTCACCAATCGGGAAATTTAACATGAGGTCGCCGCTGAGGTTTTCTCCGGAAGAACCGTCGGTTTTACCAAAGGTTCCGGTGACTTCCCCATCAAAGCCTGACGGATCGGGTTTATTCATGATATAGCGTACCGTACCGCCCAGGGAGCCTGAGCCATACAAGGTCGCCTGTGGTCCGCGCAACACTTCAACACGTTCCAGATCTTTTAACAGGAAACTGGCAAATATCGGGATGTTATCTACGTAGGTTGCCACTGTGGGTGCTGCTGACAAACCAACTTCACCATTGAGACCGTTGTCAACATTGATACCACGAATCACCAGGCTACTAATGTGACCCATGTTTCTATAACCACGATCGACCACGGAGACGCCGGCGATGGTGCGCATGAGTTCATTGGCATCAACAATATTCTGTTGCTGGATATCACTGCCTTGAAGGGCAGAGATGTTGTATGGGATATCCTGTGTGGCCGTTGCGCGGGATGTCGCGGTCACGATGACCTCTTCCAGGAAAACATCTTCCTCGGCCTGATCCTGCGCAAGTGCAAGACTGACCTGGGTGGACGCAATGATCGCAGTTGTAATGGCTGAGGTTAATAACTTTCTGTTGATCTGCATGTTGGTTCGCATGGATTTGCTCCGTTTTTATGGTTTGGATCAGTCCCCGACGTAGCCTCTGGGCGCCACGCCAATTATTAAGATAGAGGAAGTTCTGCTCAAATCGTAGAGCCAGTTGGAATACGGCTTTGAGTCCAGAAGGCCACTGGGTTGTTGAAAAACAAAATAATTAACCGGGTTCATTTATCTGTTCCGGGTGCTTCAAGAGCGCCCAGCTGGGCATAGGCACCTGCGCCGGAATCTTTCTGGTAAACAGGGTAGTTTATATTTGCGTCCCGGAAGCTTTTCAAAGGTTGTCCGAGCCCGTGAAGACCTCTTTCGCGGACCCGGCGTACATGGTTAAAATCCATTTCGACGGTGATGATGTCGCGACTTGCCGAGGCCTGGTGAATGATGGTTCCATCCGGTCCAACGACAATTGATTTACCATAACCAAGACGCCCGGCACTGTTCAGGCCAAAGAAATACACCTGGTTGGTGGCGGCATTCGCGCGGGAAATGGCAAGTTCAACGTCGCGGTCGATGGTGTTGGTGAGTGTAGGCGCAATAATCGCTTCCGCACCCATCCAGGTGAGTTGGCGAATGATTTCCGGGAACCAGATGTCGTAACAGATAATCAGGCCAATTTTTCCAACACCGGGGACTTCAAAAACCACGAAATTGTCACTGCCTGTTACATTCTTTTCATAGGGGTAAAAAGGATACTGCTTGCTGTAGCGGGCAACCACCTCGCCATCAGGGTTGATGACCGGTGCCGTGTTGAACACGGCATCATCGCGGCGTTCATAAATCGAGCCGGGTATCAGCCAGATATTGTTCTTTTTAGCGGCTTCCCTGAAACAGGCTTCAACTGCCCCGGGTAATTGCACTGCCATGCCTGTATTGGCGCCATAGGTGCAAAGCTCGGGGAGCACAACCATTTGAATCCACGGAAACCGCTTTTTAACCAGATCGATTTCCAGTTCGATGGTGGACAGGTTATCTTCGATACCCAATTCCAATTGCAATCCAGCGATGGACAGATAATTCATGCCTGGCTCCAATTTGTGTGCGACTTGTGTTGCCGATTAGCGTTGAATGGCAGACTAGCGATTGAAGAACACGGTGTATAGAACCAGTTTGAAACTGCTTATGAGTCCAGTGATGATTTACGACGCTGTAAAATACCCGAGTCCACCAGACGCCCGCCCGGTCTCCACCAACGTAGATGATTATCATCCAGGCTCACCCGCAGCTTGCTGACATCCCCATATCCCCACAGCTTCCATTGGCGGCACCAGATGTCGCCCTCCAGCCACCATTGGCCGCTATCACAATCCTCATCGGCATGACCGGAACGGCCGGACATACTGCCGTCTTCGTGCAATTGTATGGTGCAGGGTACGCCGTAAAATGTACGTGTCAGGATGGTTGCACCACTCATGGTTTCACCCAGGTTGGTTGCGTTGAGCAAGGTCGGATCATCAGGTTTCATGTACTCGATGCGGTCGGCAGACAGCGACCGGATCACGCGGGTCAGTTGCCTGACGGCTTCACGTATATTCTTTTCCGGCATACTGGTAACACCCAGGCGGAAATAATTTCTCGGATGTTGCTGCTCACTATAATAGTGAGCGTCAGGCTCAATCAGGATGCCACGTTTAGCCGCTTCTTTGACCAGAACATTGACGTCGATCCCGGTGGGGCAGCGCACCCACAATGCAGTACCACCCTGGGTGGGAAGTTCGATTTCTATATCTCTCAGGTAGTGGTTCAAGGCCTGTCGTAAGGCGTCCCACCGTTCTCCCATGGTTTTGTGCAAGCGTGTCATAAAGGCATCGTAATGACCAAGAGAGAGAAAAAATGCCGCCGTACGCTGGGTTATCATTCTTGGTCGTCCCATCACAATTTGACGTAAGCGTCTGGCCTCGCGAATGAATTCGGGTGCTGCAACAATAAAACCGATGCGTAAACCAGGCGCCAAAACTTTTGGTAAAGCAGATACATAAATGACCCGGTTATCAGAATCCATACCACGCAAGGCCGGGTGCGGTTGGCCCAGGTAGTTACTCTCATGGTCCAGGTCGTCTTCGATGATAAGTTGGTCATTTGCGATGGCTTGCTTGATTAACGCCCTGCGGCGTTGATTAGGCATCGTAACGGCTGTCGGAATCTGGTGGCTGGGTGTCACATAGATCACCTGCGCTTTACTCAGTCGGTTATTGATGACCAGGCCATGTTCATCAACCGGGCTATTGATGATTTTCGCACCCGCCAGGTTCAGTAGTTGCCGGACTTTCGGGTTTCCGGGTTCTTCGAGGGCAACAGAAGTAGTGCCATCAACAAGCAGTCGGGACAGCAGGTAGAGCGCATTTTGTCCACCCAGTGTTATTAGAATTTCATCTGCCTTTGCAGTGATCCCCCGTCTTGGCAACATCTTGGTGCGGATTTCTTCGATGAGGTCAGGGTGATCCGCGTGGCCCCCTTCACCTTCGCCGGTGTCAGTGATGCGGGCGCCCAGCACGAGACGACTCGCTTCGCGCCACTGGGCGGTTGGATATAGCGAAGAATCAAAATGACCATCGATGAAAGGGTAGGGGTAAACCTGCCAGTTTGAAGGCCAGTGGAATTGGAATTCCTTACCGGCACGCAGACGAATACGCTTGCGCCACCTTGGGTCACGTAGTGATGAGTCGGATGGTTTGCCCTGGAACCCGACATGACCTTCAAGAATTTGTCGGTTTACAAATAATCCGCTGCGTTCCCGGCTTTCCAGAAAACCTTCCTCAATCAACTGCTCATAGGCCAGCACAACCGTGTTGCGTGCCACTTGCAGTTGTTCAGCGAGCTTTCTTGATGAAGGTAGTTTCGTGCCGCCCGGAAAATTTCCATTGAGAATGCCTTCGACAAGTTTTGACCGAATTTGACCTTGCAGATTCAGGTTGCTGTCGGGGTCAAGGTAAATCAGGGCAACGCTCATATTGATCTCATATTTCAGCCAAACGTTATGATGCGCGCTTTTTGCCGCGTCTGCTGTTTATCTGTTTCAAGCGCTTGAATCTCAATATTATGGTTTGGTGCACGATATCTCTATGTTCCGGCCATGTAAATATTTGCGTTCTAGGCACGATATTGAGCCCCCGCTCCCGGGTGTCGGGTAATCTCCGTGGTTTGTGTCTTGATCCAGTCCTCAAATAGCTGAGCACGTAACGACCGGTGTTCAGGCCGGTTGGTTAATAAATAGTAATTGTGCGATTCAGGTATTGCCCGATTTAACAGGATTAGCAGACGACCCTGGCGAAGGTCCTCCTGGATTTCAAAAGAATTGCACAGTGCAACGCCATAACCTAATCGTGCCGCAGTAAGAGACAGGTTGGTGCTGTAGAAGTGAATTTGATTCATAGCGTCGGGTACGGGCACATTCATCGCAGCAAACCAAAACGCCCAGTTGTTCTGGCTGTCATGCAACAGGGTAAGTCGACACAATTGCTCCGGCCTTGTGATAGGTGGCAAGTCATGTAGGATCCTGGGGCTGCAAACCGGGTATATAGAGGGCGACACGAGTTCCTCAAGATGCCGGCCATCCGCATCGGGTTTGCCGTAACAGATAGCAACATCGACTTCACCGGGAATATCTTTTTGTTGCGGTTGAACCTCGACAACATGAATGTTTATTTGGGGGTACTGACGTTGAAATTCACCGATGTGCCTGATTGCCCAGCTGGCGCCCGTTGATTCGGTACAACCTACAACAAGTGCGCCCGCGAGGTTGTCCGGGTCGAGATGCAGGGCCCCCTCCACAATGCTGTCAAACCCTTGCTGGACTGCATTGAGCAATCTTTCACCGGCACTGGTGAGCTTTAAACGGTTATTGGTGCGGATAAAGAGTTTGACCTTCAGCTGTTGTTCAAGAGCCCGGACCTGGTGACTGATGGCGCCGTGGGTCACACCCAGTGCATCACCTGCACGTCCCATGTGTAAGTGGTGACCGGCGCTTTCAAACGCACGCAATGCAGATAAAGGAAGTGTACGCCGGTTTATCATGTCAGCTTGCCTGTGAGAAAAACTCACAGAATATACAAATATATATCGATATATGCGAGAAATATTTGCAGTTATGCTAGCCCCCATATTGCCTCGTCTGCTCAATGCTGGCGCAATGGGTGGCTTTGGGATTCAGAGAGATTGTTGGAGGTTTTTATCGTGGGTATTTCAATAACAGACCAACGCTTATTAAAAACGGGTGCGTATATTAATGGCCAATGGGTGGCTTCGGACCAGGGAACCACGCTGGATGTCAACAACCCGGCCACCGGTGAAGTGATAGCCCGGGTCGCCAACTGCGGAACCGCAGAGACCCGGCGGGCGA
>BS_KBA_SWE02_21mDRAFT_10000572_pt1 | contig 13917 bp, 14 predicted proteins | sample BalSeasSWE02_21m_FD_9196 | JGI IMG/M metagenome (IMG submission 9196)
CCCTTGCCAAAAGTTGTGACACCCACCAGTTGAGCCCGGCCGCGATCCTGTATGGCGCCAGCCACGATCTCGGAAGCTGAAGCACTGAACTCATTCACTAGCACAACCATGGGAATGTCGGTTGCAAGGCCGCCTTTTTGGGCAGTGTATGTATCCCGGGTCCCATCACCATATTGTTCATACATGATAACGCCATCCCCGATAAATTGAGAAGCCACTTCGATGGCGGTAGTCAGGTACCCGCCTCCATTGTCACGAAGATCCAGGATCAAACCTTTGGGTTTCTGTGACATAAGATCTTCAAGAATTCGACGCAGGTCCGGGGTGGTATCATCGCCAAAGGTGGCAATGTTTACATACGCCAGGTTATCTGCGGTAATTTCGCCTGTCACGCTTGGGATATTTATGGATTCCCGCACGATATCAAATTCCAAAATCTGGTCAACATCACTTCGATAGACACTCAATTGAACCTTTGATCCAGCCGGGCCGATCACTTTCAGGCGCACCAGTTCCGGATTGATCCCGGTCATATCCACGCCATCAATGAAACGGATCTCGTCCCCGGGTTGTAACCCGGCTTTTTCAGCGGGGAAGCCCTTCATCGGGTTGACAATGGTCAGATAATCACCAGTTGTATCAACATAAGCACCAATACCTTCATATTTACCGTTGAGACTGACATTGGCATCTGAAAATTCCTGCGGGTCCATAAAACTGGAGTGCTGGTCTCCCAGGGATTCCATCATGCCAGTTATAGCGCCTCGCATCAGGGCAGTATTATCCAAAGGTTGATCGACATAGTTGTCATGGAGGATCTGCCAGGTCTCCCAGAAAGGTTTGAAGAGAGTTTGCAGATCCGGTGGGGTGTCGCCCTGCGTGGTGTCAACAGTGATCGTGGCAACAGGTGACAGCGATGGAAAAACAGAGGTTCCGCCCGGCATGAAATGCCCGGCTACAAAACCTCCGGCAAAAGATCCGGATACCAGAATTCCCGCAAGTAGCAGGACCAATATAACCCGAACAGCTTTATTTTTTAACATAAATCAACTCCTTAATGGTGGTTGGCAGTTATCGGTTCACCTGCCAGACAGGTTCTTTTGCAAACCACCTTTGCATTGTGCAAAGATATCACAATGAGCTTAAAGCCAGATGAAATTGTAATCCATTTACATATGAAGAGCGTTAATATATTTAGGTTTCAACACTTCAAGGAAGTTGGTGATATGGTGGGAGGTTTCACCCGCCGACCACAAGATCCTTTCCCATTGTGTAACTCCTAAAATTATATGGTTTGCAATAAATCAGGCAGATCGATCAGGTTAGCAAGGGTGGCATTGGCGGCATCCTTATGATCGTCATCCCGTCCATAAAGAATAGTATAAAAACCGAACTCACGACCTGCGTGCGTGGTTTTAGGCTGATCATCCACCAGGATACAGTTGCTTGGCTCGGTTTCCCCCGAGAGATCCAACGCAATTTTCAAGGCGGGCTGCATTGGTTTGCAGTAGGGATTGACCGCGTTTATATCGACGATCTGTTCAAAGCAATTTTGCAAGCCAAGTGAAATCAGCACCCGTTGAGCATGGTTTGCATCTGCATTGGTGAAGATCAGTTTGCGGAAAGGAAGCTCCTCCAACATTTGCTTTAGTGCATCATTTGGTTTCAAGTATTCCTGGACAGGTATGTCATGCACAAAGGAAAGGTATTCCTTTGTATCGATCTTATAGTTTTCCTGCAAGCCCCTTAAAGTAGTTCCATATTCGTGAAATAATTTTTCGCGGAGTGATGGAATCTTATCCCATTCAATTGACAAGCGCTGGTGCATATACAGGTTCATACGATCTTTGATCAATTTCCATATCCCGCAGGAAGATGGGTAGAGCGTATCGTCCAGGTCAAAGAAGATCGTTGTGAAAGGCATGTAAGTATTATAAAGAAAAAACCGTATAATAGGAATATGGATATTCATATTTTACCCCCCGAGATCGCCTCCCAGATCGCCGCAGGTGAGGTGGTGGAACGTCCCGCCTCGGTGATCAAGGAATTACTTGAAAATGCCCTGGATGCAGGTGCGCATAGCATATCGATCAATATCATGGAAGCCGGACGCGGCTTGATGGAAGTTGAAGACGATGGCTGTGGAATTCCGGCGGACCAGTTGGAACTGGCGCTGGCGCGGCATGCCACCAGTAAACTGAATCAGGCGTCAGACCTTTTCTCCATTTCCACGCTAGGTTTTCGGGGCGAAGCCCTGGCTTCAATTGGATCTGTCTCAAGGTTGACCATCGTTTCGCGTTCCAACGATGCGGAAGTGGGTGCCCGAGTGAGGGTGGAAGCGGGCATATCCGGGGCTATAGAAGCGGTGGCGACACCACCCGGGACACTTGTGCGGGTGCAGGACCTATTCTTCAATGTTCCAGCCCGGCTCAAATTTCTGAAGACGGATATGACTGAGCGGCGGACCGTGGATACACTGGTGACGCGTTATGCACTGGCTTACCCGAACGTGCGTTTTAAATTATCAGAAGGCAAGGCACCTAAATTACAGACCAGTGGAGATGGTGACCAACGCGCCATCCTGGCAGCATTGTACGGGGTGGAAGTGGCCCGGCAGATGCTGGAAGTTTTGGCTGAAGAGGATGGGATAAAGCTGAAGGGNTTCATCAGTCCAACGTCCATCACCCGTTCAAACCGACGCGAGATCACTTTCTTCATCAATGGACGCTGGGTGCAGGATACTCCCCTAACGGCAGCATTGGTTAATGCGTACCATACTCTTTTGATGGTGGCACGATACCCAATGGCGGCNTTGTTCATTGAGATCGACCCGGCTGATGTGGATGTGAACGTCCATCCGGCAAAAGCTGAGGTGCGCTTTCGAAACCAGGACCGCATTTTTAGTTTTGTGCAGCGTGCAGCCCGGCGTGCCCTTTTGGCATATGCTCCCGTCCCGTCCCTCTCACCCCAGGTGTTATGGGGCAGCTCCAACCCTCAGGCTAGAGCTGTTGACCCGGCATGGAATTTTTCGCAAGAAGACTCGCCTGTCTCTTCTGGTACTCAGACTGTGAATAGTGAGCAGGAAAAAAACAATTCACCAGTCTCCCTGCCCGGCTATGAGGTGCCTTTACTGCGCCTGGTAGGACAGATCGGATCAACCTACCTGGTGGCTGAAGGACCGGATGGATTGTATCTGATCGATCAGCATGCCGCCCATGAACGGGTTCTTTTTGAAAAATTGATGGCCCAATATGAAAAAAAGAGTATTCCATCGCAGACTTTGATGACACCCACCACTGTGCAATTGACTCCTGCCCAAGCTTTGCTGATCCAGGAACAATTACCAATTTTGGAACATTTCGGTTTCCATGTTGAATCATTTGGCCCAGGCGTTTTTCAAGTGCGTGCCTTGCCGGTCTTGTTTGCACACGGCGACCCGGCTGCGGCTCTGCGTGCCCTGGTGGAGGATTTTGAGGAAGATGAAAGCCCCCTTCAAAATGAGATCGAAGCGCGCCTGGCCGGGAGAGTGTGCAAACGACTGGCAGTAAAGGCCGGTCAGGTACTCTCACCAGAGGAACAACGCTCGTTGCTTAATGACCTGGAGGCATGTAATTCGCCGCGCACCTGTCCACATGGACGCCCAACCATGATCCATCTCCCGGTTGACATGCTCGAACGCCAGTTCGGCCGAAAAGGCGCCAGGTAAGGATCAACTTGTGATTTTATTTGGATCTTTATTTATTGGGTCCTGATATTTATACAGCTAAATTGGGATAAAAACGCTGAATGTCGTGCCCTTTCCAGACTCACTTTTCACTTCAATTCTGCCCCCATGTCCCTGAATGATCTGTTTGCAGATTGAAAGCCCCAGACCTGTGCCGACGGCTTTTTCTTCACTACTTTTTACCCGGAAAAATTTTTCAAAAAGGCGAGGCATAGCATAATCCGGAATACCGATACCATTATCTTCAACCCGGATCATGATCTCGTTTGCATAGGCTTCGGCACCAATTTTTACCCAGCCCCCGTTTGAATTGTATTTAATGGCATTGCTGAGCAAATTCATAACGACTTGCTTGATCTTCTCCCGATCAGCTTCGATGAGAGGTAATTCCAACGGGAGGTCAAGGTCAATGAGAATCTGAAAATCATCGGCCCGGGTCTGCATCAAAATCCCGCATTCCTCCAATAAAGTTCGCAAGTCAAATTTATCGGTGTGGAATTGAACCCGCCCGGATTCCAGGCGGGCTACGTCCAGGAATCCGGTTGCCAAGTCATTCAAGCGTGTACTTTCAGCGTGGATGCTTTGAGCAAGCTGTGTGCGTTGTTCCATGGTCAACTCTGGCTTCAACATCATATAAGTTGCGGCGGAAATTGAAGTTAGAGGAGTGCGCAGTTCATGGACAAATTCTGCTATCAAGTCAGATTGCTGGAACAAGCGTGTGTTTTCAATTGCCACAGCTGCCTGTGCAGCCAATCCGGCAAGGAGATTTTCATCTGTCTCATCAAAATCCCCATCTTTTTTATTCAATACTTCCAATACTCCCACCACTTTTTCTTTATTAATGAGCGGAACACCGAAAAGAGACCTGGTTTTGAATTGGGTCACTTTTTCAATATGACCAAAGTGGCGCGGATCTGTGTGAACATCTCCGGTTCTAACAGCCTGTCGGTTGAGAACGATCCAACCGGCAATGCTACCCTGTAATGGTACTATCAACCCGCGCATGACCGGTGGGGCCAAATTGGTGGCAGCCTGAAAATAAAGCTGTTTACTGGCATCGTCATAAAGCAAAATGGAGGCAGCCTCGGCCTCTGTGATCTTGACGGCTGCATTGATAATTCGGCTTAATAAGATGTCCAAATCCAAAGTGGAAGCAAGATCGTGTGATAAATCGATCAGGCAGCGATAGCCTTCGAGAAGTTTTGAGTTATCGTTCATTCAGAACTTTCTGTGCAATCGCTGGAATTACGCTGGCTACATCTTCAGAGATAAGTACATCGGCACGGACACCCAGGTAGGTGGGGGTCTGGTTAATTATTATAAGGTGAGCGCCTCTATCCAGGGCTTGCATGGGTAAACTTGCAACTGGCAACACTTCCAGGGAAGAACCTACCACCAGCATCAAGTCACAAGATTGGGCTGCTTCTTGTGCTATTCGCCAAGCAGCATGAGGCATCTGTTCGCCAAACAGGATCACATCCGGTTTCAACAGTCCTCCACAAGTCGGGCAAATGGGCAATTTCCCATCTTCGACCAAGGGTTGGATATGAGGGGCGCTGGCAGTTCTTTGGAAGCAACCAGTACATGACATGCTTTGCAGGGTACCGTGGGTTTCATAGACATTAATGGATCCGGCTTTCTGATGCAGATTGTCTATATTTTGAGTGATGATGGATTTAATGTAACCTCCCTGCTCCATGCGGGCTATCGCAAGATGTGCGGGATTGGGATCAGCATTCAGGATACAGTTGATGAGTGGTCGCATCCACTCAAAAAAACGTTCTGGCTGGTACCTAAATGTTGTCAGAGAAGCTACTTCGAGAGGTTCATCATAAGACCATAACCCGGTACCCTCTGAGCGGAAATCCGGGATTCCTGATGGGGTAGAGATGCCAGCACCGGTCAGAATCACAGCACGCTTGGATTTGCAGATCAATTCCCCCGCGAAACCGATAGAATTGAGAACACCCTGGGAGAAATCTTTCATCGGTTCTGTCTGGAAAGTTCTACCATAAGTTCAGCCAGATTCTTAAATCCCTGCCCCATAGATGAATTTGGCGATTGGGCCACTGCAGTGGTTTGTTTGCGGTTAGCTTGAAATATTTCCTCAAGAGAAGGCATTATCATGACCGGTACCGAAAATTCCAATCGTTCCTGAACATAGGTCCAGTTCATTTGGGTTTCGGAATGAATTCGGTTTACGATTATTGGAGTAATTCTCTTCTTATTGAACCCCATTTCTTCCAGGTTGTTCAGCAAAGATTTGGCATGCATGATCGAATTGGGAATCGGTTCGATCAGAACGATCAATTGGTTACAAATTTTGATCAATTTTTGTGTTAATTCTGGTAATCCTGCTCCCAGATCCAGTACCACATATGACGCAAGGTACCTCAATTGCTCAACCAGGGTTTCAAATTGGGAAGTAGCATTTATTAACGACGCATTGGTGGGTTGGCTGGATGCCAATAACAGGTTTAATCCACTTGGGTGTTTTTGTAAAAGGTCCATGATCATTTGCCTGGTAATGGTGCGCGGGTCAGTTTTGAGGAGTTCAGCCAGGACAAAAGATTCTTCGAAACCGAGGTCAGCTGCCAGGGTACCGAAACCGGGACGTAATTCGGCAACAATAACATCTGCATCGGTGCTCAACAACAAAGCGCTTCCGAGATTGACGGCCGTGGTAGTTACGCCCAGCCCACCACGCGCGGCCAAAACACCCATTGTGTAACCGCGTTTTTCAGTATTTTCTGATGATGGTGTACTTGTAATTTGTGGGGAGCGCGCCAGCAGGGTTTTGATGTGTAAAAGCAATTCTGTGTGATGGGTTGGTTTGGTCAAGTAATCATCTGCACCTGATTCAAATCCAGCCACCTTGTCGTCGAGTTGGGTTTTAGCCGACAACATCAAAATAGGGATATCTGCAGTATTTGGATTGAATCGTAATTTTCGGGCTACTTCGTAACCATCCATTTTCGGCATCATTATGTCCAACAGGATCAAATCCGGGCATTGCGTTTCGGCTTGAGCTAATGCGTCCAGACCATTTGATGCAGCCAGAATCTCATATCCACTGTGCTGCAACATTAACCCCACCATGCGCAATGTATCCAGATCATCATCAACGATTAAAATCTTATCAGTCAAATTAATTCCTTGATCGAATGTTAATTTAGTAAGTATATAACTGCCTTCCACTCAAGTCAACCGGTAATATTCCCACGAAATTTTATGATGTTCACAAATAAAATTTACTATTCCCCAATGATCTTGACCAGAACCCTCTTCTGGCGCATGCCGTCGAACTCAGCATAGAAGATCTGTTCCCAGGTGCCGAAATCAAGTTGACCATTGGTGACGGCAACGACCACTTCACGGCCTAAAACCTGGCGTTTTAGGTGGGCGTCTGCATTGTCTTCACCGGTACGATTGTGCCAGTACTGGCTGACTGGTTCATGAGGGGCGAGGGTTTCAAGCCAGACATCATAATCGTGGTGCAAACCACTTTCGTTATCGTTGATGAATACTGAGGCAGTTATGTGCAAAGGGTTCACCAGGCACAAGCCTTCCTTTATACCGCTCTCCCGGATACAGGATTCCACCTGCGGTGTGAGATTGATAAAGCCGCGACGCGCAGGAATGTTTACAAAGATCTCTTTGCGATAAGATTTCATGTCATACCTCTTGTTTGAAAAACGGAACAGGGAAATAACTTCTCAGGAATTGTGCGTGTCAGGGTTAGAAAGATAAGGATCATATTTGGTGTTATGGGCAGCGGCGTAAAATGGTACAAAACTGGTTCCGTGTATTGAACAAGACCAATCAACATTCGCCTCCAGAGAAATAGATAGCCGAGTTCCAGCTATAAGACACCGGCAAGCATAATACCCTTTGGTAATTAATTCTTTCCTCTAAAAAAATAAGTCACTCCACAGACTTTTCCACAACCACTGTGGCCTCGCTGAGCAGCGCGGCGATCGCACCGATGGCTGCCAGCGTTGGAGCCAGGACAACGCTTACCACCCCAATCGTTAAGGGTAGCTCCATGAGGATGTGGCCTTCTTTATTCTTGATGATAATTCGCCGGATATTACCCTGGCGGATGAGGTCCTTAATGCGGGTCAGCAATTCCTCGCCGTTGATTGTAAATTCTTCAGTTCGTGTATGGTTGTCTGTCATATTTAACTCCTGGATCACGGTTTTTGCAAGCGAAAAAACTCAACTACAAAGAGAGCCGCACTAACGATCAATATTGCCAGTCCGACATTGATATCTACATTATCTGTGGTGCAAAGGATGGAACCTGCCAGCAAAGCTACCGCAGATGCCATCAGGCGGGTTTGGGAGTTCGTCATAACTAACCTCCTATGAAAAATATTATGGATCTTGAAATATCATATCGTTTTTCGATTAATGTATTGGCATCAAGCAAAGAAGAACAGATAATCCTTAATTATCTAATTTATAGTTATATTTAAAATCTCTGCTTTATTTAAAAGAACTTTTCCCCGGAGGAAATTTGGTTAACTTTTATTTCTACTATTATGCCTAAAGAATCTGGAAAAATCAAGTTGCTTAGTAAAGTAAAAGCCGTGATATTCGATAGATTTTATTTGTTCAAAGGGTGTGAAATATGGACAACCAGCAACAGTTGTCTATAAAACTTAATGGTAAGATATTAGCAGAAAATATTCAAAAAATCTTTTATTCTTTCCCTAAAAAGGATCAAAACATGTATCGAATCGAGTCATTTCTTTCTGCCCGCCTTTTTCTTGTACCCCAGATGATCGGTGAGCGACTGTACTTTTTAAGCAATCTATCCGGCCATTTGAGTTTATATGGGATGAATTATGGGGGCAGTGTCCCCGAACCACTCCTGCCGGCAAATATTGCCTTACACAATCCCCATATGTTGGATGGGTACTCTTTTTATGTGTTTCCCAAGCTGGAAAAGATCCTGGTAATGATCGACCAGGATGGAGATGAAAACTACCAACCCATGGTGATCCCCCTGGAGGGTGGTTTTCCGGAACCTGTTTTTGATAACCATTTTGCTAATTATCGCGTTCACATGGGAGAATGTGATATTGATCGTAATCTTGTATATTTTTCGGCTGAATCTCGAGAAAAATCCATGCATGAAACTTTTGTAGGCAACCTGGTAGATAATACTTTAACCAAGCTGGATGAATCAGAGTGGGGAGCGAATCCTTCCGGAAACAGTGCAGATCACAGCCAGGTTCTTATTGCGGATGGATATACCCTGGGCGATTCCGTTCTTTATATGCTGGAAGCAGNACAAAAGCGCCTGTTATTTGGCAAGCCTTTGGAAGCGCGTAAAAATGACGAAGTGGTACCACCCAATGGATTAAATTCTGTTGCTTATTCACCGACCGAAGAGGGACTGTTGATGGTATCTGCCATCTTTGATGATAAATACAGCCTGGGTTATCTAAGTTTGAATCAAAATAGTGACCTGCAACCAGTAAAGGTGGAAGGGGTTATTCACACCGGTCTGGGTGAGATGGAAATGGTCTCGCATCTTAAAGGATCCCGTTACCTGGTTCAATATAATATTGATGGCTGTTCGTGGCTGTATGAAGGTATTTACAATGAAAGCAAGCAGGTGATGACCTTGAAATATTGCCTGGTGGGGAATGAAGACCTGGAAAATGGAGTCCTGGAACACGTTTACTATGATAAAAGTGGTGACCGCTTTGCCATCTCATTTTCCACAGCAACTTCACCTACACAGATCTATAGCATTGAAGGAAAGCAACGTGAGTTGATCGTCATGCATACCAATGAGATGCTGCTGGGTATACCAGATGAACTGCTATCTTCAGGGGAAGACGCATCTTTTTCATCCTTTGATGGAACCCGCATTTCTGCGCGTCTTTATCGACCGGCAGAAAGCCTCGGGTATAAGGGTGCGCGACCGTTGGTATATTACATCCACGGTGGTCCACAGGGTCAGGAACGACCGGATTTTGCCTGGTTTTCCATGCCTTTGATCGAGTATTTGACCTTGCGTGGTTTTGCGGTGTTTGTGCCAAATGTGCGCGGCAGCACAGGTTATGGCCTTAATTTTACAAAGCAGGTGGATTGTGATTGGGGCGGTAAGGATCGTCTGGACCATGTACATGCCATGACCAAAGTATTGCCTTTGGACAAAGGAATTGATGTAAATCGGGCGGCAGTGGTTGGACGCTCTTATGGTGGATATATGACGCTCACATTGACAGGCAGACACCCGGACCTATGGGCAGCTTCCTGCGATATGTTCGGTCCTTATGATCTGGTAACCTTCTCAGAGCGTATTCCTGAGACATGGAAACCATACTTTGCGGTGGCATTGGGAGATCCAAATACAGCCGATGGCCGTAAATTCCTGCAGGAACGGTCTCCACGCACCTATATGCAGGATCTGGCCTGCCCGATGCTGGTCATTCAGGGCCGCAATGACCCGCGCGTAGTAGCACGAGAATCTGAAGACCTGGTGGAAGCACTGAAGCAGCAGGGTAAACAGATCGAATTGCTCGTGTTCGAAGACGAAGGCCATGATGTGCTTAAATATGAAAACCGGGTGACCTGTTACAATGCGATCACCGACTTTTTTACAAAATACCTGCAACCTTAATGGATATCATAAAATGCCCTGGAATTTAACCTCATCCCACACCCAACCTGGTGACCTGGCCATGCTGGTAGGCCTGGGACACAAGTATTTCATCTTCCCCTTATTAAAAGGGGGGGAATATCACACGCATCGCGGACTGTTGAAACATGATGAATTATTCGGTCTGCCGTGGGGTAGCCGGGTTTTCAGCAATACAGGTGCGCCATTTTACCTGCTGCAACCTTCCCTTTCAGACCTGTTGACCGATCTGCCTCGTAATACACAGATCATGTATCCCAAAGATATTGGCTTCATATTGATCACGTTGGGAGTAGGTGCGGGACAGCGTGTTTTGGAAGCGGGGACTGGTTCGGGATCGATGAGCATTGCCCTGGCAAACGCAGTCGGCACAAGCGGAAAAGTGGTTTCGTATGAGATACGTCCGGAAATGCAGAAGATGGCTCGTAAAAATCTGGCACGGCTGGGCTTGGAAGACAGGATCGATTTTAAGCTGGGAGATATTGCGGATGGGTTTGACGAAACAGATATGGATGCTGTATTCCTGGATGTGCAGAATCCCTGGGATTATATAGGGCAGGTACGGGCTGCACTAAAACCGGGAGGTTCATTTTGCTGCCTTGTCCCCACCTTAAACCAGGTTTCCAATTTATTAATTGCTTTAAGGCGGAATAAATTTGCCTTTGTGGAAGTCTGTGAAATTCTGCTGCGTTACTATAAACCGGACCCTGCCCATTTGCGACCCACTGACAGGATGGTGGCGCATACCGGTTACCTTATCTATGGCCGACGGGTGGAGTTGACGAACCTGGAAGAAAAGGATGAAGAAGCCTCCGAAGATTCGGATCAACAAGAATAAGGAGTAAATATGTTCAGAAAACGAATGTTTCGCCCGCGAGGCAGAGGCGCTGGCCCGATACCTCATCCCAGATTGCAGCGTGCCAATGAGTTGATGGCAATAGAAGATTATACGGGGGCGGCGCGAGCGTTCGAAGATCTGGCAAAAGCAGCCAGTTCCCGTAATGGCCCGGCTGCTCCTCATCTTTATCTTCAAGCTGGACGGGCAAATTTCAAAGCTGGACAAATACCAAAAGGGTTGGCTCAAACNGAATCGGCTCTGAAAATGTTTGCTGAGCGCGGCGAGTGGTCAAAATTTCAGCGCAACCGCAAACGGGTTGTGGAAGAACTACGCAGAACAGGTCTCGAAAACGAAGCCAATACTCTTGAGATTTTCCTTGACGAACAATTACCCGCGGAAATGAGATCTACCGAGGATGAGCTTCACTTTGATGCACGACCTGTTGCCAGGGCTAGGGCCACACTGCCTACCAATTGCCCGGAGTGTGGGGTTCCATTACGAATAGATGAGGTGGAATGGGTTGATGAGAATACGGCAGAATGCCCTTATTGCGGAAATATCACCCGAAATTAATAATATCAATGGAGATGCCTGTGCCTCTCAGTGAAGTTGAAATAAAAAAACGAATTCAGGCAGCTTACCAACCAGGCAAAAGATCTACTACAGATGGATATGCCGAATCTGCCATCCTGGCATCAGGAAAGAAGTTAAAGTGTGCAGCAGTTCTGATCCCCATGATCCGCAAAGACTCTGACTGGCATTTGATATTCACGCGCCGGACGGATACTGTTGATAGTCACAAGGGCCAGGTGTCCTTTCCGGGGGGAGGCTGTGATGATAATGAGACACAAGCTGAACAAACGGCTTTACGCGAAGCACAGGAAGAGATCGGTTTAAATCCCCACGATGTGCGAATTTTAGGCAGATTGAATGATATAGCCACCATCACCCATTTCCAGGTTACACCGGTNGTTGGTATCATCCCCTGGCCTTATGAGTTCCAATTATCCCGATTTGAAGTCAGCCGTGTTTTCAGTATTCCCCTGAATTGGATGGCACAGTCCTCAAACTGGGATGAATTCGATTTTACACATGAAGGTATGAATAGGGTTTTTCCAGTGATCACTTATCATGCTTATGATGATGAGGTCTTATGGGGGGCCAGTGCTCGAATAACACAAAATTTTCTTGAAGTATTAGGCTTGATCCACGAATAAACAAATTCAGCAGATAAAGAAGAATGTCCCCACTTGCTTTTAAACAATTGGCAGGAGTGCACGATCGTGCGCTCCTGCCAATTTATTTGTTTGATAACAGAAATTAATCTTCTTCTTCGTCTTCTTCTTTCTTGCCACGTTCGATCACTTCAGGTTCTTCATCACCTTCTTCAACGATCTCATCTTCTTCAACCGGTTCTTCATAGGTGGAAGATGCGAGGACGATCATTTCATCCTGGTCGTCAAGGATCTCTACTTTGCCTGAAACTTTTATATCGCGGACATAAATGGCGTCACCGACATTTGCCAGAGTAGAGATGTCAACAACAATTCGTTCCGGTAAATCCTGGGGAAGACACTCCACTTCGAGTTCTTCCAGACCATTGATAATTATGGCATCAAAGGCTTCGACAACAGGTGCTTCGCCAATCAGTTGAATGCCAACTTTGGTACGCAGAGTTTCTGTCATTGAAACAACCTGAAAATCGACATGAAGCAAATTATTTGTAATGAAATTACGCTGCTTTTCTCGAACCAAAGCTGGGTATTCCTTGCCTTCCAGTTCTATTGTGACCAGGCTGGAGGCTGTAATATGTTTCAGTATTCGACTGGAAGAATGGGCATCCATCGAGATAATGATCGGTTTCATATGCGGTCCGTAGATAACTGCCGGCAGCAAACCTTCACGGCGCAGAGCGCGTACCTGTTTGCCAATTACGGTTCGGGGTGTTGCTTGAATTAATATTTTATCCATTACTTACCTTCCTCGAGCGCCTCTCACCCATGCCTTAGTTCATAAAACGTGGATTACCATCGCTCTTTTGTTAGATTACCGGCAATTGCCGGGGGACTCACTATTTTTTTCGTCTGAAGAGGAATTGTCCCACCAATATAACCATACCGCAGACAACTCCAGTCAGTACGCTGGCAAGCGCCACCTGACGGTTGTCGAGCATGGTCTCGACCGGACCATCCACCTGGCGTGCAATCAGAACCACCGTTCTTATCTGTTCGCCGGATGCTTTTCCGGTGACCAATACTCCAACCTGGGAACCTTGACCAAGTATGGCGTTGTCGGCATAGATGCCACCAGTCAGACTGTTGTTAATTTCCAATCGGTCAGCTCGTGCGGCTAAAAGCAAGCTATCTGTAGAACTAACGGAAGCGGCCTGGACAACACCAAGAGCAGACATATTGGCATTTAGATTTTGGGCATCGACATCCATCGCAATCGCCTGGTAAAGTTCAACTTCTTCGGCATGCAAGCTGCCCACATAACTGCGGCTGGTGCGAACCAGATCCGCTTCGATCAGGTCTGCCTGGGAATCGATCAGGTTGACAACTTCAGGTTGATCTTCTTCGATCATTTCTGATTTCGGGGACATGCTTTCCTCCGTCATCTCTTTCTGGCTGGCAAAAAAACGCGCCTCCACATGGGGCACGTTTTAAATAATGCTGTGTTATTTTAGCTTTGATACAG
>BS_KBA_SWE02_21mDRAFT_10000573_pt1 | contig 13895 bp, 11 predicted proteins | sample BalSeasSWE02_21m_FD_9196 | JGI IMG/M metagenome (IMG submission 9196)
GATATGCAAAGCGTCCTTAAATTGGATGGCAATAACCCTTACTACCAATGGTTTGGAGATCAAAATTAGTATATATAACTATTTGACTACTATTTAAAATGACAATAAGCTTTTAGTGTTTTTTTTAAATAAGTATATTTAATAAATTAAATAATTATGAATAAAATATTTAGTATTCTATTTATTTCAATCGTTTTATTTTCTTGTAAAGAAAAGGTTGAAATTGAAGAAAAAATAACAACCATTGCTGAAATTGTTGATCCTTTACCTTCTTGGAATGAGGGGAATACCAAAAATGCCATAATCAACTATGTAAAAGAGGCGACTACTGAAGGAAGTGAAAATTTTATTCCAATATCTGAGCGCGTAGCAGTATTTGATAACGACGGGAACTTATGGTCTGAGCAACCAGCTTATTTTCAATTATTTTTTGCGATGGATCGTATTCATGCCTTAGCTCCAGAGCATCCTGAATGGAAAACAACACAGCCTTATCAATCGGTGCTTGAAAATGATATGAAAACACTTATGTCTCACGGTGAGCATGGTCTCATACAAATTGTGATGGCTACGCATGGTGGGAATACGGTTACTGAATTTGAGCAAATAGTAAAGGATTGGTTAGCTACTGCAAAACATCCACGTTTTAACAGACCGTATACCGATCTAGTTTATCAACCGATGTTAGAATTAATTAATTATTTGAAATCTAGTGATTTTAAAACGTTTATTGTATCTGGTGGCGGTATTGAGTTTATGCGTCCTTGGGTTGAAGGTGTTTATGGAATCCCAAAAGACCAGGTAATAGGTAGTAGTATTAAAACTAAATATGATTATAATGATGGAAATCCGGTCATAAGACGATTACCTGAATTAAATTTTATTGATGACAAAGAAGGCAAACCTGAAGGAATCAATCAATATATTGGTAGAAAACCTGTTTTTGCCTCGGGAAATTCTGATGGCGATTTACAAATGCTTCGTTGGGCAGATTCAAACACGTATCCTTCATTTGAATTATATCTTCATCATACCGACTCTGTTAGAGAATGGGCTTATGACCGCAAATCTTCTGTAGGAAGACTCGATAAAGGTCTTGATGAAGCCAAAGAGAAAGGATGGACAGTTATTGACATGGAAAAGGACTGGAAGGTGGTTTATCCATTTGAATTGAAAAATTAAAATTTCAGGTGCTTTCAAGCTAGATTTATTCTATTTTATTGACTCAGTGGTTTAAAATCATGCCCATGTTATAGTCATTTCACCTAACATAAAGAACAACCTTACAAGATGAGNNATTGAAGAATAGGGGTTATAGAGCGTGACTTTTAGAGCGTATCCTAAAATGATATTAGCGATAGATACTTACTTCAGGGAAGTGCCTAACTTTATACCTTAAGAAAAAGAGTACCTTTTATAATACAGATTACTGGTGAATCACTTATGCTTTCTCAATTCGTTCTTGCTTTTAAATAAGGCCTGTTATTTATATGAGAAAGGTAAAGATTAAACTAATCTGAACTATTTTTTATTTGCTTTCCTTTCGAGCTTCCTTTGAGCCTTTGCTTGTGCTTTTCTAGCCTTTTCCTGTTCGGGGGTCAAATAATAATCAACTATTTGTCCTTGATATATTAAAGAATCTCTGTCTATGGTATTAACATCTACGCCTCTTTCTTTTGCCACTTGTGCTGCATACTTCTCAATCTCATCTTCGGTAATCCAACCACCTCCTAAAGATTGATACAAATTAACATAGGCTATTAATAAATCTTGATAATTTCGTGAATATTGTAACTCGGCTTCAAACTCTTGGCGCTGATTTTCAATAACTTCTAAATAACTTGTGACCCCCTGAAAATAGCGTTGATAAGATAATTTACTGGCATTACTTGAGGCGTCTAACATTAATCTATAAGCAGCTAACTCATCTTTGTAAGTTGAAATACCAGTCAATGCATTGTTCACATCATTAAATGCTAGAAGGACATCTCTTTCATAACTTAACAGGTATTGCTTCGCTCTTTCCCTTTCAATATCAACACGTCTGGCATTTTTACCCCATTCAAATACCGGGCCTAACAAATTGGCTCCAGCACCCCATCCCAGACCGTTGGAAAGGAGGTTCGACATATCCGAACTTCCTACGCCCAATAAGCCGGTGAGGCTAATAGACGGAAATCTCATAGCTGTAGCAACCCCAATGATCGCATTTTGTTGTTTATACAATTGTTCGCTTTGAAGTAAATCAGGTCTTCTCTGTAATAATTCAGACGGAATACCTGCGGGGATCTCTTGTGGTAACGGATATTCCTCATAGGACGTATTCACATTAATTGTTTGTGAATTTTTACCTAATAATACACTTAAATTATTTTCAATAAAGGCTATTTCCCGTTCATAAACAGGTATAGCAGCTAGTGCGATTGCCTTTTGGATTTGTGCCTGGTTAACGTCAATAATATTAGTGTAACCTTCGTTAAATCTATTTTGAATAATTGTTAGTGCATTGTTTCTGATTTCTAAAGTGTTTCTGGAAACAGCCAAAGAAGTACGATAATTAATTAATTGAAAATAATTACGTGCTATCTCACTTATTAGTCCAATTTCAACCGTCCTTTTGCCATAAAAAGAGCTTAACATTCCGGCCTTTGCCGCTTCTGTACTTCTTCTATATTTTCCCCAAAAATCAATTTCCCAATTAAAGGTTCCTGAAGCTTCAAATGATTTATTAGTAGAATTTGATACGTCAGCTCCATTAAAATTTGTAGCACCTGCAAATCCCTGAACACCAATTTTTGGACCATAATCCGCTTTATTAAATCCCAAATTAGCCCGAGCTTCTTCTATCCTGCTAGCCGCAATTAAAACATCCTTGTTTTCACGAAGTGCTACAGAAATTAGAGAGTCCAACACAGGGTCTTGAAAAAGTTCCCACCATTTTAAATTAGTAATACTGTCTATAGCATTGCTTTCATATCTGAATATTTCTGGACTTGCAATTTTTGGCGTTTGATAATTGGGGCCAACTTTACAGGCGATAAGACTAAAAATAAGTGAAAAAACAGCTAAATATGTAATTGATTTTTGTTTCATTATTCTTTATTTTCAGCAATTTCTAGTTTTTTAGCATTTTCTGCGTCTCTTTTCTTTTCATAGCTACCCAATTTTCCAATAAACACATAAAGCATCGGGTACATAAAGACCCCTAAGAAGGTCGCGATTGACATCCCTCCTAAAAGAGCCACACCCATTACTTTTCTGGCTTCTGCCCCTGATCCAGAAGCAACCACCAATGGAAAAACTCCTAAAATAAATGAAAAAGCGGTCATTAGTATGGGCCTAAACCTTGATTTTGATGCTGACATGGCTGCATCAAATAAACTCAAGCCTTTTTTAAATTCATCATGTGCAAATTCTACTATTAAAATAGCATTCTTAGCGGCCATTCCTATGAGCATTACAAAGGACACTTGCGCAAAAATATTGTTTTCAAAAGTCGGACTTAGTAAACGACCAAACCACAAAGCAAATAGTGCCCCAAAAATAGCAAAGGGTGTACCTAACAAAATTGCAAATGGTAACGACCAGCTCTCATATTGCGCCGCTAAAATCAGGAATACAAAAATCAATGAGAACAAAAGAATCACGCCTAAAGATCCGGAAGCTTTTTCTTCTTGAAAAGACATGGCGTTCCATGAATATCCCATTTCTGATGGTAAGGCCTGTGCTGCCACTTCCTTAAGTGCCTGTCTCGCTTGCTCTGAAGTGAAGCCTTCAGCAGGAGCTCCTGTAATTTCAACGGATCGATATAAATTAAAACGTGTTGTGAAATCCGGACCTGAAACTGGTATGATGGTTGCAAGGGTTGCTAACGGAACCATTTCGTCCTTATCATTTTTAACAAAGAAATTATTTATTTGTGACGGGTCCACTCGATATTCAGGTTCCGCTTGAATATATGTTTTATACAAACGTCCAAAACGTGTAAAGTCATTTACATAGGCCCCACCCATAAATGCACCGACCGTAGTATATAAATCACTTAAACGAACCCCAAGTTTTAAGGCCTTCTCTTTATCAATGTCCATATAGCGTTGCGGAACGGTTGCCTGAAACGTGGTAGTTGCTCGCGCAATTTCTGGTCTTTCATTTACAAGCTTTAAAAAATTCATGGTATTTTCAGCTAAATATTCAGGTGTATTACCTGCCTTATCCTGCAACATGATGCTAAAACCTGAACCGTTTCCTAATCCTGGTATTGCCGGTGGTCCAAATGCAAAGGTTTGGGCATCCTTTATACCAGTGGCTAATTTTTTATTTACAATATTAATAACTTCCTGAGCGGTGAGATCTCTTTCAGACCAATCCTTAATTTTCACAAATAAAACCCCGGTATTACTAATCATCGCACCCGATAAAACACTATATCCAGTTGCGGTTGTGACATATTCAATCTCCGGGATATCCATCAATATTTTTTCAATATCTTTTGTAACAACATTCGTTCTTTGCAGAGAGGCGGCGTTGGGGAGTTGCACATTTACAAAGAAATACCCCATATCCTCTTCAGGAATAAAGCCTCCTGGAACCATACTTCCAAATAGACCGGCAGCTAAAGACATGATAACTATAAAAATAACACCTCTTTTAATTTTTCGACTAATGATATTAGTCATACTCATATAGGAATCAGTAGTTTTATCCATTCCCATGTTAAATTTCTTAAAAGCCCACCCTAAAGCACCTCCATATGGTTTTGGTTCTTTTAATAACAGTGAACATAATGCCGGACTTAATGTTAAGGCATTTACTGAAGACACCAAAACAGACACTACAATAGTAATTGCAAACTGTTGGTAGAGTAATCCAGTAATCCCTGCCATGCCTGCTACTGGAATAAATACGGCTACCAATACCAGGGTAGTGGCAATAATTGGAGCTGTAACTTTACGCATGGCATCTAAGGTGGCCTCTTTAGCAGTCATTCCTAAAGCGATATTTACCTGAACGGCTTCAACCACCACGATAGCATCGTCAACCACGATTCCAATGGCAAGGACTAACCCTAAAAGCGATAATACATTAATAGTAAACCCTAGCATTGGAAAAAAGATAAAGGCGCCAATTAAAGATACCGGAATGGCAAGTGTTGGAATTAAGGTAGCCCGCCAATCTTGAATAAATAGGAATACCACAAAAATAACCAATATCAAAGCAATAAATAAAGTAACAATAATATCACTAATTCCAGCTTCTATGGCTTTTGTAGTATCTAAAGAGACATCATATTTAATACTTTCCGGAAAGCTTTTGGACATGATATTCATCTCGTCCTCTATTTGTTTTGCCAATTCCAGACCATTTGATCCCGGAGCTTGATAAAGTGCTATAATAGCAGTAGTCTTACCATTTACCCGCGACATTAAATTATAAGTTTCAACACCTAAATTGATAGTGGCAACATCCCCTAATTTTATTTGTGAGCCATCAGATTTTGTTCTGACAACAATATCTCTAAAAGCCTCTGGAGAATTGAATCGTTCTGGCAAACGTACCGTATAAGTGAATTCAGTCCCAACCGGAGAAGGTTCCGCTCCAAATTTACCCCCGGGGACGATGGTGTTTTGTTCATTAATAGCATTAATGATTTCTGGAACTGTCAATCCTAAATGAGAGATTCTGTCCGGCTTAATCCAAATACGCATAGAATAATCTGATGCTCCTAAAACATCAACCTTTCCAATACCTTTAATCCTTGATAGTTTATCTTTGATATTGATAAGCGCATAATTCCCCAAAAAATCCTGATCATACCTTCCATCTTCCGAAGTCAGAGCGACAACCATTAAAATATTCGGTGATGATTTTTCAGTAGTTACCCCTAATTTAGTTACTGCCGCAGGCAATTTAGCAGAAGCTGCCGACACTTTATTTTGAGTCAAAACAGTATTCATATCAGGGTCAGTTCCTACATCAAATGACACCTGTATATTCATACTTCCGTCATTTGCGTTGGTTGATTTCATGTAAATCATATTATCAACCCCATTAATTTGCTGTTCTAAGGGGGTTGCAACTGATTCTTCAACATTTATAGCATTTGCCCCGGTATAGTTTGCATTTACCTGTACTATTGGAGGTGTTAAATTGGGATATTGTTCAATAGGTAATCCACTTAATGCAACCGAACCTACTATGACAATTACAATGGCAATTACAATAGCAACGATTGGTCGATGGACAAAAAAGTTTCCTTTATCTTCAGACATACTAAGTTTTATTGAGTTTTAATTTGACTTTCAAAAATGGTGACTTCTGGCATAACTTCCATTCCTGAACCTACTTTTTGTAAGCCTTCTAAAACAACTTTGTCTCCTAATTCAAGCCCTTCTTTAACGATAAAATAGTCATTAAACTTTTCTCCTATGACTACTTTTCTTGATTCAATTTTATTTTCATTATTTACAATAAATACCGAATATTCCCCTTGTAATTCAGAAACCACTCTCTGTGGGATTAATAAAGCGCCTTTTTCATCTTTATATTTAATTTTTACTCTGGTATACTGTCCTGGTTTTAAAATTAAATTAGTATTAGGGAAGGAGGCTTGAATTAAAATAGCGCCTGTACTGGCATCAATTTCTCTATTCACAAAATCTACAACGCCTTTATAAGGATGTTTTGACCCATCAGATAAAAGCAATTCAATTTCAATTTTTGATTTTTCACTATTGCTATCCAGATTATTCTTTTGATAGGTTTTTATTAAATTTAAGTAATCTGTTTCCGTGATAAAAAACTGCACCCGAATATTCTCCACCTTTGAAATGGTATTCAATATAACAGGGTTGGGACTTCTACCTACAAAATCTCCTATCCGAGCCAATGTTTTACCTATAAAGCCACTAATAGGAGCTTTGATTTTTGTGTAACTTAAATTAATTTCAGCCATTCTTAACACAGCCTCAGCAGCTTTACGTGCAGCAAGAGAAGCATCTTTATTTGCTTCTGCATAATCAAGATCACTTTTGCTTACCGCATCCATCTCCGCTAAGGGTTTTACTCTTGCTAAATCATTTTCAGCATTTAAATAGCGGGTCTGTGCTTCAGATACTTTACTCTCGTTAGCTGCAATGGCCGCATTAAAGGGTTCGGGGTCAATGGTATATAATAAGTCACCCTTTTCAACCTTTGAGCCTTCTATAAAATGAATACCAGTTAAAAAACCTTCAACTCTTGCATTAATGGAAACATCTTCTTCGCCAAAGACTTCACCAACAAAGTAATTGTAAATGGGAACATCTTGTTTAAAGACTTCAACAACTTTAATTTGAGGTGCTAATGCTGTCTTTTGTTCTTTCTCTTTACATGAGAAAACAGTAATCAGAATAAGAATGGGTAATATGAATTTTTGAATCATATAAGAAGTAATTAACTTTTTTACAAATATATATAAAAAATAATGAATTTAAGTGTATTACTAAGCCACGGCTATTCTAAAAAAACAAGTTAAATAAACTTGTTAAAACACCCTTATTTATTATTCCTTTTAGTTTGATGGTGAGGATAAAAATTTTAAATTTAACCAATAAATATAGAACTCATATAAACATGATTAAGAAGGTCTTTCCCTATAGAATGGAATTGTTTTTGATTTGTCAGACCATATTATTATTTGGGTCTATTATAATTCCTACATTTATTTTTGAGACTATCATATCGCCACTCCTTTATATTTTAATGGTTACAATAGGAATAGTAATTATTTCAAAAAATAAAATATTCTTTAGGTTATTTACGGTCCTTTTATTAGGGCTCACGGTTATTAACTTAATAAAATACAGGAGCTTAGGAGATGTGAAAGTCAATGAATTAGTGGAAATGGCAATTCTTTTTCCTTTTTTTACCATTGTTACTTATGAGATGATCAAGCAGGTTTGGCAAGCGACAATTGTAAATAAAACAGTCATCTTAGGGCTTATCTCTGGATTTATTTCTCTGGGTATAATTGGGGCGCTCTTATATTCTAATATTGAGATGATTCATCCGGGTTCCTTTTCTGGATTTACAGAGGCAGATGGCGGTGGTGACGTTAATAGTAACCTTATGTATTTTAGCTTTATTACACTTATGGCCGTTGGATATGGTGATATTTTGCCAATGACCATGCTTGCCAAAAAGGCGAGTATCCTCATTGGGTTAAGCGGGCAACTTTATTTAGTCATAATTATGGCCGTTGTTGTAGCGAAATATATTCAAAATATTGAAAAAAATAAGGATTAGAAATAAAATTGACTGGACTATAAATTGGACTCCATAAAAGAGGAACCAGCTTTTGTTAACATTATTACAAATCGTTATATTTGATTCTTTAAATTTTAAAAATGTCAGATAACCCAGAAAAAAAATCGTTTCTTTCAAAATTTCAATCGCTCTATACGATGAAATATTTTGCATTAGTTGTTTCAATATTTATAATGATATCAGGAATAGCGGCCATTGTAGTTGGAACGGTCCGTCTGTTTCAAGGAATTATTGCATTAATTGGGTTTCATGGACACGAAGATGAGCGACCTGGTCTGCAAATTGTTGAGGCTGTTGATACCTATTTGTTTTCTATAGTAGTTTTAATTCTGGCAGGTGGTATTTTTAAACTTTTTGTTGGTAAAGAAGAAACCTTTAAAGATAACATAGTGTTTTCAAAAATTAAATCCTTTATGGATTTAAAAGTGCTGTTATGGGAGACTTTGTTGCTAACATTAACAGTCTGGTGCTCTTTAGATTTTTTCACACAAGTAGGGGATTCGACGTATCAACAACTTATATTGCCGGTTAGTATTGTATTATTGGCTTTTGCTTTAAAATTAATTAAAGGAAATAAGGAATAATTCTTACATGTACCTAGATTGAATTTTATAGAGTTATTTATAAAGCAGATATGTGTTGTTTTAACTATAACATTATTTTTTTGTAATAACATATTCGCTCAGGATAGTATTATTGATCAAGATGTTAGGGTCAATAAACAGTTTTGGTTTGATTATAATTTCACTAATAGTTTAACAGAAGCACTGAATATAAGTACTCAAGTTGGTTACAGAAAAATAACACCAAAAATCTACAATCGTTTTTTAGGTATTTCAACCTTAAATATTAAAAATAATAAAAAGTTATTCAATTTTGAAGGCGATAAACCATTTATAAAGTCCTTTCATTTGGGTGCCGGCATTATTTACACCCAAAATAATAATAACAATGACAATTTTGAATTGCGTTTAATTCAAGGAATACAATTTGAAATTCCTACAATAAAACCCGTAACTTTAAATAATTATATTAGAATAGAAGAACGGTTTCAAAATACCTTTCAGAGCTCGGGATGGCAGGCAGGATTTAGATTACGCTATAGAATGTCCACTGTGTTAAGTTTAAAAAATCATTATGTACGTTTTACAAACGGGTTATATATTCCACTTGAAGCAGAAGTGTTTGTTAACTTAAAAAGAAATGAACGTTTTAATGATTTAATAAGACTATCTCCTGGTCTTGGGTATAAGCTTGATAATAACTGGAAATTTGAATTATATCTGATATTTAACAGTACTAAAAATATTACAGAAACCAATAATAAATCCAATGATTTTATTTTAAGATTGCGCGTTTTTAATGCAGGGTCTAAGAAGCAAGAAGTAAATACTTCAATGAATGAAGATTAAGCGAAATTGTCAATTAAAAAAGGCGTTTGATAACATAAAAAACGAATTTTAAATAAATAAAAGCGAATAGGAGTTAAGAATATTGCTAGCCTTTAAGATTCATAAAGAGTGAAATTTATAAATTGAAATAAATATCAATTATAGTGAAAAGCTTTAACATATTACTGTTGATTTTTTCTTTTTCATTAGGGCATAATTATGCACAACAGGCAAACTATAAATTCAATAATTTTGGAAACCGTTCTATTTTATTATCTGGAAATGTCACGGGTAGTGTCACTGATTTAGGTCTGGTTTACTATAATCCTTCCAGATTAACTGAAATTGAGAATATGGGTTTTGCATTTAATGCGCGGGCGTATCAACTTAGTTCTCTTAAACTTTCAAATTTGTTAGGTGAAGAATCTATTATAGGTTCAACAAATTTTAGTGGCATACCGTCTATGGCTGGTGGTACTTTTGATTTGTTTAATAATCGTTTTGCCTATTCATTTATTTCCAAATCTAGAATTGATAATGTTTTAGGATATGAGAGTGATTTATTAAATGATGCTATTTTAGAAATTTTTCCAGAGGCAGAATCTTATAAGGTGAATGCACTGGTTAAAACGAATTTAAAAGATGATTGGTTTGGGTTAACATGGGCAAAAAAAATTAATGATAACTTGAGTCTGGGAGTATCCTTATTTGGTTCTTTTTATAAATATAGTGGAGGCAGTAATTTAAATCATACCATTCGTTCTATATCTAATCAAGTTGTATTTTATCAGAATACCATTGGTTTTAATCAAGAATCTTATGGTTTTCTTGTTAAAATTGGCGGCAATTATCATTTTCCAAAATTTGATTTAGGTGTTAATATTAATGTACCATACCTTGAGGTTTATGAAAAAGGTGCATTCTTATATAATAAAGTAATTGCCGGATTTGGAGAAGATTTTGATCAATTTTATGATTATAATTTAAAAAATTTGAATTCACAGAGAAAAGAACCGCTAGGTATTTCAATTGGCTCGGGTATTCCTCTTGGTAAAAACAAATTACATTTGAATATAGATTATGTTTCAGGTCTCAATGAATATGACCGCATTATAATTCCAGATATTGATACCGGAGGAGAAAATGACACCGCCGTTTTATTTGAAGAAAGCAGAAAAAATGTTTTTAATTTTGGGGCAGGACTGGAGGTGTTTGTGCGTGATAATTTTAAGGTTTATGGAAGTTTTACCACAGATTACAATGCCTTCATAAAAAACGCCAATATTTTTGATTTATCAAGTGATGGGAATCGCGACGTCAGTATTGGTGAAGATTTTATTCAATTTAGTGTTGGTATTGATTTGAAATTGCCATGGGCCAGTGTTATTTTAGGAACCAATTATCTGAACGGATCCAGTGAATTTACAAGTCCTTTAAGTTTAAAAAAGAGTGGTGTGGTAAATAATGAATACGGCACGACACAACTCGTTTATTCCAGATGGCAGTTTGTAGTGGGTCTTGAAATTCCTGTCTTGGAGAATACCTTTTCTAAATAAAAGCCTGAGTTAAATTTTTTAAGAGATTTTATTCCAGGGCTTTCATCATTTCATCAACGTACTTTTTAGCTGTTTTAAAGGCATCTTTTGGATTATCTAAATCAGTAGTAACAACCGCCACTATTTGATCTTCATTTGAAGCGTCTAGGTTGTAAGCAATAGTTTCTAAGACGTATTTAGTGGTGGTTCTTGTTGAAGTGCCCATAGGAATATAGCCGCCAAATGAATCATAATAGCTGCCATAAGCATACGGAGAGGCATAGTAGTTATAAAAACTACCATAATAACCCGGATAAAAATTTGAATAGGAAGCCCCTAAATACATCCCGTTAGAACTGGTAGTAGTGGTTTGTTTCTTATCTTTTACAGCAGTAATGACCACACCATCTAAGTTTTCATACCCCATTATTTCTCTAATAAATGCGATGCGCTCTTCAGTCATTTCAGGTTTATTGAGTTCCGGGGCTTTGGTATAACTTTCTACAGCCTTAAAGCCTTTGGCCCGTAATTGATTTGCAATTTCCATTTCAAAAGCTATTCTGGATTGCTCGTTGTTAGTTCTGGCAATAACTAAAATATTTTTTTTCTTAAATTCATCAATATTAGACTGGTCTGTTTTCCATGCATTTACAACTTTTACTGAAGAACAAGATTGTAATAATATCAATAATATAATAGCAATAAGATTTTTTGTATTAGTCATAATAAAGCATTGAATGGATTAAAAAAATGGGATTAACAGTTAAAATAAATTATCTATTTTTTGTCGAAACTTTGTGCAATGGCCTTAACATATTGCTTAGACGTTTTCGCTGCATTTTCAGGTTCTTCAATTTTAGAGGTTACTACACCTACCAATTGTCTGTCTTCAGATTCATCTAAATTATAAATGACAGTTTCAACAATATAATTATTGGCTGTATAGGTAGTTGAGGTTTGATTTACATAATTCCCTAAAGTAGAATACGCATGTGGGTTGTAATAGTAACCGTAAAAGCCATTATAATATCTTGGGTAATAACCGTAATAATTCCCGCCGGCATAATAACCACCGTCATTAACTGTTTTAGTCAGTTCTTGTTTTTCTTTTATCACCGTTAGAACGACTCCGTTAAAACCTTCCTTTTTTATAAGGTCTTTAATGTTTTTTTCTTTTTCCTCAGTAATTTCCTGATCAGGATTTAAATTTGGGAATTTTGTAAAACTGGCAGTCGCTTTAATATTTCTTGCTGCAAGTTCCTTTACAATTTCATTTTCAAAAGCAATACGGGAAGACGTATTTGACGTTCTTGCAATGACAAGTATGTTATTGTCTTTCACCTCACTCATATTATCAGCTTTCCATGAATTCAAGACCTTTACACTTGAACATGAACTGATTGTGAGAATACTGATAAGTATTAAGTTGATATAGATGATTTTTTTCATAGCGGTTTAAATTTTTTAATAATTATAGTGATTGTAAATTGAAATTCTACAAATAATATAAAACAAGACAGTTTTTATAAGTTCGTAAATATATAGGTTTTGTTTTAATATTTTGTGAATATTTTTAAGTTTATTTAGTGCCTAAAAATTAATGCAATTTCAACACATGAATGATTTAAAATGAAGGGATATTGCTATTTTTATATTTGGAATAAGATGGCATATTTTAAAAATTTCATATCTTGAACTTCACTACTAAATTTTTAATTATGAAAAGGAGCTCCTTTAAATATATGTTGGTTTTTTTTATGGGTTTTATTGCTGCAAACACTTATTCTCAAGAGAAAAGTAATAGGGAATTGAAAAAAGAACTCAAAGAAAAACAAAAATTAGAAGCCCAAAAAATCACTTTGGATTTGTTTGATAGTAAATCGTTTGTGTTTAAAGCTACATCAGCTTTGCCAACAGGAACGAGATTGATTGACTTGAACTCTTCTAATTATGAAGTTATATTTTTACCTGAGATAATTGAAAGCCATTTGCCTTTTTTTGGAAGAGCATATTCTACTGCTACTGTAATGAGAAATGATGGGGGTATAAACTTTAAAGAAAAACCTGAAAAATATACTTTTGAAAAAACCAATAAGAATTTTCAAATTAAGGCCAATGTTAAAGATAAAAATGACTATTACAATATGTATTTGACAATAGGATTAGAAGGGAATGCTTCTCTAAATATTTCAAGTAATAACAGGGGAAGTATTTCATATAATGGTAAAATTGAAGCTGTTAAAGAATTAAAAAAATAAGCTTAAACAATTTTAGTGTAAACCAGGTTTAATTCAATTGATCACTAAATTACAGATTTTATTAATTACCTCTAGTTGACAATATTTGTTGTAAAAAACTCTGATAATCACGGTTGTTAGGATATAATTGAACTAATTTAATTAAAACCGTTTTTGCTTTTTCTATTTGATTTAATTTAGAGTATTGAAAAGCCAAGGCATACAATAAACTTTCATTATTTACATCTATTTTTAACCCGTTGAGCAAGGTTTTTTCGGCATTTAAATTATCTTCATTTTTGTCGTAGAGTAAACTTAAATTGTAATACACTCTAATATTTTCAGGCATTAGTTTGCTGGCTTTTTGCATTTGCTTTATGGCGTCATCAGTTCGTTCTAACTCAGCATATAATAAGCCCAGGGAGTAA
>BS_KBA_SWE02_21mDRAFT_10000574_pt1 | contig 13895 bp, 15 predicted proteins | sample BalSeasSWE02_21m_FD_9196 | JGI IMG/M metagenome (IMG submission 9196)
AGTTTTTTTTTGAAGAATTTAAAATTCTTATAAACAGATGATAAATATTAACTAAAGAATATTTTAAGTGTCTGTTTTAAAAATAAATGGATTACTTTCGCACGGCAACTTTTTAAAATATTTTAATTTCACATTATTTACCAAAAACCTCCACTATTGAAAAATATAATTATAATTCCATTTGTTTTATTCTGCATAGCAACTCAAGCTCAAGTTCTCAAAGTGGGTCTTCGTTTTCAGAAAACTCAAGAAATGTATTGGGAAAATGGAATTTCATCTCAATATACTTTTGCTAAATTCAAACCCAATCAGCTTTTTGTTGGTTTTGATTATGTAACTTCTCGATTAGGTTCTGCCTATAATTCGAATGCCATCAACCAAGATACTTACCTATTATCGGGCAGTTGGTTATTCAACAAAAGCAAACCGTATCATATCGTCACCCGATTAAATATGGGTTATTTTTACTCCGATTTAGAAGAAGCCATTTTCAAAGATATTCCCAATACTTCTTTTCTCTTTTCACCTGAAGTTGGCTTTACCTATGATTTTAAAAAAGCGCCAATTTCTTTAAATTTTGGTACCGGTTTTTATATCATTACTGCAAAAGAAGGATATTCTCCTGGAACTTTGCAACCTTTATACTTTCATCTTGACCTATATTACACGCTGTTTAAAAAATAAAAAATAATGAATAAATTCAGACTCCTTTTCTTATTCTTGATTACAACGGTATTCTTTTCGTGTAGTGACCCTAATATCTCAGACGATTTGCTCGATGGCGATATTATATTTGATCCTTCATTATACAATCCGGAACAATTTTTAATTTCGGCAAAATATCCTACCCCTACGCCTACTGATTTAAGTAAGCATATTATATTGGCTATTCATGGTTATTCTGCTACCACATTTGAATGGCAAGAATTTAAAGATTGGTCTACAAATCCTTCTTATAGAATATCACAAGTTTTACTTGATGGACACGGTCGAGACTATGAATCATTCAAATCATCAAAATGGGAAGACTGGCGTTCTGCGATAACGGATGAATACGAGAAATTAATTGCGTTGGGATACACTAAAATTAGTATTGCAGGCTCATCGACTGGTGGAACTTTAATTCTTGAATTAGTGAAATCGGGTTATTTTAATACTCATTTACATCCAAAAAATTTATTTTTAATCGATCCAATCGTAGTTTCCTCTACTAAATTACAATCGGTTGTTGGGATAGTAGGTCCAATGCTAGGTTATGTAGAAGTGGATCAGAGTTCTCAAGAAAACAAATACTGGTATCGCTTTAGACCTTATGAAACAGTAAATGAACTGAATGCTGTAATGAAAAATGTGCGCAAAGGTTTAGAAGATGGGGTTGTGCTTCCATCGGGAACGTATTTTAAAGTCTTTCATTCCTTGCACGATCTCGTTGCTAGCACAACAAGTACCGTATTGATCTACAAAGGTTTAAAAACAAGTTCTGGAGCTCCAATTGATGTTCAAATAATGGATTCGGACATTCATGTATTTACTCGCTTGAGTTTGCGTTCCAATGTTACCCCTTTACAACTGGCCAACCAAAAAGATGCGTTTAATCAAATAGCCAATACGTTAAATTAATTCCATTTCTTTTTTTAATTCTATTGTAAACTCTGAAATTAGACCAATAAAAAATGCCCATTTCAATAATGGGCATTGTATTAAAACTGAAAGCCCGTCCCAATACATTAGGGCGGGTTTTTCTATACTTTTAGAAAGGCAAATCGTCTGGTTCGTCTTCGTTTAAGCTCGTTGCTGGAGGAAACGCTTCAGCTGCTGGAACTGGAGGTGCCGATTGTGTTGGCGCTGCTGTATCTCCAACTTTTTCAATTCTCCATCCCTTTATACTATTAAAATACTTAGTTTCCCCTTGTGGATTTACCCATTCTCTTCCACCTAAATTAATAGAAACTTTTACATCCTGTCCAACAGAAAAATTGTTTAATAAATCTGATTTGTCTTGTGTGAATTCAATCATAATAGATTGAGGATATTGCTCATCTGTGGTAACAACCAATTCTTTTTTTCTAAAGGTTGGGCTAATTTGTTGCTCCGCACTTATTACTTTGATTTTTCCTGTAACTTCCATCTTAATTTTATTTATTTATATTTATCTATTTCTTTTANTTTTTTTTGGCGAGAAGCAATTTCCAAGCTGAAAGCACATCATTATCATTCAAGTATTCTTTGGCTTTCAAATGTATTTTTTGAACATCATCGGAACTTANAACTCCTTTCACAGCAAAATTTTGTTTTACAAATATATCAATTTCTTCATTAGTAGGCAAACAATTAATGTTCCCTAATTTTCCCAAATCATTACCCTTGAAAACAGGACTATTCTTGATAAAATCTGGAATCATATCTACTCCTATTCCCAAGGTTTGCAAAGGTTTTTCGACTGAAAACAAACCCATATTGGCTCTTGAATACCAATTCTCATTTAAACGGGAAACCAAATCAATTTTATGAGGGTCAATTATGCCATTCTCGTCTAAAATAGTTTCATTAATATGGATTTTCACCACTTCGCAAATGATTAAATTTCCAGCACCACCTTTTTTTCCTAAAGCTACAATTTCGGTGACTTTACATTCAAACTGTACGGGACTTTCGGACACACGATAGGGTTTTACAATATCCGAAGGAGTTTGGGTCAAGCCTGATTTTAGGAATTCATTTATTCCTTCAGGATATTCTGTACTTGAGAGCGACATTTGTTGAACAATGTCATAATTTACAACGTTTATTACTACTTCACGTGTCGATTCACAATTCACAAGAGTATGTTTAGCTGAATTATCACTTGCTTTTCTTAGAGGTGAAAACACAAGAATAGGTGGATTAACACTAACTAAATTAAAGAAGCTAAATGGGGACAAATTAGGCTTTCCTTTTTTGCTCAGTGTACTTGCAAAAGCAATAGGTCTAGGCGCAACAGCTCCTTGCAAATAATTCTGCAATTTTATCAACGAAAGATCTTTTGGCTCAAGGCTAAACATAAAATTTCTATTTAAACAAAAATAGTAATTAGGAGTTGGAATATTAAATTGTTATTGCATTTATTTTAAACAATACAGTTGCATTAAGAATAAGGGATAATTTAATATTGAGGTTTGCGATTGATATTGCGATTGAATTATTATATTTATGCCACAAAAAACAATTTATGCACTTTTCCAAAAGTAGAGACACAAGGCGTTGGATTATCATTTTCGCCTCTTTTTTAATCATTTCATTAATTCTTTGGAACACCTATACTTTTTTTCAAATTTTTAAAAATGAAGAACGTTTAAAAATGGAGGTATTGGCCGAAAGTCTAAAAACCATCAATAGAGCCAATCTTGAAACTGATGACATCGAATTGCCAAGACAAATTATTAGTAACAATAAAACCCTTCCGGTTATAGTAACTACACAAAACGGAACGGTATTAAATACCGCAAATATTGATGAAGACATTTCAGAAAATCCAAAAAAAATAAATGCCTTTTTATCAAAATTAAAAAAAGAAAACACTCCAATTATTATTGATCTTTCTGGCGAATTTCAATATCTGTACTATGGAAATTCTTCCTTACTCAACAAACTAAAATATTATCCATTAGCTTTATTGCTTATCATCGTCTTGTTTGCCGGCTTGGTCTATAATTTTTACCGAAGCACGAAAATGGCAACTCAAAACAAACTTTGGGCAGGTATGGCTAAGGAAACGGCTCACCAAATAGGAACTCCGCTAACTTCATTAGTAGGTTGGGTTGAAATTCTGAAATCTGAAAATGTTGATGAAACCACCACCAAGGAAATTGAAAAAGACATTGAACGGTTGCTAACTATAACGGAACGTTTTTCGAAAATCGGTTCAGAACCAAAATTAGAAAACAAAGATATTATTGAGGAAACTAGGAAATCCTATGACTATTTACAATCCCGTTTTTCTAAACAAATAGAATTTTCTTTTACTGGTCCAGAAGCGCCAGTTATTGTTTTGTTTAATCCTACTTTGCATAGTTGGACGATTGAAAACTTAGTAAAAAATGCAATCGATGCCATGAAAGGCAGGGGAAAACTAGCTCTAGAAGTGTTGCATGAAGGCGGTTTTGTTAGAATCAATATTTCGGATACTGGAAATGGAATTCCTAAAAACCAATTTAAAAATGTATTTGAACCTGGATTTACCACCAAGAAACGCGGTTGGGGATTAGGGTTATCGCTCACCCGAAGAATAGTAGAAGAGTACCACAAAGGAACCATAAAAGTGCTGCATTCTGAAATTGGAATTGGCACCACTATGCAAGTAAGTTTTAAGGTGCCTGAATTAATTTAAAGGAACTCCAAACCAAGAAACTTTAGAAAACATCGTTTTACGAGCCATTTTAGACTTACTTAAATATTCGTTTACAAATTCCAGATGCTTTTCAGATTGCACTATAGCATCGGCTACTGATTTTTTTAAAGCTTTCGCATTCCCTGAATTGGCATTATTAAATGACACTATTTTATAAAGATCTTCTTGACATTTTTTGAGCTTTTCATTTGGATTTTGAATTTTCGATTTGATTTCATCGTCTGGTAAAATGGGCTTGAATTTATTATTTCGATAATATATAAAATCATTTAACTCATAAATAGCCTCATTGTATTGATTTACAATTTCATTGTATTTACTGTTATAATCCTTTTCTCTTTCATTGCTCCACGATGTTTTGGCATAAGTGTATGCCTGTGAAATCAATTGATTTTTTATCCCGTTTTTCTCAATTCTTTGTGCTGATTCAAAAAACTGATCGATTTTAGGTAAGGATTCATATCTAGTAATTTCACTTTCGAAATTAAATTTTTTTTTGGTTTTGTTAATTTGTGTTTTACCTTCAATAAATTCTTGATTGGTAATCGGGTAATTGATAAACTGCCATAAATAATCAAAAGGCATATGAGAAATAATCGATTTTTCGGGTACTACTTTAAAATAATTAGTATTTAATTTTCGAGTGTATTTATTATTATTGACATAACCCGAACCCCATGTTGGGTCAAATACATACCATTTATTGTCAATTCTTGCGGCGCACCAAGCATGAGATAAGGTAGCTATTTTTCCGTTTTGTTTGGTATATCCTTCAACAACAACCGATTTTATCCCTATACTATTTGCGATTGAATTAAAAATTAGGGCATAGTCCGTACAAACTCCTTTTTTTGTTTTTAATGTTTTGGTTATTCTATCTTGTGAACTTTCGTCTATGTGTACAGCATACATATTGGCAACATCATAACTGATGTTTGATGCCGTCCAATAAAAAACAGCACGAATTTTATCGGTTTCAGTTTTGAAATTAGTATTAATGTAATTGGAAATGCCATCCGAAGAAGTAGTAGTGTTTTGAGGGATTTCTGCCATTTTTTTGTCAATTAAAGTATAATCGACATTGGCTTGACCAAAACCTAAAAAGGAGAAAAGAAAAGTAAAAACTAAAAAAGTATTTTTCATTTTTTTAGTTCAATAATGAACATTAATTCTTCAGATTTACTTGAATTTTTTTTGCCAAAATTTCAAATTCTTCTTTGGTCATTGAAACTTTTTTCTGGAAACGCATATCGTCCATTTCATTCAAAGGAATTAAATGAACATGTGCGTGAGGCACTTCAATGCCAATAACCGTCATTCCTATTCTATTGCAAGAATTGTTTTCTCTAAAGCAACGGCTATTTTTTTGGAAAATTGCATCAGTCCTAGAAATAGTTCATCATCAAGATCGAAAATTTTATCTATTTCCTGTTTTGGAACACATAAAGTATGTCCTTTTGCATTAGGATTTATATCTAAAAATGCCAAAAAACGATCGTCCTCGGCTATTTTGTAACAAGGGATTTCTCCTTTTATGATTTTGGTAAAAATACTAGACATTGTAGAATGGGTTATTTGGTTAACTGATTATCTGGTTATTTGTTTAACTGTTTAATCGATTTACCTTTTCTTAAACAACTAACCTTTTCCTAAAACAATTAACCAACAAATATTAGTCTCTAGAAATCTCCAGAATTTCAAATTTCAATACGCCGTTTGGAACTGTGATTTCAGCTATTTCTCCAACAGATTTTCCTAGCAATCCTCGACCAATAGGCGAAGTTACTGATATTTTTCCTGTTTTTAAATCGGCTTCACTTTCAGCTACCAAGGTATATTTCATTTCCATTCCATTAGCTTGGTTCTTGATTTTTACATTCGACAATACCAATGCTTTAGAAAGATCTAAAGTAGTTTCATCAATTAATCTAGCATTAGAATGTACTTCTTCTAGTTTGGCAATTCTCATTTCCAACATTCCTTGTGCTTCTTTGGCAGCATCGTATTCGGCATTTTCAGATAAATCTCCTTTATCCCTTGCCTCAGCTATATCTGCAGATGCTTTTGGACGCATCACGCTTTTTAAGTAGTCTAATTCTTCTCTTAATTTTTTTAATCCTTCTGCTGTGTAATAAGATACTTGGCTCATAACTTCATCATTTATATAAAATACAAAAAATCCCATCAGGACGGGATTTCTTTCCACAAAGATACTATTATTTTTATTTAAACTATAAATATACGTTAAACATATATAAATCAAAGTTAAATAAATTATTTTTGTCTCACTAATTAGTCTTAAATTTATTTACATAATGAAAAAATATTTTCTATTGTTGATTGCTTTTCCAATGCTTTTTGGGTGCAGTACGAATTCAACTCAAACCCAAAATCCATATTTGCCAAGTTATTCTGTAAATTTTGATATCAATATGAATTTGCCTGCTTATGTAAGTTTGCAACAAGTGGCCAATAGTATTTATTATCCTAACCAAGGAGTTCGAGGAGTTGTTATTTTCAATGCAGGTAGTGGTTATTATGCTTTTGATGCCGCCTGTCCAAATCAAGCTCTTAGTAGTTGTTCAACTATGGCTTTTAAAAGATTCGACCCAGTTGATCCTTTAAAAATTGATAAAACAACATTAGTTTGTCCTTGTGACAACGCCGAATACAGCTTATTTTCAGGGCAAAGTGCAGGAAAAGAATATCCATTAAAACAATACCGTGTTGAAGTTCTAGGAAATTTGCTTCGTGTTTATAACTAATAAAAAAGCCTGAAAAAATATTTTTTCAGGCTTTTTACATTTTTCTATAATTTTAAAACTTCAACCTAATTCCTGCCAAGAAATTTATTCCTGCTTGAGGATAATAACCCGCGCCTTCAATTGTTGTTATAGCTGGAGGATTAGTGTAATCATCATCATAAGTATAAAAATACCCATTGCTTACATACTTCAAATCAAATATATTGTTCACCAAAGCTGAGACTATTATAGATTTAAAAACAGTTTTTGGTCTAAACTCATACGATACATTCAAATCATTCACAAAATAACTGTCTAATTTTGAACCTTCCGAATCGATGTTCGCCATATACTGTTCTCCAACAAATTTAGAATACAATGCTATTTGAAAATGGTTAACTGGTATAAACGCCAATCGATTTCCAACAATAACATTTGGCGAATAGGCAATATTAGTATTCCCTAAATCTTGTAAAACCCCGTCTCTCGTAAAATAGAAATCTTTGTTTTTGTTTTGACTCAAAGTAACATTAGGTTGTAAAATCCATTTTTTCGAAAGTTGTAAAGTAGCATCCAACTCGATTCCCACTCTGTAACTATCGCCACTGTTGGTTCTCATTGGCGCACCCACATCATTCAATTCTCCAGTTAAAACCAATTGATCTTTGTATCCCATAAAATAGCCATTTGCATTCAGCTTTATTTTATCGGAAAGATAACGCCATCCCAATTCAAAATCATTTAGCTTTTCAGGTTTTGGACTTCCGCTTTCATAATCGGTTCTATTGGGTTCTCTGTTGGCTCTAGCATACGAAAAATACAAATTATTGATGTCGTTCAATTTATAAGTGACACCAGCTTTTGGATTGAAGAAATTAAAGGTATCGTCTACCAAACCTGTTTCTGCNGAATTGGCTTTATAGGTAACGTTTCGCATTTGCAAATCACCAAATAAACTCCATTTACCGGATACTTTATAATTGGCTTTGGCAAAAATATTACCGTCGGTTTTTGTTGAAAAATCATCATAATAATGGTCTCCTAATTCACTTGTCGAAGCAAATCTTGCCCAAATCACTTTACCAAAATGATCGCCTTCATATTTATTCCAACCTCCACCAAAAATTACATCCAAGTTTTCTACTTTGTAATTTGCCGAAAAAGTGGTCCCGTAAAAATCATTATCCAACCATTTTTGACGAATTAAATCAGTTGTATTTACAGTTGGTGCTGCTGCAATTGGTGCTAAACCATATTCCGAAAAATCTTGGTCTTCTTGATATTCTTCATAATATCCTTTACCTTTAGTATAATGAAAGGCTAAGTTTGTGCTCCACTTTTCAGAAATTCTTTCATTCCAATGCAATTGATAATGGTCTTGTTGGTAATTATCGGTTTGATTGTCATAAAAACGAGTATTCCCAAATTCATCTGTAAACATTCCTGCAAAATTGAAGGTTCTATCACTCTCCAATGTTGTTGCATCAACTCCATACCAAGCTTGATACGTTTTTTCTTTTCCCCCAAAAGCAAGGGCTTTGATTAAAGTTGTTTTACCTACATATGTTCCTTGTAGAAAATAGGATTTCAAATCAGAATTGGCTCTGTCTAAATAACCATCGGATTTCAATGCCGATAGACGACCTGCTATTTCAAAATGGTTGTTCATCAAGCCAGTGCTGAATTTCACNGTGTTTTTAAACGTATTGAAACTTCCGTAGGAACTCGAAATTTCTCCAGAAGCTTTATCGGAATAGGAATCTGTCAACATATTCAAACTGGCTCCAAAAGCTCCAGCACCATTAGTTGAAGTTCCAACACCACGCTGTAATTGCAAACTCTCAACCGAAGATGCAAAGTCGGGCATATTGACCCAATAGGTTCCGTGACTTTCTGAATCGTTGTAAGGAATTCCGTTGATAGTAACATTGACTCTAGTGGCGTCACTTCCTCTCACACGAATACCAGTATAACCCACTCCATTTCCTGCATCGGAAGTAGTGACAACAGATGGTAAAAAATTCATCAAAATAGGGATGTCTTGACCTAAATTACGAGGCGCAATTTCTTTTTTGGTTAAATTGCTGAAACTTACAGGTGTTTTTGCAGTCACACGAACAGCTGAAACTAATACTTCGTCGAGTTGTTTGACTTTTGTTGTGTCTTGTTGTTTTTCTTGCGAAAAAGAGAAGAAAGAGACAAGAAAAAAGAGAATAGATAATAGACAAGAAGATTTCGTCTTTGTAATTTGTAAATAAAATGAATGGTTCATCCGTAAAAAGTTTTACGAATAAAAGGGGGAATTATTCTTTTGTTAAATTAAAAAATGATTTGTTCAGATTTTTTAGAATGACGTGCACTTCATCTTGAAATCTATTTCCCTTAACAGCATTACCTGTTCAGGTTCGTTGGGTATAATCTCAGCTCGTTATTTAGAGCACCCCTTTGAGACGGTGCAAATATAGTTTTTTTGTTATTACAAAAAACAAAAAAACATTATTTTCATTTCGACTAAGAACAAATTCTAAAAATCAGGCTTTCTTCGAGATTTTTTGATTTCAGATAAATTCTTTTTGTATTTAATTCGTTTACGAATAACTGATTTTGGAATTTTTGTGGCTTTTCTAATTTTTGGAACAATGAGTCCTGTATTTATTATATCTAAAAACCGTTTTGTGACAATAGCTTTGTTTTTGAGTTGACTTCTGTCTTCGTCACAGTTTAAAATTAAAATTAAATCAGAAGTTAATCTTGAAGCTAGTTTGGTTTCAAGACGTATTTTTTCATCATCTGTCAATGCTTGTGAGCTTTTTAAATCGAAAGACAAAACCACTTTCGAGGAAACTTTATTCACGTTTTGCCCTCCAGCACCGCTGCTTCTGACGGCTTTGAACTGTAATTCGGATATTATTTTTTCGGATTCCAATTTTGTTAAGGTTGATGTGCGGGTTTCAATAAATCATTGACCGTTTTTACCGGATTAAAAGTAATCAAAGGAACTTCTACAAAAACGGTTATCCATTTGGCCATCGCACCATTCCATAAACCAGGTAACTCATACCCTTTTAAAGACTTCCCGTTTTTATTTTTTTCTACTATAAAACCGCTTTTATGGTCTACGAAATGAGTTAAATCAAATGGCTCCTCTTTATAATTTCGAATCCCACAAACTAAATCCACTGGGTTGAAATGGGTGGCGTTCGCTAGAACGCGAGCTTGGTCAGCATTAGTCAAATCTATTTGTGAAGTTTCTACAATTTGTAAAGAAACGATTCCTTTTGTATCACGTACCCAAAAAGGACCGCCACCTGTATCGCCCTCATTTTTCACCATTCCGCACACTCGAATTGGTCGATCAAGAATTTGTTGGATATAACTAATTTTATTTTCTAATGTATATTTAGAAAATCCATCGGGGAATTTAAAATTCAAACTGTTTTTGGCGAAAGTTATTATTTCTAATAAATCTATTTCTTCATTTTTTTCAATACTATTCAAATAGTTGAAGATTTGTTGTTGTGATTCTAGTAGAATTCCAGCCAACACTTTTTTATATAATATGTTTATTTCCTTATGGTTTTGAATGACATTATCAATGTTTTTTATGAAAATAACATCCGCGTCCAATTTATTTAAATTTTCGATTAATGCTCCGTGACCTCCAGGCCTGAAAACTAATTTGCCCCTCTCATCTCTGACTGGATGATTAGCAACATCAACAGCTAGGGTATCTGTTTTTTTATTTTGATAAGAAAAACTAATATTTATTTTGGTTTCTTTTTCTATTTCTTTTTTTGTCGCATTTATTATCTTTTCAAAAGCGTTTTGATGCGTTTCTGAAACAGTAAAATGCAATTTCGAATTGCCTTTTGAACTCGAATAATTTGCACACTCGTACAAATGCTCTTCGATTGGAGTCGCAATATGAGTTGTGTATTTATGAAAAGGGAGAATTCCTTTAGGCTTATTAGCAAAATTAAAGTGCTCTGCTGAAAGGAGTGTTTTTATAAAATAGTAATTTTTATAATCACTTTCCAAATTTTCAAAATTTGGATACAATTCTCTTAATTTAGTATCTACTTCCTTAAAAAATGGAAATTTTTCTAAACCAACAATGAAAATCGATAGTTCGCTATCTTTCTTCCTATTGATATAAGCGTGAATACTTTCGTTTTCAATATCAAAATCATTCAAAAATTCACTTAGAAATTTAAACATTCTACTTGCAGCACCTGAGGCTGGAACAAATTTTATTAAATCCAAATTTGATTTATTGGTTTCAAATAAATCAATTTTTTGTTGAAAATCAGATTCTGAAAGTTTTAAAATTCCGTTAGAAACTTTTGCCGGTTCAACTAAAACCGTTTTGGCAACTCCATTTTTATAAAAATTAAATTGATTTTCAATTTTTTCTAATGGAATTCCATATTCATAAATCTGAACAAAATCATGGGATGAAAAGCCCATTTTTTTGGCTTTTGCTAAATCCTGTACAATAGATATGGCTTTTTTAAAACGTAAACCCGTATCGCCTGAAAGTGTAATAAAAGGTTTATTGTTGTCGATTAATGTTTGTTTGAAAACTGCAAAAATAGCATCTCTCCCTTCGGGTTTGTCTCGCAAATCATCCTTTTTCCATGGGACATCAATGTCTGTCAAAAAAAACAAATCGTATTCATGTTCAATAGCCGCCTTTTCTAATGCAGGGTCACAAAAGTTGTAATACACTTCCGAAAATACTTTGGTTACCAATAAATTGGTATCACAAAAAAGAAATTTATTAGCAGTAGAAAGACTTTCGTTTTCTAACTTGGTTTGACCATATGCAATGGGCAACATATCATTAACATCACAAATTTGACCCGTTTTATCCCATTTTTCTTGAAGATAGTCTCGTGCAAATTCAAGAACCCAAGCCGTTTCAAAATGCTCAGCAAGTTGCATTGCTAACGTGGTTTTCCCAGTAGATTCTAATCCAAAAAGAGCAATTTTTATGATTTCTGAACCTCCAAATTGGAGTTGTTTAAGTTTTTCTTCCATTCTAAATAGCCATATACGGCAACTATAGTAAATATTAAATATTGAAAACTGGTAAATGTAAATCCTTTTGCAAAATACAATGGAACGGAAATAATATCTCCAATAATCCAAAAAATCCAATTTTCGATTTTCCTTTTGGCCATTAACCACATTCCGACAAAAAAGATTGCCGTTAACAAAGTGTCTACATACGAATACCAACTTGTAAATTTATTAAAATAAAGATAAACAAGCACAACAAAAACGATGGTTGCAACAAAAATAACTATTGCAGTTGATTTCTCTTTGTTGGTCATCACAGCGATTGGAAATTCTACTACATCTCCTTTTTTACGTGTCCAATGATACCAACCATAAATACTCATTATAAAATAGTAAACATTTATCATTGAGTCACCCAGGAGCTCCCATTTCCATAATAGATAGGCGTATATAAAAGTACTTACTAATCCTGTGGGGAATACTAAAATATTATCTTTTTTTGCATACCAGACACTTAATAAACCAAAAATTACTCCAGTGATTTCTAACGAAATATCTAGTGTGGAATAGGTTTTATATTGAGCGAAAAAGTATCCTATCATTCGATTTTTGATTCAAGATTAAAAAAATTTAAATTATTTTCAAAAGCTGTCCCAATGATTACCAAAACAGCTCCTGCATCATACGCTTTTTGAATTCCTTGCAATTCTATTATTCCTCCGCCAACGAGCAAGGGAATTTTGATGTTTTGAGCCACTTTTTTTATCATTTCTAAAGGAACGGCTAGTTTAGCACCACTTCCTGCCTCGAGATAAATGAGTTTATTGCCCAGCATTTCTCCAGCTTGCGCAGTATGAATGGCATAATCAATATCATTTCGATCTAATGGTTTTGTCATACTTACCCTTTCTACAGCTGTCTGAGCGCCACTTTCAATTAAAATATATCCTGTAGGAATAATTTCGAGATTGGTTTTCTTTATAATTGGAGCTGCCTTTACTTGGTGTTCGATTAGAAAATCGGGGTTTCTTCCTGAAATCAAAGAAAGAAACAAAATAGCATCGGCTTTATCTGAAATTTGAGAAGGATTTCCTGGAAAAAGTACAATTGGCAAATCGCAATTCTGTTTTATTTTGATTATTAATTCGTCCAAAATATTCTTTTCGACAAGGCTTCCGCCAATAAAAATGTGAGTTGCTGGCGATTGGTTTATTTTTTCGATTAATGTGTTGGCATTCTTCAAATCGATTTTATCAGGATCGAGAAGAATGGCGAGCAGTTTCTCGTTTTTTGCTTTTGATTGTAGAATGTTGTTGTAGATGTTTGTCATTTTTGGCACATGGATAAAACGGATTTTTAAAGATTTACACAGATTTTTTTTAATTTTCGAAAGCATATACTAAGGTGAATCCTTCAAACTCTTCAAAATAAATGGCAAATTGTTGTTTCACTTTTTCCATTTCAAGAATTGCAATTGTTTTTTGGTCTTCAATTTCAAATGAATTTACCCAAATATTATCTTTGAAGCTAATTCCTGGTTCGTTTCGGATTTTGAAAATGGCTTCTTTGGCTCCCCATTTTACAGTTAATTTTTTGATATAATCTTGATTATTTGTAGCTCCTAAACAGAGTGATTCTTTATTGTTTACAAATTTATCGGCGATGCGAATTATTTTTTCTCTTTGCATTTCGATGTCAATTCCAACGGCTTCTTCAGAAATAATAATAGCCGAAAAATGATG
>BS_KBA_SWE02_21mDRAFT_10000575_pt1 | contig 13890 bp, 19 predicted proteins | sample BalSeasSWE02_21m_FD_9196 | JGI IMG/M metagenome (IMG submission 9196)
AGTTGCCATTATAAATATGGTCATAAAACCGGAACAGAATGTTCAACTGGTCAATTAACAAATGCTGTATGTCCATAAAGTAAGACTTAGTAATTAATATATATAATAAACAACTAAATAATGGAACTGTTTGTTTTAAATATTTTAGAACAAACTATAAAATTAAGTATACTCATAATAAATTTAAGGAGATTAGGTATGAACAATTTAGATAATTATCTAGTATGTTTAGAAGAAGGTAAAATTTGGGATAAGACTAAAGAATATGCTAAAAAAACTGGGTCTTTTATTAAAAAACATAAAGGTAAAATTATTGCTGGAGCAGCATTAGCGGCCGCTGGAGCTGCAGCTGCAACAAACAAGGATAAAATTAAAGCTGGATATAATAAAGTTTCTAGTAGTGATGCTGCTCAAAAAATTAAAAAAGATGTCGAAAAAAATTATAATAAAATTAAAGCTGGATATAATAAAGTTTCTAGTAGTGATGCTGCTCAAAAAATTAAAAAAGATGTCGAAAAAAATTATAATAAAGTTAAAGATAAAGTAACAAATAATAAGGAATATAAAGATAAACTAATAAATAGAGCTCCAGCTACTGATACAAGAACAAAATCCTATGATACTACAATGCCTAAACCAAAAGAACAACATTCTAATCAACAACAAGTTTTAGATCAAACTAAAAATATAAAAAGAGCAGTAAGAAATCAAAATATTAAAAATGCTGTAAATAAAACTACTGGTGTTGTTAAAAATGTTGCTAAAACAACAAAAGATTACTGGAGTAATAAATTTAAATAGGATAATATGGACAATATAGAAATCTTAGCGGGATCATCTTTACCTTTACCGGAACAGGATGATCCTGATATAGAACAATTAAATTACAATGCATCAATAAAATTTGATAAAACAGAATTGATAGATGCTATTGGTACGTCATCATTCAAAGAAATATACACAATGGTAATAAATGAGTTAAAACAATTATCTATTGAAAGTCAGAGAGAATTATGTTTAGATATTTTAAACAAGGTAAAGGCTACATATGAGTATTCATTTCTCCCATATCCAAAATTAGAAAATCAAATTGACATCAATAACGTTTATGATTTAATTAAATTTTTAAATTTTGATTATATAGATTTTTTTGGAGATGTTTGGAGGTATTTAAAAACAGATTTAAAAACTACAAATATTAAACAATTCTGTGAAAAAAATTCAGACTTGATAATAATTGAGATAGAAGATCAACTTAATTCTCGTGATTTATCTGATGGTTTCTTTATTCCTTAGAACATATAATAAATCAAACCTTATTAGTTGGTTTATTGAAGCGACAGAAAAAAATAAAATGCTAATATACTTACGAATTATGGAGGACAGTTAAATGAATGATGCGAAATACACTGTTACAATACAGCGTGGTTTAGTGAATTTTACAGTAGACAGATCAGAATTAATTTCAAGCGATGAAACACCAGATGGTATTACNTTTAAATTTAAAGGNGGAATTATTTTTTCTATTGAAGATCAATATATGCCATCATCTATAAAACAAAGGGTTTGTGTAGCTGACGTAAGTTTCAAAAAGGGAAATTTATTATTTAACATGAATGATTACATAAATCCTGTTACATTAACAGCATTATAAAATCTGGTTTAAAAACAAGGAACTATATATATTAATATACATAACATAAGATAAGTTTGAACTAAATTTCTTTAAAAACACACTTAATAACTCACTTAATAACTCACTTAATAAAGGAAAACATATATTTGTTATAGATTATTCTAACTTTAACAAACAAAATATATGCTTTTCCTGTGTTGGAAAGGAGGAATGTATGTATTATTTATATTGACTAAAAATAGAAAGGAATAAATTGTTATGTCAAATGATAGTTCTTTAAAAAAGTTAGTGACAAAAATAAAAAATAAAATCATAAATTGGTTACATATAGCTGATATTGATCAATTATTAGAAATAAGTAAATTTATAGGAATTAGAATTTCACCAGACGAATTAGAAAGACTAGAAAGAAAGACAAAAAATTGAATGATATTAAATTATAATAGGTCAGTAGCGCCTATCTGTAGTTTAATAGTTAAACCGGTATTATTAATTTATTAAGCATTCGCCTTAGTATTTTAATATTATCCATACCAACAAATAAATCTTTTAACAAAAAACTATAGCGACTAGTTTGATGTCTTAGGAATTATTTTATATTTAACTGATACTTTTTGTATTGGCAATATATAGAATAATTCTTAAGACATCGGACTAGTCGCATGGTTAATTAAACTTTAAAACTTTTTGTCGTTTTTTGTTTTTGTATTGTAAAAGGAAAAATAAAAATGAAATTAATTACCACAGAAAAATTTATAGAAAAGTTAGATTGCGATATATATCCAATTACAATTATAAAATTTCTATTAAACAAAAGAAAAATATTAAGCTATTTTTCAAAAGCAGCAAGAGATGACTTCTATATTAAGGGTTTAAAGTATAAAGTTGATCATATAGATTGTCAGATATGTTCTGAAAAAACAGATATGCTTTGCAGACAACATACATCAATAGAAAGAGTTTTAAATACTAACACAGTAGCTTTTGATTTAGATACTAATGTTTTCTTTTATAAAAATGAAATTTTCAGAATGGTTGGAAAAAAATTAGTAATTGTTTATTGTCCACACCCAAAGTTAATAGTAGGAAAACTAACAGATGAAAAAGTAAGAAAAGTTATTCCTATTACAATTGATGACCCTCAATTAAGTTCTTTACCAAATTATAAAAACGTAAGAAGATTTTTATCAACGGAATTAATGGAGCAAAATATGAAAATCTGGTTTAATTTAGAATTCAATTTAGTTACAATTCCAGAGGATAGAAATACTTCAAATTTTTGTTTAATACCAAATAACTAATAGGAGAAAGTTTATGAACGATTTTAACGAGTACGCGGATTTAGGAGCAACAGGTTACAAAAGTACAGAACCAGTGAAACCAGAAGATGAATTTTTCCATTCACTATATATCTCAGGACAGTCAAGAAAAAATCATATTGGAATAACAGAAAATGTAGGACATATACAAATTAGAGGAATTGAGTATAATCTAAAAAGTGCTAATATGATTATAACTCATGTTAAAAAGATTCTTGTTAAAAATGAAACAGATCCAGCTACAAAAAAAGAAAAAGTAGCATGTTTTAGTTATAAGACAGAATCTCAGCCACCTTGGTATGGTTGGAATAATAGACCATGTGGTACAAATTCAGCTGAAAGATCTGCTAATTCATTTTGTAATACATGCAGAGAACAAATTATTTTAGCAGGAATTTATGTTGATAAAACAGGAAATCCAATTCTTCACACAGAAACTAAAAAACCATTATTTATATTCCTTAGAGGAAAAGGAATGAAATACAGTAATGTATCTCAATACCTTACTGATTGTTATAAAAATGAAATAACAACACCATTATTTACACCAGTAACAGCGGAGAGTACTGAATTTGAAAAAAAGGCTGTAAACAACAAAAGATTTGTTACAGATATTGGAATGGCTAAAGAAGCTTCTAATTATGGTGAAAAAGATGTATTTACATTAACTGCTGGCACTCCACTTGATAATCAATCTATTATGAATATTTTAGCTATTGCTAAAAAATCATTAATTCAATTTAATGAAAAGTTTGATTGGACAAGAACAGATACAACATCTGGATATACACCTGATCAAACACCAGCGACGGTTAATCAATCTAATGTTATTCCTGAATCTAATGTTGGAAAGCAAGAAACTAAACAACAAGCTAAACCTACTACTACTGCAGCTCAACCTACTTTTAGTTTTGAAGATATTAATTTCTAATTTAAAAAGAGACATATTCTCTTTCTAATAGAATGGAGGAGAATATGTTACTAAAAAATCCATGTGAAGAATGTATAATTAAAGTTGTATGTTGTAATTTATGTGATGAATGCAAAGCAAAATGGGAAAATTCAATGACTTGTGATTCTAACAAATATATTTTAAATTATAAATATTATATAGGCGACGATAGAAAAACAATACATTGGTGGTTTGAAAAATTAATTAAATTTATAGAAGAAGAGAAAGGAAATTAAAATGGGTTCAGAAGAACAGAAATATTTCGAAAGATTAAACATTCCAGTGCTTTCAATTCAAGGAATCAAGAATTTAATCAAGGATGATATTACAGATACTATTAGATATTGGGAATCTGGAAAAGATATTGATAAACAATGTTTTCATATAATCGGTCCTGCTGGTGTTGGCAAAACTGATATATGTGAACAATTAAGAAAAGAATTATCTGAAGAAACAGGAAAAGATTTTCAAATGATTATGGTTAAATCTCCAGTATTATCAAGGGATGATTTTATTATACCATTTCCAGTCATAGAATCTAATACTGCAACATTTAAAATGCTATATTCAGACTTTGTTCCAAAAGGTGAAGAGACTTATGGACTATTTGTTATAGATGAATGTTCTAGAGGGGATCACTCACTACAACAATTATTTTGGCAAGTTCAAAATGAATATAAAGTTCATCTTCAATCGTTTCCAAAAGGGTGGTTTGTAATAACAACCGACAATCCAGACGATTCAGAATATCAAATGGATACAATGGAAGATGCAGCCGGACTGCGCAGGCAACTTCATTTATATACTGAAGTAAGTGTTAAAGATTTTTTAAATTATGGCAAAGAAGCAGGATTTCATCCTTTAATTATTGAATTTATTTCTTCTAACCCTGATTATTTATATGATTTTGATTCTCAAAAAATTGGTGCTGTATATGCAAATCCAGCTAGTTATGAAAAATTTTCAAATCATCTTCATAAAATTGATATAGATGGTAAGGGTGAATTTAGCAACAATGATTATTTAAGACTTGAATCTTTAGCATCTGGACTTTTAAATGTTAATAAAGCAAGAATGTTTATTGAATTTATAAGAGAGGGCAAAGATATTAATCCAAGAGATGTAATATATAATTATCCAAAGATTAAAAATAAATTAAATTCATTAATAACTAATAAAGACAATGCTGGAATTTCAAAAATAATGACAGGGGTTATTAATTATTTAACAACACAATGTCCAAAAATCTCAAAAGATAAAAAAGAGTTAATGTATATGGGAGAATTCTTATCTACTGTACCATTAGATGCAGCTGCTATTTTTGTTACTGCTATTGATAATCTTGGTAGGAATACAAAAGAGTTTACATATTTAACTAATATGCATGGTGAATTAATGCTACAAACTTCTTACAAAACAAATTTTTATGAGGTAATGGTAAACTTGGGAAATAAGGAGTAAGGAGATATTATATTGGAAAATACCGGAGAAAGATTAAAAAATTTAATTGCACACATGACAATCAAATCTGGAAATGAAAATATATCTTACAATTACTTTGGATACATATTCAGCAGAATCAGAAGAGTGAAGAATGAATCTTTACCAGCTATTATGGGTATTTGTCCTACAAAAGATGGTATTCTTGCATTAGAATATAACCCATTATATTTTGAAGGAACAAGTGATAAAGTTCTTAGAAAAGTTATAGAACATGAAGGCATGCATGTATTAAATAAACATATTCCAAGATTACTTAGGATAATAGAAAATGAACCAAATGATATAATGAAGTTTATTAAATCAAGAATATGGAATACTGCTGCTGATTGTGCTGTAAATCCTGTTATTGATATGCCAAAACAAGTAACTATACAAAATAAACCTTGGACATGTTGTTTTCCTGTAATATATGGAATGGAAAATTATAGACCAACTGAGGAATATTATTATAAACTTCTTAAGGCTGAAAATGATAAAGCAAAAGAAGAAGGTTATGGCGTCGGAGAAGGTGGAGAAGGACAGGATTACGATATAATTGGTGATCATTCTAAATGGGGAGATATTACTAAAGAAGTTTCTGATGTTAGTTCATTATCTAGAAAGATTGATGGTCATATTCAAGAAATCATAAAAGATTCAGTTAAGAACTTTAAACAAAGGCGAGGGAGTTTGCCAGGATTTATTAAAGACTTATTAGATTCAGCATTAGAACCACCAAAGGTTCCATATTATCAAATCATAAGAAATCTAATTAAAGGTTCAAGGTTTAGTAAATTTAAGAGATCTTTAACTAGAATCAATAGAAAGAGAACTTATGCTTTTATGATTGATAAAGAAAATACTCCAACTATATCTCCATTTCCTGGCAAAACAAGAGATTTCACATTTAAAATAGTAATATTAATCGATACATCTGGCAGTATGAGTAATGAAGATGTTAAAGAAGGTTTATCTGGTTGCAAGAACATTATTGAAAAGGATAGACATTGTGATGTAACAGTTCTTGAAAATGATAGCAAACTACAAAAAGAGTATAAATTAAAACGAGTTTCTGATATTGATTTTCAAATAAAAGGTCGTGGTGGGACCGTTTTAAGAGAAGGTATTGAAAGAGCTAAAGAAATAAATCCTGATGTTATGTTGTGTTTTACTGATGGTGGTTGTGATGATATTAATGATTTTCCAAGGAAAAGTTTACCAAGAAAAATTATTTGGGTGGTTCAATCTGATAAAAACGGTGGTGATATTAGTAGATTGGATAAAACAGGTTATATAGTGAGAATTGACTAATGGCTGAATTTTATGATGAAGTATTAAATTATGAACCAGATGTTGATTATGATATTGATGTTATATTTCCTGATGGAACAAAAGTTGAAATGTTTGTAATAGAAGTGCCCAAAGTAGGAGATATTATTCATGGATATATTGTGAATAAAATAATACCTTATGTAAAAAACAAAGAATTTACATGTGAAGCAAGAATTGAACTAATAAGAAAAAAGGATTTTAAAAATGAAAAATGAAAAAACTGATATGGATGATATTATCGGCAAGAAAGTTACTTATTATCTTAGAAATGACAAAAACCAACCTATAACTACTGTTAGTATTATTAAAGATACATTAGGCAATACTTCTAGAGGAGTTGCTTTTTGTAATTCATGTGATAACTTTTTGAAAGATGAGGGTCGTTTTAGAGCACATCATAGAGCTTTAAAAGCTTTATTTAAAGAAAAATCTTTTTCTAAAATTGGAAGACCTGAATTATTAAAAGATGATTTATTTACATACAAATGTGAATTTATGCCCAAACTAACTAAATTTGAAAAAGAACTATTAACAGAACCTATATGATCAATTAATTTATGTGGAGTATAATAGAGTATACTCCACATAAACCATAAGGAGATATTATGACAAAAGAGTATACTGCTGATGATATAAGAAAGTTAGAACCAATGGAACAGATTCAGATTTCTCCTGGTATGTGGATTGGTCAAACAGATGAACCTCATCATTTAGTAGAAGAAGCATTAGATAATGCTCTTGATGAAGCACAAGGCGGTCATGTAAGTATTATTGCTGTAAAGATTGATACAAAAACTCATATGTGTTCTGTAATGGATAACGGCAGAGGAGTTCCAATTTCAAAAGATGTGCCAATAATTATTTCAACTCAATTATTTTCTGGTGCTAAATTTCAAGATTCCAAGTCAGCATATGAGATTGCAAGCGGTTTACATGGAGTTGGGCTAGTATGCGCTAATGCTTTAAGTGATTTTTATTCAATTGAAATATATAGAAATAATCGTCATGCATTATTTTCTTTTGAAAATGGAAAGTTAAAAAAGAAATCAATTGTAGAATATAAAGATGAAGCACCATTTTCTACTAAAATAGAATTTAAACCATCAAAGAAAATATTTGAAACTTTAGTTCCAGATTTAAATAGAATTAAGAAAAGATTACAAATAGCTTCAGCTGAAATGCAAAATGTGACATTTGTATTAATTGTAGATGATGAAAAAGAAATATTTAAATTGACAGTTAATGATTATTTTGAACAAAGGTGTTTACAAGGAAACCATAAAATAATTAGAACTGTTTTCTTTAAATCAATTATTAAACCAGAATCATTTAATATAGTATTATCGTATGCAAAGAGTGGCACAATAACACCAAAAGTATTATCTTCTGTTAATTTACTACCTGTTGATAATGGCGGAACACATGTTAATTATTTATATGATATAGTTAGAGATTACTTTACAGCCAAGGGTAAGAAATTGGGTTATAAATTCTTGCCTCAAGATTGTTTAGTTGGTCTTAAAGCTTATATAATGTTAAGTTTAAAGGAACCAAAATTTGCTGGTCAAACCAAAGATAGATTAACAAATACTAAACAAAGTCTTGATAAATTTGCTGGTCAAATTAAATCTCAATTAGAGACTCATTTTAATCAAAATTATAAAGAATCCGATCAAGAAGAAGGAGAATTAGAAAAACTATTATCACATTTTCAAGCATATAGATCATTAATGGATGCCAAAAAAATTAAAACATCTCCAAGTGGGAAAAGAGTATCAACTAAATTTACAAAGTTAAGAGATTGTTCAAGTGCATTAGGTGAGTTATTTATAGCTGAAGGAGAAAGTGCAAGCGGAGGTCTTGTTTCTTGCAGAGATCCTCGAAAACATGCAATATTGCCTTTAAAGGGTAAAATTCCAAGTGCAGCAAATGCTAAAGATATTTTAAAGAATAAAGAAATTAGTGAATTAATTGGTTCTCTTGGAACTGGAGTTGGTCCACAATTTGATATAACATCTTTGAAATATGAAAAAATTATCTGTGCGACAGACGCCGATGATGATGGACTTCATATATTTTCATTATTAACATTAGCTTTAGCAATTCTTGTGCCTGATATAATTAAAAATGGTCATTACTATTATGCAGAAACTCCTTTATATGCTATTAATGAAAAGGATAATTTTGTACCATTGTGGACTCAAGATGAATTGAAAAAAGCTAAAGAAGATAATAGAACTTTAATTAGAATAAAGGGACTTGGAGAAATGAATCCAAACCAGTTAAAAGTAGTTTTAATTAATGAGAAAACTCGAAGACTAATACCTGTTACTTACACAAGTGATATAGATAAGATGATAAAACTATTCACAGATTCAAATGAAAAACGTAAGTTATTGGAGGGAGCATGGATGATTTGAAAATAAAAAAAGCTAAAGTATCATTCCAATTAAAATTATATAATTCATCCTATAGTAATGTTGAAATGGGTATTATTTATAAATTTAAGTTTAAATTCAATGATGGTAAAGTTGTTGATTATATAAAAGAAACTTGGTGTTTTTCTGGTAATACCATATGGAATGGTGATGATATTGATGATATTCATAAGAAATTAATTTTAGAATTTACATCAACAGATGAAATTGTAAATTTTATTACTTACAACCAATACAATTTCTTATCTAATATTATATTTAATAGTGATTCGTATGAGTGGGAATTAAATATAGGAGAAAATAAAAATGAATGATATGAACATTCCATTACAGGAATGGATAAGTACAAATATACCAGAAGAAAAAATGTATTGGAAGAATTCTTGGAGGGACCAGGTATGTTTTGTTAGAGATGATATTCCATCATTCCTAACAAAAGAATATAATCATGAATCTTATTTAACAATAAGAGAAAATATAACTGTAATAAGTACTCATGTTTCTAAAAGTATATTATTGCCAGTATATTGTATTAAAGCAAATGGTGATAAATTTATTATGAGAAACAATTTTTATGATTGGAAAGTTTCTGTAGAAACAAATACCATACATAATATTGACTTTCAAAAATTAAAAATTATATATGATACATCTAAACAAGTTAAACAATATTTATGTGAAGGGTTTAAAGATGAATGGGTATATAAACCATATGATGAAGATAAAAGGAAATATACAGTTGAAATAAATGATAACTTTGAATTAAGATTATTCTTTTGGATGATTCAAAAAGCAAATATTTTTAAAGAAGGTTATTTAAAGGAGAAATAAATGGATAGACTTGTGCCTCAGGCTTATAGAAAGTATGGTTTATATGTTAATAATTCTCGAGCTTTACCTTTGTCTTTGGATGGTCTAAAACCTGTTGAGCGTCGAATATTACTTACTGCTTTTCTGGTTGCCAAAGACAAATTTGTTAAAAGTGCAAAAATTGAAGGTAATTGTATGGCGAAATTTCATCCTCATAGTGGCGCTTATGGCACGATAGTTCAGATGGTAAAGCAAGGATTTTTAGAAGGTCAGGGAAATTGGGGTAATAATCTTGGGGTGGATCCAAGCTCAGCAGCAGCATCCAGATACACTGAATGTAGAATGATTAAGGAAACCATTGATATGGCATTTTCTTTAATCAAACACGTACCATGGGCTCCAAGTGAATTAGATGATGAACCAGAATATCTTCCAACTATGTATCCATTTTGTTTAATTGGAACAGAATATACACAAGGGATTGGTTTTGGATTTAGGACTTACATACCATGTTACAAAAAAGAAGATTTAAAGAAAAGGTTATTTTGGTTATTATCTGGAAAAAAAGGAGCTGAACCAATAATAGAACCAATAACTGACTGCAAAATAATATCACCAAAAGAAGATCTACAAACTCTTTTATCTGTAGGAAAAAATAAGATAGAAGTTAGGGGCAATATTAGTATTAGTGCAGCTCAATGTAAAGTTATTATTAAATCTTGGCCACCTGGAAGAAGATTTGAAGCAATTCTAAATAAGACTCCAATAAGAAAACAATTAGAAAATCAAGATATAGGATTTATTGATTCTTCATCTGATCAAAATGGAACTGCAATTATATTTAGTGTTTTAAAACAAAGAAATAGAGATAAGATTTTTAATGATTGTGTTGAAAATTTAAAGGATGCTATATCTGGTTCTATTTCTTTTGAAACAATAACTGTAGATAGTCAAAAAAATGTACAAATAACATCAATTGATGAAATGTTAATTAATACTTACAATATGTATACACAAGTAAATAAAAGAATGTTAGTATCAGAAATTAATAAAGCAAATGATGCAATTCTTGAAATGGATTGTCTTGATAAAATTAAAGACCCATTAGTTAAAGTTATATCTCAAAAAGGTGCTAATTTAACTAAAAAAGAATTGCCAAATATTATTAAACAAATTTCTGTTCAAAGTAAATTAACAGAAGAAATTGTTAAAGAAATGTTATCCAAATATAAAATTCAAAAACTATTAACATTTAAAACTGATACACAAGAATTAAACAATACAATGGCTGATCTCCAAACTAAATTATCTACACTGGATAAATTTGTTTTAGATCAATATCGCGGGGTTAATTATGAATAAAAAAGGATTTACATTAATAGAATTAATAGTAGGAATTGCTATAATTGGAATATTAATGTCATTATTATTTACATTTTTGGAGGATGAAAAAATAGTTCAAAAGACAGGAGCACTTGTTAAATTTAAACAAGAAGTTAAACCAATAGTTAAAAATAAAACTATTATATTGGATAAATGTGGGATAAAATGTATAGGAGGTAAAAAAATTATTGAAATTGATGGTATAGTTTATTATTTAGGCACTATTAAAAATTCATGGGGTGATTTAGAAACAGTAGATTGTGATTAAAAAAGGGGGAATGATGGAAAAATTAAAAGAACTTATATTACAATTACATGCTGAAAATACTGATTATATTGAAGAAATCAAAAACGAAATTCAAGAAAATTATGAATTAGAACACGAAGAAGACCCAGACTATGAAGAATTAAGTGATGAAGATGCTGAACTATTAGCTATAGAAAAAATAAAAGATGATTGTGAAGTTGTTATGGTTAGAGAATATCAAGGAGTTTTATCATCTGCACTTCTGGTTGGTATAACTAAAGAAGAGGCTTTAGAATTATGTGATGAAAGTGATCATGAAGAAATAAACAATTTTGATTGGGAGGAATAAAATATGTATAAAGTATGTAAAACATTTAGAATACCAGTTGGTCATAGACTTATGAAGAACCAAGAATTATGCCAAAATATTCATGGCCATAATTTAAAAATACAAATTCAATTAGCAGGCATGGAACTTGATCCAAACGATATGGTAATTGATTTTAATGAATTAAAAAGAATAGTTGGGGAAACAATATTAGATCAATTTGATCATTCTACTATATTTAATGATCAGGATGCTGAAAATATATCATTCTTTCAAGCTCATGGATATAAAACTATTATTCTTAATGGACAAGAAGGTCATGATCCAACAGCAGAAGTATTTTGCAAATATATATTTGATAATTTGATGATGATGGGAATGATACAACCTGGAATTATGATAGATTTTGTTAGGATATGGGAAAATGATGATTCATATGCTGAATATTCTGAATTTCCTATGATGTAGATGATATGATAGAATTTAGTAGGAGATCAGGTATAATAATTCCGCGAGAATACGAGAATGAAAGCTGGTATCATTTAATCCGTGCAAAGCTTTTTAGAAAACAACAAGATTACAATTCTCCAACCTTTACCACTCATACATATTTTTCTGAATCCGAAAAATTCTTAACTATCCCTCGATTCTTTCCTATTCATGACTATGTTAATTGTAAGATTATTAACAATAGACATGAAGGGAAAGATATCGAGATCAATCATAATATAACACCAAGAAATGATTCTCAAATACAAACCATAGACTATATGCTTGGTCATGATAATGGTATGATAAAGTTGAATCCTGGAATGGGTAAGACAGTAATTAGTATATATATGATTGCAGAAAGAAAAAAGAAATCTTTAATATTAGTTCATAGGGATTCATTAGATAAACAATGGAGGAATAGGTTAGAAGAATTTACAGATATAGATCCAAAGAAAGTTAATATTTTAAATTCAACTAAATTTGAAAAACAATTAGATGAAAGTTCTATAATAATAGCAACTTGTCAAACTATTCTATCTTTATTAAAGAGAAAGAGAATGGAATTTCTAATAGCTTTAGATAAAGCAAATATTGGTATTTTTATAGCAGATGAAATTCATACAACATTAGGGGCTCCAACATTCTCAAATTGTTCTATAAACATTCCTTCTAAAATAACTTACGGGTTAAGTGCAACACCATACAGGAACGACGGAAATTCAGATATATTACAATTTCATGTTGGTGAGCAATTTGGAATTGATAGTGATGAAGACACAATGCCAGCTGAGGTTACATTTATATTATTAGATTTTGATATAGACACACCAAGAAGGTATGCATATTTAAATTGGGAGGGTAATTTTCAAAGATCAAGATATCTAAATATAATGAAAAACTCTAAAGCATTTATGGATTTAGTTAAAGCTCTTACAATAAAATTAGCTCATGATGGTAGAGAATTATTATTTATTTCAGAAAGAGTTAAAAAAATGATTGATATTTTATATGATTGGTTACCTTGGGAAAATAAATCAAAATTTATATCTGGATCTAATTTAACAGAATTAGAAAAACAAATAACATTTTCAACACCTGGAAAAATCAGGGATGGTGTGGACGTACCTCATAAGGATTCTTTATTAATAACATCTCCGGTAAAGAATATTGAACAATTATGTGGGCGAATAACCAGAACACATCCAGGTCATGAAAAGAAAACTCCAATTGTTTTAGATATGGTTGATATTGGTTCTAATAATATTAAAGGTTCTTTCTGGGCTAGGAAAGACTTTTATAAGGAAAAAGGATGGAAAATAAATTACTTATTTATTAATCAATTTACATATGAAAAATTTAATTTAAAAGAAGAAGATGCTTTTAAAATTATAAAAGGAGACTAGTTAATGGATGCAAAAAAAGTTCAACAAGTTATAGTAAATAAAAGTGTTATAAGTTCTGCGGCATTTAT
>BS_KBA_SWE02_21mDRAFT_10000576_pt1 | contig 13880 bp, 13 predicted proteins | sample BalSeasSWE02_21m_FD_9196 | JGI IMG/M metagenome (IMG submission 9196)
CATCATATACTTCCACGGCTTATCACACCTGCCTGTACCTGTGGGCCCGTGATGTTGAAGCAGCNCAGGCCAGTGGTTCAACTGCCNCNATCGCCCCACCTGCTCCCCTGGCAGCTGTTCTTAATCAATAATGGAAACACCACGCCGTGATGTCCTTACCTGGCAGGATGTTGATCGCCTGATTGATAGCCTGCTGCCTAAATTTCGCGGGGAGTTCACAGCCATGGTCATGATCACACGCGGCGGCATCATACCGGGAGGCATGTTGGCCGAGGCCATGGGATTGACCCACCTGCTGACCGCAGCGGTGGATTTTCCCGCCCAAAATCAATCCGACCGCCCTTTAATGGCATGGCCAACTTTCATCCAATTTCCTACAGATGACCTTTTATCAGGCCGATTAACATTGATCGTTGATGATGTTTGGGGTTCCGGACGCACAATCACAGCAGTTAAGAACCGTGTCTCGGCTGCTGGAGGATTTCCGGAGACATGTGTATTACATTTCAATCCATATCGGAATTTATTTGGGAACTCAAAACCGGATTATTTTGCGGCAGTTACTGATGTTCACATTTTATATCCATGGGAGATCAATCGTGGACCGGATTATGCATTGAACGATATGTAGATACAGATATTTTCTCCACCTACATAATCTCAAAGGCACCAGGAATCTTACGATCAACAATGGTGCCTTTGTTTTTTTTAATCCAATTTCTCCAGGGAGAAAGTTTATATTTATTATTAAACGTAATGTTTAGAACACATTGATAACAGAACCGTTCTCTGTTTTGGAAACTTCAATGCGAGTCTGGAAGGCATCCTTAAGTTCATCCAGATGTGTGATCACTAGAACTTTTGCAAAATCCCCTCTGACTGCATTGATGGATTCGATCAAGCGTTGTCGCCCGTGAGCATCCTGTGAACCAAAGCCTTCATCGATCACAAGAGTTTGCAATCGTGCTCCCTTGCGGTGTGCCAGGACCTCTGACAATGCCAGCCTGATCGCAAAATTTACCCGAAAAGCCTCCCCTCCTGAGAACATCTCATAGTCACGAACCCCCACACCGTCGCTGATCTGGATGTCGAGGGTTTCTTTCAAGTCATCCCTTTTCTTATCTTTGTAGGAAGATTGTGTTACAAACCGCACCGACATGGAGCCATCACTCAAGCGGTCCAGTAGATCATTTGCCCGGCTTTCAATTTCAGGCAAGGCCTGCTCGATCAACAAGGCTGGCACGCCATCTTTACCAAAGGCGCGCTCGAGGGTTTTCAATCTGCCGATCAACACAGCCAGATCTTCCCGTTCGACACCCAGGCTTTTTTTGCGCAAGCGCAGATCTTTCAGCACGGTCACTTTCTGGCGCGCTGCTCCCACATCCTGATTCAGACGGTTTTCCTGTTCCTGAATATCATATAAAGCTCGTTCAGCGCCATCCATATCGGGTTTCATTTTTTCAGCCTGTGCCAGTACATCTGAGGCAAGTATTAGTTCATGCTTCTGCTTTTCTATCTCAGAACCCAGGTCATCAATTTGCTTTTGAAGATTGTTGATCTCATTTTCCAGTGGTTTGACTGCTGCATTGGCAGCACTCAGGTTATGGTATTCAACTTCAGAATCACGCCCACTCAATTCCGCACGTTTGGCTGCATCGTGAGCTGCAGCATCATATCCCAAGCTGCTTAATGTCTTATCAACTTTGGCTAACTCCTTGCGAATTGTTGGCAGATAGTTTTCTGTTTCCAAAAATTGCCTAACTTCCAATAATCGCCCGGCTTTATTTTCTTTCCATTCAGAGAGAATCTTCTGTGAGGATTGTATGCGCTCTCCAAGTTGTGTTAACTGTGTGGTCTGTAAGAGACGCTCCTTCTCTGCAGGAATAAGTCTGGCTAACTCAACTTCCATGTTAGTAACTTGAACCGTGATTTCATCCAATCCGGTCTTGTTGGCACGGAAACGATCACCCATCGTCGTACCCTGGTCATTCAATTGGTCGATCAAACTCAGCCTATCTTCAGGGCTTAATGGCTGTCCACACAGTGGGCATATTGCACCATCAGTGGCTTCCAAATTCCCGATACGTTCCTTAAGTTCAGCCATTTCCAATTTAAGCCTGTCGTTTTCAGAGCGCATTTCAATTTGTTTTTCGCGCGCCGTTTTGATAGCTTCATTCATTCGGTCACGTTCTTCTAATTTTTCTTCCACCACTAAAATTGAAGCTTCCATACTTGAATATTCTTTTTTCAGTCCTGGAAGTGCATCCTCTTGAACCTTTAAGCTATCTTCCTCAGCTAACAGGGCTTTCATCTCCTGCTCCAGGCGCGCCTGCTCATTGCTGAGCTGATTTACAAGTGGTTGGCGTTCTTTTTCATGTTCGCGGAATTTTTCTGCTACCTCTTCCCAGTTCTCCAGGTCTTTTTGCAGTTTTTTCCAATTGGCATAGGCTCTTTCAACCTCATCCGCTCGTCCCAGAAGACTTAGATAACTTTCCTGCTCACTTATCCTTTCCGCCAAACGGTTTTTTAGTGCATCCTGACTGCTACGAGATCTTTCCAGACCAGCATCCAATGTATCCACCAGGATGCGTTGTTGTTTTAGTGATGTAGTGAGTTGTTTTAGTCTTTCAAGTGTGGATTCTTGCTGTTTTCGGGCGGTGATCAGTCCTTCCAACTGGCTTTCCAATTCTTTCAACCGGTTCTTGCGAACTGATTCTTCGGACAATTCGAGTTCGATCTCTTGTAATTGCCCATCTTTTAAAGCCAAGTCGCGTTCAACAACTTTTCGTCGCCCACCTGCACGTTCACGGTAGGTCTCCCACAATTCCAATCCCAGAATGTTGCCTAATATTTCTTTGCGTTTCCCGGAGGGCTGTTGGGCAAATTGATCTGCTTTGCCCTGTAAAAAGAAGGCAGCATTGATGAAGGTATCATAATCCAATCGCAAGATCTGCAAAATGCGAGCCTGGGTTTCTCTGACGCTGTGCTCGCTCAATGAGCGCCAGATCACTTCCCCGTCAGATTCTGCATCTGCCTGGATCTGTAATTCCAGCATACTGGTTTTTCTGCGTGGCAAGGTACGTTGAATCCTGTAGATTTGATCTTCATATTGGAATACGAACACGACCTCAGCAGCCTTCACATCTGGATGGGTATGAATAAGTGAATCGTCCTTTTTACGAGCCTGTCCGAACAGGACCCAGGTAATGGCGTCCAACAATGAAGATTTTCCTGCCCCATTGGCACCTGAGATACAAGCCAATTCGAATGATGAAAAATCCACTTCGACTGATTGTTTATAAGAGAGAAAACCGGTTATTTTTAAAGAAATTGGGATCATTAAGTTATTCCACCGATTGTATATAAAGGTTTATATTCCTTGCCCAGTGTGCAGACTGATGTTATCATATTCCTGTGTTCCAACAAGCCTCAAAGAAAAAACGCACTCGCCTGACCCTTCTCACGATTATCGTGTTAACGATTCCCTGTTATTGCCTGGGATATGTGGTTGCAATAATATATCCTCGTTTAACATTAATAACTACTCCAACAGCCACTATTTTACCTAGTGAAACCGCCATTTTTACACCTACCATTACTTTAACTTTCACATCAACAAGCACAGAGACCCCTACTCCTACCAGCACAGAAACACAAACACCCACCCATACATCTACATCCAGCCCAACTCCAACGTCAACAGAGACCCCCACGCCATCCGAAACATCCACACAAACACCTACACCTTCAGAAACTCCAAGCCCACCACCCTCATAAACAAATTAACATTGATGGTTTCTTATTAAATTTTTTATGATCCTTTTTTTTGGAGATAAGATAATAATAAATGAATGACATACTTCCGTTCTTGAAAGAGCTAATAAACGCACCAGGACTCTCCGGAAATGAAACCCCGGTGTCCGAGATCATCCAAAAAGAATGGCAACCTTTGGTGGATGAGGTCAGCATCAGTCGTTTGGGTTCCCTGCATGGTTTACGCCACGGCACCCTAAATGCACCTCGACCATCAGTACTACTGGCTACACATATGGATGCCATTGGTTTAATGATCACAGGTATTCAAAATGGTTTTCTGCGTTTTACAGAAGTAGGAGGGGTAGATCCGCGTGTTTTACCTGGGCAACAGGTTTGGGTATATGCCAGCGGTCCAAAAGCCGTCCGGAATTCACCCCTGCCAGGCTGGGTGGTGCAACCATCGGCTGCATTACTTCCCGAAGAATTGGAAAATAAAGTCATCCCTATGGAAAACCTATTCATAGATACTGGGCTGACCCCGGAAAAAGTTCAACAATTGGTTCATGTTGGAGATATTGCATCCTTTGCCCAGACGCCTCTGGATTTGAATGGAGAGACACTCGCCGGACATTCACTAGATAATCGAGCTGCGGTAGCTGCTTTAACCGTCTGCCTGCAGGAACTTCAATCCACCCGGCATGGCTGGGATATTTGGGCCGTGGCAACAGTTCAAGAAGAGGAAGGTCTTGTCGGGGCTTACACATCTACTTATCAAATTCAACCATCTTTGGCCGTTGTGATAGACACAACCTGGGCCAAAGGACCTGGTTCAGATGACTGGAACACTTTCCCGCTGGCAAAAGGTCCCACCTTGATGTGGGGACCTAATATTCATCCCAAATTGCATAAAAGCTTTAAAGAACTGGCAGAAAAGATGGAAATACCTCATGCAGTCGAGATCACCGGTAGGCATTCTGGAACAGATGCTTTTGCAACACAAGTGGTTGCTGAAGGAATACCAACCATGGCAATAGGTATTCCCATCCGCTACATGCATACACCAGTGGAAATGGTTGCCCTCAAGGATATTCGCCGCACAGGACGATTATTAGCTGAATTTATTGCTTCTTTGACAGAAGACTTTATGAATACAATCGCATTGGATTCTTAAAATGGCAAATTCAACAACTTTAGATAAGAAACAATTCACCTTGCTCGAAAAATTAAGCCATGCCATGGCTCTCTCTGGAGATGAAAGTGAAGTTCGCAGCATCATTCTGGAAGAGATCCGCCCTTATATAACAGATTTCAAGGTCGATGCACTCGGCAATTTGCTGGCGTTTAAAAAAGGGACCAGCCAGGATCGCCTTAAAGTCATGCTGGCAGCCCATATGGATGAAATTGGTTTCATGATCGCTGCCGATGATGGTGAGGGTCTTTTTCGCTTTGAGATCAATGGCGGCATTGATTTGCGACAACTCCCGGGTAAGGCGGTTATCGTCGGTAAAGAACATATTCCCGGAGTTATCGGAGCCCGCCCCATTCACCTGACCACCTCCAGTGAACGCCGGAACAAGATCCCGCTTAATAATCTTCGCATCGATATTGGTCCGGGCAGCAATAAGATCAAACCCGGCGATAGAGCTACTTTTGCCACTCGCTTTCAGCGTGCCGGCACATCCATCATTGGCAAAGCATTGGACGACCGCTTGGGTGTAGCTGTCCTAATAGAACTTTTAAAGCACGCACCTGCCAATCTCGATCTGCAGGTTGCTTTCACTGTACAGGAAGAGGCCGGTTTGCGCGGCGCNAGGGTAGCTGCGTTTTACTTCAACCCGGACCTAGCCTTTGTGGTTGATTCAACTCCGGCCTATGATCTGCCCGTCTGGGATGATGAGGAGAACATATCCTACAATTGTCACCTCGGTGCTGGCCCTGCAATATATATTGTGGATGGTGCCACCCTTTCCGACCCGCGTCTGGTAAGACTATTGGCAGAAACTGCTGAAAAAGAAGGAATTCCTCACCAATTCCGGCAACCCGGCGGAGGAGGTACCGATGCAGGTGCCATTCACAAACAGCGCAGCGGAATACCATCTGTGTCTATCTCCATACCCGGTCGTTATGCACATACGGCTGCTGGAATGGCCCGCATTAGCGATTTTAATAACACCATTACATTACTCAAAGCAACATTACAATCTATCCCGCCTGATATCCTGGCACAGGAGCGCAAATAATGAAGACTCTTATCCAAAAACTCACTGAAACTTTCAGCCCATCAGGCTATGAAAACGACATTCGCCAGGTAATTCGTAATGAAATAGAATCCCTGGTAGATGACATAAAAGTGGATGCGCTCGGAAATCTAATCGCCCGCAAAGGCAAATCCGGAAAGAATGGAAAACGAATCATGCTGGCAGGGCATATGGATGAGATTGGATTGATCGCAACGCATATTGATCCAAATGGTTTTATCCGTTTTTCGGGTATCGGCGGTCTTTATTCTCACACCTTGTATAGTGGCCGTGTGCGCTTTGTAAATGGCATTACAGGTGTGATCGGTGGTGAACGTATAACAGATATCAATAAAACCCTTCCTGTCAGTCAATTGTTCATTGATGTCGGTGCATCCAACGCCAAGAATTGCCCGATCAAAACCGGGGAAGTGGCTGCTTTTGACCGTCCTTTTTTTGATATGGGCAAGCGTATGGTCAGCAAGGCCATGGATGACCGAATTGGCTGTGCTGTCATGATCGAATCTCTGCGAACCTTAAAAAACTCCCCACATGAAATTTATTTCGTCTTCACCACTCAAGAGGAAGTCGGATTACGGGGAGCAACCACATCGGCTTTCGGTATAGACCCAGACATCGGTATTTCTTTGGACGTTACCGGAACAGGTGACACACCCAAAGCCAGGCGAATGGATGTTGGCCTTGGTAAGGGTCCTGCCATCAAGATCAAAGATGGTGGAATGTTGTCCGATGTGCGTGTGGTTGAATGGATGATACGTACTGCTGAAAAAGAAAAAATTCCCTTCCAACGTGAAGTGTTAGAAGGTGGCACAACCGATGCAACTGCTATTCAGTTAACACGCTCTGGTGTTCCTGCTGGTTGTATATCGATCCCCTGCCGGTATATTCACTCCCCTTCTGAAATGGTGGACACTGAAGATGTGGATAATGCCACCAAATTATTAGTCGCCCTCTTAAGCAACCCAATTCCCCTGAATTAAGATGGCTAGGCCCGGGTTCTAAACCAGGACCCAGATTATCCAGATACCGATCATCAACAAACCCAGGATAAATCGGATAACAATTGCCCATCCGCAGCCAACAGCCCAACCTGTTGTGGCTGTCATTGCTTCGTGCCAATTTTTTCTTCGGATCCATTCTGCCAGGAATAAAGCTGCTAAAGCTCCTATGAAACCACCAATTATTGGCAAAATAAATGTACCGATCACTCCAAATAGCATTGCGAGCAATACCGAGATCCACGAAGCCCCGTTTTTATGTGCTTGTTGCCCCATGACAAGGTTGTCTGCCACAGACCCAACTACCATTATGACCGTTAGGATGGCGAAAAATATCCAACCTGGGGTTTGAAAACCTACTCCGAGTCCATAGGCAAGGCTGGCCAGCCAGATTATCACAAGGCCGGGAATTACAGGAATTAGTAATCCAAGCAGACCAACTGTCATTATTCCAAGGATGATCACATTAGCGACGTAATCCGGCATTATCATATTGTAGAATTCCTTATTCGGGGCGAATAACCTTCAGACCACCCATCCACGGTCTCAGCACTTCAGGTACGACAACAGAACCATCTGCCTGTTGATAATTTTCCAGTACAGCGATCAAAGTACGCGGCATTCCCAATCCTGAACCATTCAGAGTATTTACAAAGCTTGTCTTGCCACCATCCCTAGGGCGATACTTGACATTTGCGCGGCGACCTTGAAAATCTCCTACATTGGAAACCGAAGAAACCTCTAACCATTCATCACAACCCGATGCCCACACTTCCAAATCATAGGTCAAACGAGCGCCAAAACCCAGGTCTCCGGTACATAATTGCTTGATGCGATACGTGAGACCTAGTTGAGCGCAAGTTTCTTCTGCATCTGAGCGCATTTTTTCAAGCATAGGATCAGCATCTTCAGGTTTGCAATAGATATACATCTCGACTTTATCAAATTGATGACCTCGCTTAATGCCGCGCACATCCCGTCCTGCGCTCATCTTCTCCCGGCGGAAACAGGGAGTATATGCTGTGTAATAGAATGGCAAATCCGCTTCATCCACAATATCATCCATGTGTAAGCCTGTAAGAGGCACTTCGGCAGTTGGTACCATCCATAGATCTTCCTCAATGTCATGATACAGGTTATCAGTAAATTTCGGAAGTTGACCTGCCCCAAAAAGGGTTTGGCCCCTTACCATGAAAGGTGTATATTTTTCTGTATAGCCCTGGCGAATGTGGAGATCCAGCATCCAGGCGATCAATGCTCGCTGCAATCGGGCACCGGCACCACTTAGGACGTAAAAACGTGACCCGGTGATCTTGACCCCCTGGTCAAAGTTTATTATTCCCAGTGCAGGTCCTAGTTCCCAGTGCGGTTTGGGTTCAAAGTCAAATTTCGGAACCGTTCCGATCGTACTTAGAACCACATTTTCCGACTCATCTTTCCCATAGGGTGTTCGTTCATCTGGAATATTAGGAAGTATGGAGGTGGCATTCATCAACTCATCTTCCACCGACCGAAGCCTCTCATCTAATGCAGAAATACTATCACCTACAGCGCGCATGCTGGCAATTTTTACCTGCCGGGAGACAGCGTCTTTCATTTGGCTGATCTCTTTGGAAACAGAATTTCGCTCAGCTTTTAATACTTCCACCTCAGCTAATAATCCACGTCTGCGGATATCTAAATCCAATACCACATTAACCAGCTCAGTATCCATCTGTCTGTCTTGTAATGACTTACGTACCAAGTCTGGTTGTTCTCGAACAAGATTGATATCCAACATTATTACACCTCCGAAGGTATAAATAATTATCCCCTTTCACTAAACAAGATAAGGGGTGTACATTATTCCCTGACATTCATCAACCTCATTATGATTTTCCGGGGTTGGTCGTGCTATTACAATTACAGTAATTCTCTGTCCATTTACGATCTGCGTAAACCGCAGTAAAGGAATATCCTGGTCCATGTTGGAATAGATTCACTGGATTTACCGTCAATCCAACAAATTATTCTTAATGCAGTATCAATGGATTTCTTCCTCCATATCAATAATTATTTATCAGAGAGATTATACCAAATCTACCTATCTTGTTGATATGCGTTCACACTTTCCAGTGTTCGGGTTATGCATCGTTCCCCATGAATTCTCCTGCGGTAGCATGCCCAGGTTGGCTGATACCTTCCCGTTTGAGAACTTTCCAAAAGGTTAGTACTAGGATCTTTAGATCCAACCCAATCGACATATTATCCACGTACCAGACATCCAAAATGAATTTATCCTGCCACGTTAGTGCATTTCGTCCATTGATCTGAGCCCAGCCAGTGATGCCTGGTAGCACATCCTGGCGGCGTTTCTGCTCAGGCGAGTACCTTGCGAGGTATTGCATTAACAACGGGCGCGGACCAACCAGACTCATCTCACCTTTGAGCACATTAATTAATTCTGGTAACTCATCCAGGCTGGTGGTTCGCAGAAATCTTCCAAATCCTGTCAACCTCTCCGCATCAGGTAGTAGAACCCCCTTGGCATCTTTGTTTTCATTCATTGACCGGAATTTGTAAATGTAAAAAGGATTACATCTTAGACCAGGGCGCAATTGCTTATAAAGTACGGGGCTTCCGATAAATATCTTGACGCAGGCTGCAATTAATAATATCAAAGGCGCAATGATGACCAGTCCAAAACTGGTTAAAGTCACATCCATTAAGCGTTTGACTATTAGAATATTTTTTTTATAGGACCGCATGTCTGTCATTCTACCAAATCTTTTCCTTTGTGGTATATTTTGCTCATAAGTAATTATTGAGATTACTCGCATTTCAATGGAGAATGCTATGAATGAGCGCATATTGATCATTGAAGATGACCCAGCCATACTAAAAGTTTTACAGCGTGGTTTGGCTTACGAAGGCTACCTCGTTGATGTTGCCACNGATGGACGCAGTGGTTTAAATATGGCCCGTGATCACCATCCCGATCTGGTTATATTGGATTGGATGCTTCCCGCTATGGATGGCCTGGAAGTATGCCGCAGGCTGCGAACTGGAGGCGGTTTACCAATTTTAATGCTGACTGCCAAAGACACCATACAGGATCGTGTACAAGGATTGGATGCAGGTGCAGATGATTACCTGGTCAAGCCTTTTAATCTGGATGAACTACTGGCACGTATGCGCGCCTTGCTGCGGCGAACCCAACCCGAACGAATCCAGATTTATAAATTTGCAGACCTGACACTTGATACTGGTTCCCGCCAGGTAACACGTGGCACACGGTTGATTCAATTGACAGCAAAAGAATATGATTTACTCGAGCTATTCCTAAGACATCCCCGCCAGGTTTTAACTCGAGATGTTATTTTTGATCGTGTCTGGGGATATGATTTTGGCGGAGAAAGTAACGTTCTTGAGGTTTACATTCGCTATTTACGCCAGAAAATAGAAACCCCTGAAGAGGAGCGGTTACTGCACACAGTTCGCGGTGTAGGTTATGTGCTTAGAGAAAATCCATAAATGTCTCTCCGCGTCAGATTTACATTATTATATTCGTCGCTTGCTGGGGGAATACTTTTAATATTCGGTACTGCTGTGTATATTCTGGTTGGTTTCCTGCTTGTTAACCAAGTTGACGATACCCTTACCCAGACTACGCGCGATATTGTCTCCAACACCCGTATTGATTCAGTCGGTGAGCTGAATGTTATCATCTTGCCACAATTCAACTTTACTTCCAATCTTTTTGTCCAAGTATGGGATGCAAATGGTAATCTGCATTCATCATCTCAAAATATTGGAAGCTACAATCAGCCCTTGGATATTGATGGTCTTCAATCCAACCTACCGGTCTATCGGGATGTTACCATTCAGCAGGCCCGTCTGCGAACTATTAGTGTTCCATTACTGGTCGGAGATCGACCTATTGGTACTTTGCAGGTAGCCACCAGTACCGAGTTGATCAATTCTCTTCGAATAATCCTTTTTTATATCCTTTTAGGTACCACACTGATCTCCATGTTAATAACTGGTATCTCAAGCTGGTTCGTGATCGGACAAGCCCTGGCCCCACTAAATGTAGTCACAGAAACAGCATTGCAAATCTCCCACGCAAATGATCTCTCTCGTCGTATCCCCTACCAGGGATCGGATAAAGATGAAATTGGAGTTCTAATCCTTTCCTTCAACCAAACTCTGGAAAGATTGGAGAGATTGTTTGCATCTCAACAACGCTTTCTGGCAGATGTCAGTCATGAATTGAGAACCCCACTGACTGTTATCAAAGCCAATGCCGATCTGATGCGCATGATGAATCAAATTGATTTTGAATCTCTGGATAGTATAAAAGAAGAAACCGACCGACTGACCCGTATGGTGGGAGATCTTCTTTTATTGGCGCAAGCCGAGACAGGTAAACTTCCTCTGATTTTTAAGCCAGTTGAGTTGGATACGCTCCTTTTTGATGTAATCAGAGATCTACATTTACTTGCAGGGGATCGTGTGCAACTGAAAGTAAATGAGATAGATCAAGTCCAAGTCAATGGGGATAGTGATCGATTGAAGCAAGTTCTGGTGAACCTTATATCCAATGCAATTAAATATACGCCTGGTGAGGGTACTGTCACATTTGAGCTTTGCAAGATTGATGATCGATCCAGATTAATGATCCGGGATACCGGTCCCGGGATACCGGCTGAAGACCTACCCTATATTTTTGAAAGGTTTTTCAGAGCTGAAAAATCCAGAACACGGTCGAAAACATCCGGTTTTGGACTTGGGTTATCAATCGCTTATTGGATCATAAATGTCCACGGAGGCTTAATAGAAGTAGAGTCTCGTGAAGGCGAGGGTACCACATTTATAATCTGGCTACCATTATTCATTAATGAAAAGCCAATGATTTCCGATTAAGGATTAAGCCCTAGCCGGGTGGCAGCTTGCCTGCATAAACTTGCTCCCCCACGTGATATCCATTCCTGAAGTCGAAGACTTACTTCAAGTCCCTGGCTTGCTTCCTCGTAAATTCCACTCCCCCAATATGCATACCTTTGTGTTTCTGCTGCCCAGCTTGCCTCCGATTTGTGGATCACACTGATGCCTCCGTTGTAACCTGCAAAAGCGAGGCGTGCGTCTCCATTTGATGCATCAAGTGATTGACTCAAATATGACATACCACGCAAAGCATTGGTACCTGGTTCATATGGATTATCTGAAGTTTTAAAGTGAAATGGCATAACCTGGAATAATCCCATTGCTCCGGCAGAGGATAAAGCACGTGGATCTCCACAGGATTCGATTTGCATCACTGTGGCAATTAGATTGGGATCTAACCCGGTATTTTCGCTCCACTCCAGAATATTTTGTCTCCAATAAAGAACTTCTGGGGTGAATAATCCGGCCAAATTATCGTGATTGTTATAAGGAATGGCAATTGATGCAGATTCGATATTTGAATCATTATTTGATGCAATCTCCGTATTTGAGGCAGCTGTAACCGACTGGGTAAAAAAAACCCCGCTTGAAAAAAATCCGATCAACAATCCGATTAAGATCACAACCAGCGGTGGCATCCAAAGACCGGGAAAATATCCGCCTCCTTGGGAGGCGGATTCAAAATCATCTTCAAATTCATAATATTCATTCATATAAATATCCTGGGTTGGTTATTTTCTAGGTTCGATATAAGACCCTTCACGACCAGAACTGGTGCTCATAGAGATGTTGTGATAACTCGGCTCTGGCCTGGAATATCCGTTATCAGTTCGGGTGGGTTTCGGAGCTGCACGGAAGGAAGATACAGCGGATTGAGGTTGACGTGTCTGGGGAATGTTGGTTGAAGGAAGTACAGTTTTTTGATTAAATCCGGCAGGTCTGAATCCAGCTCGTCCATCTGCCTGGCTGAAAAGTCTGTCTCCTGCCACCGAAAAAGTGCCAATAATTAGAACACGGATCAACCAGACCATGACAGCTACAAAAACTGGGACAACCTGTGTTAAAGTTGCTATATTAACCACTTGGGAACCTGCCAGATTGCCATTTTCAACAATTGCAACTGAAACGCCCCACCAGGTTAACATGGCATTCATAGTAGCTGCCAATAACCAGGCACCAAATAAATACCAGACTTCCGCAGGTTCATCTTTGCCTTGTTCAGGTGTAAATAATCTGGCTATACCTGCAAAATCAATTCCACAAAATGCAAGGGCCAGGATGGTAGACCAGCGAATTCCGATAAAATTTAGATCTCCCAGGACATCTTTGAGTGCAAATTCTGTAGTGCTGTAGTTAAAGATCTCAAAAGCAAGCAACGCACCTACAATAATAAGACCCCAGGCGAGACCTCTACGGATTCTCACTCCACCAAATATGTTGGCAACATTTTTCGAGCTCCGATAGTTACTATTCATGACAGCCTCCTGATCAAATTTAGAATTTATGTTCCATATCAATATTTTAGAACATTTGTTCTTATTTGTCAAGTACCAAATACCGAATATAATGGAGCTATGAAAAACCCCCGATTTCAACCTCATATGGAAGACCTTCGCAAGCTGATCCATTATCACAACTATCGATACCATGTTTTGGATGCCCCGGTTATAAGCGATCTTGAATATGACCGTTTGTTGGCAGAACTCAAACAACTTGAAGCCGAGCACCCAGATTTGATAACACCCGACTCTCCTACCCAAAGAACTGGTGCGGGACCATCTGAGAAATTTGAAAAGGTTCAACATCCTACCCCAATTTTAAGTCTGGCAAATGCCTTCGGTGCTGAGGATGCGCTAGCCTGGTTTGAGCGTGTAAAAAAAATTGACGACCGTGTGGAACGCGCAAAATTTGTAGTAGAACCCAAGATCGATGGGCTAAGTGT
>BS_KBA_SWE02_21mDRAFT_10000577_pt1 | contig 13876 bp, 11 predicted proteins | sample BalSeasSWE02_21m_FD_9196 | JGI IMG/M metagenome (IMG submission 9196)
AAGAAAAGTTAACTATGCATTAAGCAATGCTTTTGGATTTGGTGGTCATAATACATCTGTGATATTTAAAAAGTATTAATGACTCACATTCTACACTGCAGGGAGAGGACATCTTTTCTAAAGGAAATAGAAGTTTAATTTATGGTTTAAACATTATTTGAATATGAATTTAATCTAAAGATGTTATCTCTTTGTTTTCGTTGATTAACTATTTTTTATTCTTCTCTTCAAAGATTGAATCCGGAACGCCTTTATTAACCAAATAGTTTGAATAGTTTACTATTACCTTACCCTTTGTCCTCGAATTAGAATTTTTATTTTTCTTATCAGTTTTTTCATTATTTGTTTCACCACTAATTGTTGCTGGAATATTCATCTTATCCATATTAAATGAAAAAACAATTTTAGACGGAAGCGGATATTGTATTTTATCATCGTAACTAAAATCGATGCTAAAGGTACCATTAGTTTTTGTAGTCGATTCAACTTTTCTAATAACCTGCTTCTTCTGATCAATCCAAAAAGTTGAAAGAATTACATCACCTTGATCGCCAAGTGGAATAACTTTAACCAGTGAAGTTTTAAACCCATTCAAATCAACATCCTGCTCATAAATTGCGGTGTAGTCTTTTTTAATCAAAGAAGAAGGAGAAAATTCCATCCCGTTTTTAGGAAGCATAGCAAACCCCTCTGCTTCAAGGTGAACTTTATTGGGCTGTTTAAAATAAATTTTAGCTTTTGTTTCTGGAACTTTAATAAACTCAACATCAACTTTAATATTTACATCAACCTGATAATCGTTTACTTTATTAAAATTAGTGACTACACTATTTAAAATATCATCTGGATTTTTTGATTGAGAAAATCCAATTTGAATCAATATTAACATTATGCTAATGTGTAATTTCATCTTATCCTCAAATTATGTTAGAATATCCTTACGTTTGAACAAAAAGAGAGCTAAAGAAAAGAAAAATGCTATGTGTCCCACTAATATTAAAGTTGCTTTTGTCAGTGCAGCAAAATCAACAGGATCATCAAAGAATAATCTCCAAGACAGAATATAATTTGTGAATAAGTATGGTTTTATTGTTTGGAAAAAATCTACGTTTATTGCGGATAGAATGATAAACACTATTATAACTGCCATTGTGCTAACAATTGGACCGATAGAATTTTCAACCAATGATGAAAATAGAAATGCTAGACTAGCAACAACAGACATTCCTAATGAAGCAAAACCATATGCCAAAAGAAACCGCCAAAGTATATCACTCTTTTCAAAAATTATAACCGTTTGGTTACTGATCACTAAAAGCTCACCCGTTCCAAAAATTATCAATCCAACTAGCAGACTCATCAGTGCTAGCCAAAGAATTAGAAGATTCGTGTAAATAATTCCAGCCAAAAATTTTGAAGTGATGATTTGGGTTCGGGAAATTGGTCTCGTTATCAACATTCTGTATGTACCAGCTGTCGCTTCCCCAGCAAGTAAATCTCCGGCAACAAGTGCAATTAAAAATGGGATATGGACTGCAAGACTGGTTAAGATTAAATAAGAAACCAAATATCCATTGAGTAAATTTCCCACAAAAACAAAAGATTGCTGAATGTTTCGAGTCATAAAATTAAGAGTATTACTTCCCTCAAAAACCATTGCTGTATGAATAATAGGAACCAAAACTCCAATGGCTATAAAGCCAATATAAGTACGCCACTTCTTAAAAATTTTATATAATTCAATTTGGATAAGTGTTAACATCAAATAACCTCATCAGTAATTTTTAAGAAATAATCCTCAAGCGATCTTGTTGGAACAACAGCGCTAACAGCAATTCCGTTTTCAACAAGATATTTATTAAGATTAGCAATCTCATCGTTTTCTAATGAAAAAATAAAAATCGTTTTTGCTTTAGAATCAAGTTTATTTATCCAATCTGACTGAGGTAAAAGGCTGGTGGTTTTTTCTTCGTCATCAACTTCAAAAGATACTTTAAGTTTTTTTGCATTAAGTAAATCCTGAACGTAGCCCTCAACCTTCGTGGTACCTTTATTCAGAATAATCATCCGATTCGCAACAAGTTCAACCTCATGTAATATATGCGATGAAAGAAAAATTGTTTTCTTTTCTTCTTTGCTTAGATGCAAAATAAGGTCGCGTATTTCTTTCATCCCTTGCGGATCTAAACCCGTAGTTGGTTCATCAAGAATTATCAAATCAGGATTGTGAAGTAATGCTTGTCCTAATCCCAATCGCTGCTTCATTCCATGTGAAAAAGTTTTAACTTTACTTTTATAACGTTTGCTTAATCCAACAAGTTCCAGCACTTCCATAATTCTGTTTTTAGAAATTTCCTTGCCAGATATTTTACCAAGTATTTCAAGATTTTTATAAGCTGATAAATAGCCATAGAAATCAGGCTTTTCTACAATTGCACCGATTCTTTTAAGGATGTTTATTCGATTTTTTTCAAGTGTTTTACCAAATAATTTTATGCTACCTTCTGTAGGTTTTATTAGTGATAAGAGCATCCTTATTGTTGTGCTTTTGCCCGCTCCATTTGGGCCTAGAAATCCAAACACATCTCCTTCAAAAACTGTTAGATTAAGGTTGTTTACAGCGCGTAAATCTTTGAAGTCTTTGGTTAATGAGTTAATCTCAATTATTTTGTCGCCGCTCAATATTATTCTTTCAAAAAGTTGATTAAAATCATGATAAAGATAGTAACTTATCGATAATTAAAAGATATATTTATTTTGAACGGTAATTATTTTTGATATAGAAGTGTTGATTTCCCAATGATGCTAAAAATAATTTATTGTCAAGAGTAAGTTGTATAAAATTTAATTTGTTTTTTTATAAAATTATTTCCATTTTCGATTTGAAATTTAAGTGATAAAAAAATAAAATTTACTTTAAGTTTTATTTTTTATTTATATTTTTTTTAAATAGTTTCTGATGTGAATTATTGATGAGCGACATTATAAAGATATTAAGTTTTTTATTATATAGATACTCGCTCAATAATACCGGATCACTTCTAACCTTATTTAACATAAATAGTTTTTTTATTAACTAGTCTATCCTCTGGAGACTTGGATGCAGATTAACAGATTTTTTACCGCTCAGGGAAAGGATCCTTTATCATCTTTTGAATTTTCTAAAAGAACATCAGAGATTAAAAACCCCGATGGTTCTAGTGTTTTTAAAATGGAAAACGTTTCGGTGCCCAATCAATGGTCTCAGGTTGCCACAGACATTATTGCTCAAAAGTATTTTAGAAAAGCAGGCATACCAAAACTTCTAAAAAAAGTAAATGAAAAGGGAGTACCAAAGTGGCTGCAACCATCCGTTGCTGATGCAGAACGATTACAAGAACTTCCTGAAAATGATCGCTTCACTTCTGAAACAGATTCTAAACAGGTGTTTCATCGAATGGCAGGAACCTGGACATACTGGGGATGGAAAGCCAATTATTTTGATTCTGAAGAACATGCAAAGACTTTTTATGATGAAATAATGTTCATGTTTGCAAATCAGATGGCTGCACCAAATAGCCCGCAATGGTTCAACACTGGATTAAATTGGGCTTATGGAATCACCGGACCATCACAAGGACATTTTTATGTTGATCATCAAACCGGAGAATTAACCAAATCAGATGATGCATACACGCATCCACAGCCACATGCATGTTTCATCCAATCAGTAAGTGATGACCTAGTTAATGAAGGCGGTATCATGGATCTTTGGGTCCGTGAAGCAAGATTATTTAAATACGGTTCAGGTACAGGATCAAACTTTTCTGAACTTAGAGGTTCTCACGAATCTTTAAGCGGCGGTGGAAAATCTTCCGGATTGATGTCTTTCTTAAAGATTGGTGATAGATCTGCTGGCGCAATTAAATCAGGTGGAACAACAAGACGCGCTGCTAAAATGGTAACTCTCGATCTTGATCATCCTGATATTGAAGAATACATTAATTGGAAAGTTATTGAAGAGCAAAAAGTAGCAGCTATTGTTGCAGGTTCTAAGCTTTGTAATCTTCATCTTAACAATATTATGAAGGCTTGTTATGATGAACATCCTGAAAACGATAGATTTAATAAAAAACTTAATAAGAAATTAAGCTATGCAGTTTTAGAAGCTAGAAAAGCTCAGATATCTAATAATTATATAGAGCGAGTTATACATCTTGCAAAATTAGGTTTTAAATCTATAGAGTTTCCTATTTACGATACTGATTGGAACTCAGAAGCTTATGCAACTGTATCCGGTCAAAATTCCAATAACTCTGTGCGTGTCACAAATGAATTTATGACAGCAGTTCTTAATGATGGAAATTGGAATCTTTACTGGCGAATTGAAAAGAGAAAAGCAAAGAAAGAAAAAAGAAATCCCAAGCCTTGTAAGACTTTAAAAGCAAGAGAATTGTGGGAACAAATTGCTTACTCAGCCTGGTCTTGCGCAGATCCTGGAATTCAATACCATACAACTATTAACGAGTGGCACACTTGTCCCACAGGCGGTGAAATAAAAGCATCAAATCCGTGCAGTGAATATATGTTTCTGGATGATACTGCTTGTAACCTCGCATCATTAAATCTTGTTAAGTTTTATGATGCAGAAAAGCATGCTTTTAATATTCCAGCATACAGACATGCAACAAAGATGTGGACAATGGTGCTTGAGATTAGTGTTTTGATGGCACAGTTTCCAAGTAAAGAAATTGCTCAATTAAGTTATGAGTACAGAACGCTAGGTCTAGGTTATGCTAACCTTGGAACATTATTAATGCTTCAGGGAATTGCTTATGATAGCCGTGAAGGATTTGCAATCTGCGGTGCATTAACTTCAATTATGCATATGACTTCTTATGCGGCTTCAGCCGAACTTGCAAAGCAAGCTGGACCATTTCCGAGATATGAAGAGAACAAAGGCAATATGATGCGCGTTCTTAGAAATCACAGAAGAGCTTCATACAATGTTCCAAATGAAGAGTATGAAGGATTAACTATTTATCCTGTTGGAATCAATCCTCAGTATTGCCCTTCCGATCTCCTTAAAGCCGCCAGAGAAGACGCTGACAAAGCTGTTGAGCTTGGTGAACTCTATGGGTTCAGAAATGCTCAGGTAACTGTTATCGCGCCTACAGGAACAATTGGGCTTGTAATGGATTGTGACACAACCGGCGTTGAACCAGATTTTGCATTGGTAAAATTTAAGAAATTAGCCGGCGGTGGATATTTTAAGATTATAAACCAATCCATTCCACCAGCATTAGAAAAATTAGGATATAATAAAGATCAGATAAGTGAAATAATTAGATACGCAAAAGGTTCAGGTTCTTTGGATGGCTGCCCTTATATAAATCCTCAATCCTTAAAAGCAAAAGGATTTACCGATGAGATTATTGCAAAGGTAGATAAATCACTTCCATCAGTTTTTGATATAACTTTTGCATTCAACAAATTTTCACTCGGTACAGATTTCTTAGTTAAAACTTTGGGCTTTGATAAGGATGAAATAAACTCGTATGATTTTGATGTATTGAGTAATCTTGGATTTTCCAAAACAGAAATATCTTCTGCTAATGATTACGTTTGCGGAACCATGACAATTGAAGGCGCACCGTTCCTTAAACATGATCATTATTCCATTTTCGATTGCGCCAATAAATGCGGTAAAAAAGGGACCAGGTTTATTCGTCCGGTTGCTCACATTAAAATGATGGCATCAGCTCAACCATTTATATCAGGAGCAATTTCAAAGACAATAAATCTTCCTGGCAACGCAGGTATTGAAGACGTTAAAGATGCTTATATGCAAAGCTGGAAACTTGGTGTTAAGGCTAATGCACTTTATCGTGATGGATCAAAATTATCTCAACCATTAAACACTATGAGTGATGAAGATATTGAAGCGATAATGGAAGAGAAGGATAAAAATGATATCGTAAAAGTTGCTGAAAAAATTATTCACCGTTATATAGCAAAGAGAAGAAGATTACCCGATAGACGATCAGGCTACACCCAGAAGGCAAAGATTAACGGTCAGTCTGTTTATATCAGAACCGGTGAATATGATAACGGACAGTTAGGCGAAATATTTATTGATATGCACCGTGAAGGTGCCTCATTTAGAAGTTTGATAAACTGCTTTGCTATTTCAATATCATTAGGATTGCAGCACGGCGTTCCTCTTGAAGAATTTACAGATGCGTTTGTCTTCACCAGGTTTGAACCAAGCGGAATAGTAACTGGCAATGATAAAATTAAAATGGCTACTTCTGTAATTGATTATATTTTCAGAGAGCTTGCAGTAACTTATATGGGCAGAAATGATCTTTCCCACGTTGATACTGATGAAATTACTTCCAAAGCGTCAAGAGGAATTGTTAAAAAGTTAAGTGAACCTGAATTTGAAAGCGAAGAGATAATAAGTGAGCGACTTGTTGAGCTTGATAAAGATAATCCTGAAAAATACACTTTTGCACCTGGTTCCAAAATAACAGCGACTCAAGACCGAAAAACTTATACAGTTAATAGTGTGACTACAAAAGTTAAACAAGCAATTGAAAATGGCTATACCGGTGATATTTGTCCTGAATGTCAAAGTATAACGATGGTTAGAAACGGAACTTGTTTAAAGTGTATGACTTGTGGTTCTACAACTGGTTGTAGCTAAAATTCCTGTTTAAATGTTGGTTAATCTAAAAAGCTGTTCAAATTCCGAACAGCTTTTTTATAAAATTAATTTATTTCTTAACAATATTATTCTTCAGCCATTCTACGCGCACCAATATATCTTTTATTATAATAATCATGATAAAGTGAAGAAACTGTAACACCTGATTTTGAGGAGGCATGCGCAAATAAATTATCTCCAATATAAATTCCAACATGTCCTGGTTTAACTCTTTTTCGAGTATTAAAAAAGACAAGATCTCCAAATTTTAATTCTGAACGATTTTTAATAACTATCCCCTGCTGATATTGTTGTCTTGCTGAACGATTAATTTCCAACAACCAGGAATTTTTATAAACACTTTGAGTAAATGCGCTACAATCAATGCCGTTCAGTGAATTTCCGCCATACTTATAAGGTGTATTTAAATACCTAATTATTTCCATCAACATTAGATCATTTTTATTAGAACTTAGCAATTCAACATCGGAACCTGCAGACTTCTGATCAAGGGTTTTTATCAACTCAGTCAATTCAATTTTTGATTCATCTTCAGGAAGATCGCTCGGATCCTGAAATTCCGGAACATCTTCACCCTCAAAAACATAAACTGAATCGTCTGAGATACCTGTATCTACAATTTCATACCGGGAAGATTTTTCTTTTTGCGAAACTTCATTTTGATTATTGTCAGCGTATCTTAAAGAACCCGAACTACTTCCGCATCCAATAGTGAACAAAACATTTAAAGTAACGGCAGATATAACAATTAACTTTTTAATTATACTCATCTTCTATCCAAGATATGATTTTAAGATGTTGCTTCTAGAATTATGTCTTAACCTTCTAATGGCTTTTTCTTTAATCTGACGAACTCTTTCTCTGGTTAAATTAAACTTATCACCAATTTCTTCAAGAGTCATCGGGGATTCACTATCTAATCCAAAGTATAATTTAATTACTTCAGCCTCACGTTCCTGAAGAATTGCGAGAACATTTTTTATTTCCGTCTTTAAAGATTCAGAAATAAGTTCAGTGTCTGGTGCCGGTAATTCATCATTTTGCATAACATCCAATAAACTATTTTCATCACCAAAAGAAAATGGTGCGTCAACAGAAACCTGCTTTCCATAAATTTTCATCGTATTTGAAATTTCATCAACATCCATTTCCAGAGATAGAGCTATTTCTTCGGCACTTGGTTCTCTTTCAAATTCCTGTTTTAAATTACTATACGCTTTACCGATTTTATTAAGAGCACCAATTCTATTCAAAGGAAGCCTTACTATTCTTGACTGCTCAGCTAAAGCCTGTAAGATGGATTGCCTTATCCACCAAACTGCATATGAAATAAATTTGAAGCCTCGTGTTTCATCAAAACGTCTAGCGGCTTTAATTAGGCCTACATTGCCTTCATTAATTAAATCTCCAAGTGATAAACCCTGATTTTGATATTGCTTAGCAACACTAACAACAAAACGCAGATTGGCTTTTGTAAGCTGTTCCATTGCAGACTGATCGCCTTTTTTCATGCGAATAGCAAGTTCAATTTCCTGTTCAGCCGTCAATAATTCAACTCTGCCTATTTCCTGAAGGTACTTATCTAATGATTGGTTTTCCCGATTTGTAAATTGTTTAACAATTCTCATTTAATAATCTCAAATAAGTATTCTTGAGTTAACAGTAATAAGCTAAAGTTTTCAGGCAACAATCAATCTTTTAATAGTATATAATCTTTGCTTCGATTAAAAATAGAGATGAAATGATTTAAAATAAAGAGCGAACTTCATTTAAGACTATCAAATTAGTTATTCAACTATTTGTGGGTTAATTGAAAAAACTATTCATTTAAAAAGCTAGTGCCTTTCAAATCATTTTTAATATTAAAATAATCTGCTGCCGTTTTTCCAACGTCAGCAAAAGTATTTCTGATTCCTAAATCAGTAGCAACTTTATTTTTTCCATAATATAGAACAGGAACATATTCTCTGCTGTGATCAGTACTTGGTGTTGTTGGATCGTTTCCATGGTCTGCTGTAAAAACAACTCTATCTGTTGAATGAAGATTTCCAAGTAACTCTGGCAAAAATTCATCGAATTCTTTTAGAGCTTTGGCAAATCCTTCAACATCATTTCGATGTCCAAAATAAACATCAAAATCAACAAGATTAATAAAGATTAAACTGTTTTGATATTCGTTTGAAGCCTTTATTAGCTGCTCAAATCCCTCTATGTTGGATTTAGATTTTACTTGTACAGATATGCCNCNATAGTTAAAAAGATCATTAATTTTTCCGATAGCTATAGTATTAATTTTATTTTTCTGTAAAAGATCAAGTATAGTTTCTGATGGNGGATCTAATGAATAATCTTTTCGATAAACTGTNCTTTCATAACTCCCTTTTTTACCTATAAAAGGTCTGGCAATAACTCTTCCAACTTTTAATGGATCAGTTAAAACTTGATTTCTTGTTCTATCACAAATCTCATAAAGTCTTTCTAGTGAAATCACTTCCTGATGTGTTGCAATTTGGAATACAGAATCTGCAGAAGTATAAATGATTGGAAAACCGGTTTTTACGTGATCATCACCTAATTCTTTAATTATTTCTGTACCGGAGGCTGCTTTATTTCCGAGAAATCCTTTACATCCTGTTATATCTAAAAATTTAGTGAGAATATTTTTAGGAAAACCATTTGGGAAGTAATCAAAGTCAGTATCAACAAACAGACCGCTTAATTCCCAATGTCCTGTCGTACTATCTTTGCCTTTTGAAAGCTCGATCATTTTACCAAATGAAGCTACTGGGTGGGCTATGCTATCTAATCCTTTAATGGGAAGTACATTTCCAATTCCAAGTTTTTGAAGATTTGGCAGATCTAATCCGTTAAGTGTGCTTGCTATATTACTTAAAGTATTACTGCCATTATCACCATATAAACCTGCATCGGGCAATTCACCCACCCCAACGCCATCAAGGACGATAATAAAAAAATTATTCATAATAGTTTTAAATGCAAAGAGAGAAATAAGATTAGTTTATATTTCTTACTGCGTTTCCGCCTTTTTCAACTGCCTTTTGTAATGCTAATTCTGCATTATTGAAAACCTCATCTGTATCAAGTTTTCCGTGCGTTGATGCTACACCAATTGAGACAGTGTACGTATTTTGTTTTGAGACAATAGCGATTGGTTTTCGTGCAATTTTAACACGTAGTTTTTCTGCCCAAATGAAAACATTTTTTGCATCAGTATTAAAGAAATAAACTGCAAAAAGCTTTTCATCAACTCTGCCAAAAATATTAAGTGGAGTCATTTCCTTGGCAATCGATTCTGCAACAACTTTTAACACTTTTGGTAATGGATCACCATCAAATAAAGATTCTTGCTCAAGAAATTCATCTATCTTTATTAGTGCTAATGCACCTGGTATGTTTAGAGAATGCGCTTTATAAAGATCTGAACTCAATCTTTCCTTAAATGTCTCAAGATTCAACGCTCTTGTTTCAAGATCAAGTGCAATCAAACTTTTTATGAGTGTTTGTGATGAATGAGAATAAATAATGTAGGATATTATATGCACTGAATTATTAAGAAACTTTACATCTGAGTTTGTGTAAATATTTTTTTTCAAACTTTCAAAACAAAGTACACCAAAGTTCTGGGTTCCATACATAAGTGGAATTGCCATAAATGATCCATCAAAAGTTAGGTCCTCAGATTTTGAGAATCTTTTATAAGTATCAGAAGATGTATCATCAATCTTGACGGGAATGCCTGATAGTATTGCTTTACCAACTAATGTTCCTGAAAGGTCTATTTGTAATCCCTGCCCTATATACTTTAAGGATGTTTTATTATGAACTCTAAATGCTTCAAACTTTTGCTCAACGGGTTTAAAGTAAACAAAAACAAATGCATCCCATTCAACTAAATCACCAAGTACATTCTGCAATGAAGTAAGAACACCATTCTCAGTGTCAAAATTAGATTCTGGTCCAATAAGATTTAATAATCCTTTTAATCTTTGCTGAGATATAGAATCAGAATGCTTTTCCTCAAAGATTTGAATTATCATTGTAATTACCCGAACAAATCTTCCTAGAGAATAAATAGTTTCAATTCCAAATAGATCACCAACTTTTGCATCAACAGCAATAATCGCAATCAGAGACCCTTCATAAAACAACGGAACACCAACAAAACTTCTTATCCCTTGAGCCTTATCATAATATCTTATCACATCAGATTCTGCGGCAGGTGAAATATCACTTAGCAACTCGGGTTCGCCTTTTTGAACAATCTTACTTAAAATATCATCTTCTATATCAAACTTTCTTTTAGCAATTTCATTCGGTGATGCAGATACAAATTTCTCAATCGTTAACTTTTCTTTTTTCTTGTTATACCAAAAGAAAATTGCTGTATGTGCAGAGTATGCGTCCTTAATTACGGTTAGCATTTTTTCTAGCGCAAAAGTGAATTGTCCATCGTGTCCAATTTCAGGTGGTAAAGACTCATTTGCTATTTCTTCAAATCGCTCTCGCAAATCAGGTGGAATTAATGTGGTCCTGGCGGTTTTAAATTCAGGTGTGTAATTGTCAGCTGTTATTACTTCTATTTTGGAAATTTTAGATACAATTTTAAATGATTCATCGTGGTCACTTACAGGTGGTATATTATATTCATCATCTAATTCATCTTTTTCATTTATGGAGTAACGTCCATCAAATCTAACAGAATCTCTTAAAAAAATAATAAAAGCAACATAGATAATTATAACAGCAATAGTTATAACGCGTATTAATAAGTCATCTGTAATAAATAGCAAGATTGCAAGAACAGGTACAATTAAAAATATAAGTATTCTTTTTTTTTGTCTTTTATCCATTAGAAATAATTTTGCAGATGATTAATACTTAGTTAATATATATCTATGATGAAAAAATTACAAACTCTGTTTAGCAAAGATATAAACTATTTAATAAAATAATGCGGTAAGTAGTTTTTTAATTTCCTTATTTCCAGTGCCTTTAACTGAGGAGAAGTAGTAAAGGTTTTCATTAAGAATTAGCTCCGGAAATATTTCTGTAACTTTTTTCTTAGCATCCGAAAATTCAGATTGTTTTAATTTATCTGACTTATTTAATAAAACAATGTATGGAATATCTAATGATCTAAGCATATCATTTAATTTAACATCTAACTCTGTAGGTTTATGCCGGCTATCGATTAAATGAATAGTCAGCTGTATATGTTTTGAAGTTGAAAAAAAATCGTTTACAAGAGTGCCCCACTTTTTTCTTTCTGATTGGCTGATTTTTGCATATCCATATCCTGGAAGATCTACAACATAGAACTTTGAATCAATATTATAATAATTAATTGATCTAGTTTTACCCGGAGTTGAACTAGTCTTGGCAAGATTTTTTCTGTTAAATAGTGAGTTGATAAAAGAGGATTTGCCGACATTCGATCTGCCGCATAAAACAACCTCGGGAAGTTTTTCCGTTGGCAGTTCAGCGGTACTATAAGCAGATGTTATAAATTTTTGGTTTTCAAACATAATAAAAAAGAGTAACCGGAATTCCGATTACTCTTTGAATAATAATATAAACTATTTTTTATTTACTTTTTTTATCAGATTTTTCTTCAACCAAAGTAGCTTCTTCTATCTCGTTGCTACCCTTTTTATCAGCTTTATCTTTGGCTTTTAGATCACGTTTAGCTTTGTGTTCTTCAGCTTTTTTATTAGCTACATCATTATAATCTACTAATTCTAGAATTGCCATTGCAGCTGCATCACCATTGCGGTTACCAAGTTTTACAACTCTGGTATAGCCGCCTGGTCGTTCTCCAATTTTAGGAATAATTTCACTAAAAAGTTCGTGAACAACTTCTTTATCATTTATAACAGACAATACCTGTCGGCGGACGTGTAAATCATTTTTCTTAGCTTTGGTAATCAATTTTTCCACAAAAGTTCTAGCTTCTTTAGCTTTTGCTTCAGTAGTTTTAATTCTCTTATACTTTAATAGGGAAGTGGTTAATGCATTAAGCAACGCTGCACGATGACTAGCTGTTCTGCCTAATTTTCTTCCTTTAACGCTGTGTCTCATTGATCAACCTATCTAAATTAATGTGATTCAGAATCTTCTTTAATATATTTATCTACATCCATTCCAAAATCAAGACCAAGAGTTTCAACAATTTCCATTAACTCTGCTAAGGACTTTCTTCCGAAATTTCTGAACTTGAGCATTTCCTGCTCATCTTTTCTAACTAACTCTGCTAAATTCTTAATGTTAGCAGCCTTAAGACAATTGTGTGATCTAACGCTTAATTCAAGATCATCAACCGGAGTTAAAAGTATTTTTTTAATTCTCTCAGTTTCGCTGTCTTTTTGACTAACACTTGCTTCTTCCTCTTGCTCAATATCAAAGTTAATAAACAATTGAACATGCTCTCTTAAAACTTTAGCTGCCTGTGTAAGAGCATCATCAGGAGTAATTGAACCGTCAGTTGTGATTTCAAATGTTAATTTTTCAAAATCATTTTTATCGCCAATTCTAACATTCTCAACATCATACTTAACTACTTTAATTGGAGTAAAAATTGAATCTATTGGAATTACGCCTATAGTTTGATCCGGAACAATATTTTCCTGAGCCGGAACATAACCAACACCTTTGCCAACTCGAATTTCAATATCAAGTTTAGCACTTTTGTTAAGTGTTGCAATGTGTAATTCAGGGTTTAATATTTCAATCTCATTACTTGTTTTTTGAATGTCAGCAGCCGTCCATTCACAAGCTCCTGATAATGAAATATCAATCTTATTTGGTTTCTTAGAAAGAAATTTCATCCTAACTTGCTTGAGATTTAAAATAATCTCAGAAACATCTTCAACAACTCCTTCAATTGTAGTAAACTCATGCAAAACTCCGCTAAATTTAACAGAAGTTATTGCAGCACCTTGCAGAGATGATAAAAGTACTCTGCGAAGCGAGTTGCCTAAAGTAACACCGTAACCTCTTTCAAGTGGCTGCAGCGTAAATCTTCCAAACGAGTTTGTGTAATTTGCTTCATCAAGAACAACAGCTTCTGGCATCTTTAAAGATGATACACTCATTATTATCCTCTATCTTATTCTAATTAAAAATTTTATTTCGAGTAAAGCTCAACTA
>BS_KBA_SWE02_21mDRAFT_10000578_pt1 | contig 13845 bp, 18 predicted proteins | sample BalSeasSWE02_21m_FD_9196 | JGI IMG/M metagenome (IMG submission 9196)
CTGGCTATTTTGTACACTAAATTCTTTTCCCGCTTGCCTACTGCAACAACTGATACAATCAACTCTTTGTCTCGAACCTGATATACTAAACGGAATCCCGCCCTATTTAGCTTTATTTTGTAGCAGTCTTTCATTCCACTAAGTCGAGAGCTTTCAACGCGTGGCTGCCGAATCCGTTCCTTTAACTTTTTGGCAAAAATAGTACGGACGGTTGAATCCAGATTGTCCCATTCCTTTTTTGCCTCTTCCTTGAAGACCAGTCTATAAATAGTCATCAATATTTACCTCAATTTCAGGCTGATCTTTCCGAGCCTCGACAATTGAGGCAAGTTCCATGTCTTCAAGCTTGTCCATCAATAATTCGAAAGCCTTTGCAGGGATTGCATAAAAGACAGGTTCATTGCGATTTAGAATGGCAACAGGAGCACCATCTCCCTGTTGTACAACCGCCATCGGATTTTTTTTAAGTTCAGATATCCCAGCACTTACGTCTGCCAGGATTGGATGAGTAATAGCCATATTAACAACCTCCTAATTTTATGAAAAGACCAATTAAAGGTCTTTTTAAACAACTTAATTATAAATCACATAATGAATATATGCAAGACAAACGCACCTTTAAAAGCACCATTAAAAAACTCATCTCTAAAATTTTCGATTTAAGAGCTTTTCAGATCCTGCCTTGTGATAACTCATACACCCCAAAAAGGGATTTTGGGTCTTCCGGGTTCCGGTTCGTTTTTGGCTTCTCTTAATTCTTTTTAACAGAACCCTATCTTTTTATCCGGCTGTGGCTGAGCCGGGTCCGGGGATGATCTGCAATCAAATAACGTTTTCCCCATCCAAGGTGAGGCTCCGGTTGACGAGTTTTCATCTTAGAGCCTCAAGCCTTCTTGATTTCTTATATAAACTTATAACGATAAAAAACCATGTGGATCCATTTTGCGGATTTACATGGTTTTTACCTGATTGGTATCACATTTATTAAATTTGTAATCAATTCCATTATCAGCAACGGATTCCGGATTGAAAAAATAATAGAAAAATTTTGAGCGCCCTGGATGATGCCAGTAAGACCAGGGACTGATTTTGCTTCAACGACGTGCTGTCGGATATGGAAAGATCCTTTATATGAGGATCCGGTTTCCCGGTTTTTCACATAAAGGATCAGGCCCGATAAGTAGCCCACCCCCATTTAATCCCTTGAATCTATTGCTGCGGTCTTTCCTGCAAAGGCAAAAAAAAAGTTTTTTTAAATACAGGTAAAAAAACTTTTTTCCCCTTCATCATCAGGGTTTTTTCCTTTTTCGTCTCTCCCTTACGCAAATTTTTTTTTGGCGGGATCAGGGGGTTAATTCGCCAGGATTAACAATGCACAAAAGACAACCAAGCTTTGAAAGCTTGACAACAGGGAGGGTAAAAAAACCATGAGATCAAGACAGATGGATTTATTTGCAGAAGGCAAGGCGAAACCGGTTGATTTTAAAGAAGCGTTAATGTCCGGGCAATTGGCAGGGATGGTAAAGGAAGCCGTCAAGGGAGAAACCGTATCCAATCCGAAAACCCTGTTTAATATTTTAACTCCTTTAATGGCCCAGCATAAAGACATTGAAAAATTTTACTGTGTTTTTTTAGATACGAAAAACAGGGTGCTTGATATAGAACCTGTTTTCTCCGGATCTCTGAGTTCATGCACGGTTTATCCAAGAGAGCTTATCAAGGCCTGTCTTGATAAGAATGCGGCCTCCTTGATTGTGGCACACAATCACCCTTCAGGGGATATCACGCCGTCAAGTGAAGACAAAAAGCTTACCCGTTTAATTTTTTCAGCCTGCCATGTCATGGGGATCGTGCTGCATGAGCATTTGATCTGTGGGGCCGGGGAATTCCTGTCAATGCAGGCGGATGGAACAATTACCGAGATCAAAAATTCAACAAGGGATTTTTTTAGATAACAACCGAACAATGCCCTGGTAATGGCCAGGGCAGAAAAGGAGAAAAGATGATTACCACCGACACTTTGAAAGCCAATGCTGCAAACGCTTCTTTTATTCGAAAACACGGTCTTACGGATCGGGATGTTAAGATTGCAAATCTTATGCACGATTTGATTTTAAATTCCCGGGATAAAAAAAGACCGGTACCCGGGGACATTATTGTGTGTTGTTCCGATCGGGCAAGATACGAAAACGGCCATTTGGAAACCGATATTAAAGAGGAATATGCCTCGATTTGTACCCGGCCGTATACGCCCTTTGTTATTGATGGATTTGATATGCCCTTTTTCAGCACATCCGGGGGGTACTGGATATCGGAAAAAGATCCCAAAATGTTTGAATACGCCGGGGAAAGGAAAAAGATGTTTTGTGCCTGGGGCCACAAGGGTGCCTGTGCTTCCGGTGCGGTTTATTTTAAAGTCATGGTAAACGTCTGGGGCCTTCACAGAGAAGATATTTATTAAATGTCCTGCCCTGGCCTATGGCCAGGGCAAAATTCGCCGGGAAACCGAGTTTTCGGCTTCCCGGCTGTTGAAGGTGGGGATTTTTTTAAAATCCCGTCAATATCAGGCAGGGCTTTAAAGGAAAAATCTTTTCTTGCGGGTCCGCAAAGCGGATTGAAATGAAAAGCTTTTGCCTGATCTTAAGTCACCCCCTTTAATCCCTCTAATTTATTGCTCCGTTCCAGGGCAGAAAAGGATAAAAAAAATATTTTTTTAGAAGCCGGTAAAAAATTATTTCCTGTCATCCGGGTTTTTTCCTTGTCTGCCTTCCTCTCCTGCAAATTTTCTTCAAGCGGGATCAGGAGGTTAAATCACAGTTAATAATGCAGAAAAGACAACCAAGCTTTGAAAGCTTGACAACAGGAATCAACCACAAAAAAAAGGAGCGTGGAAACATGGCAAAAAACTTACCGATAACCTGGCTGTATCTTGGGAAACGTCAATACCGTTATAGATGGTTATCTGATTCTATCCGGGAATTAATGACGGATCATGAAACCTGGAATTATTATAAGCTGGCCTGCAATGAAATCACATGGGTTCTGAAAAGACACCTGGTGAAATATCCGGAAAAGCAGATGTCTGACTCCTGGAAAGCCTACGGCGAAATTCTTATGGTACGCCTTCAGGAACTTCATAATCACAGATGTCTTTAAACTTATCGCCCGGGAAAAGGAGAATAGAAAAATGAAAGAACTTATGAAACCGCAGACAACGTTACGAATGATTGATGTTTATAATCTGGCAATCGGGAACATGGAAAAAAGCGTTCATTTGTTGGCAGAAGCAAAAAAACAAATGCTTTTGGTTTTTGGTGACTATCGAGATCAAATTTTTGAAAGTTCCCACTGCCGGTTTGATTATTATTTTGATGATCCGGAAAGGCTTATCAAAAATTCAAGGGCGGTTATCCTGAAAGGAGCCTGGAAAGCTGTCACTGATAAAATTGAATTAAGAAAGCTCATGACATCCAGAAAATATAAGGAAATGATGGCAGAAATCGAAGCCGGGAAGCTGCCGGAGTTCACCCTTGAAAACATTTGTACCATTATCCGGCAGTTTGCCGGCGACATGCCCAGGCTTTTAAACGAATCCCTGATAGAAACTTTTGAATATCTACGACCCAGGAGAAGCATGCACAAAGCGAATTCAGAATATCAGATCGGGAAAAAAGTCATAAAAACCTATGTCATGACAAGTTATATCGGGGTTTCTCATTATCATGATCAAGATATTATATCCTTGCACAATACGTTTTCATTGCTCGACGGCAAAGGTCCGGCCAAGGAGAATGATACACTGACGTCGATTAATCAAGCTTACAGAGAGAAAAAAACAAGCTGTGAAACTGAATATTTTAAATTTAAATGGTACGGGAACGGCAATTTGCATATTGAATTTAAAAGAATGGATCTTGTCAAAGAATTGAACAGGATCGGCGGGGCTTCAATGCTGAAAAAGGAGACTATTCAAGCATAGCTTAAATACTTTAAAATGCCCTGTGTGAGTAACGCACGGGGCATTTTTTATACTCTCCAAAAACTATCACGGTTTATTAGCCGTTAGACAGTTTCGCTAATTTTATAGTTTTTCCACCCACGTGACTCGCCCCCGTGGGTGTTAATTTTTTGATGCAAAATTTTAATTGAAGACTATCGTCTCTGTATATGATCATTCAAATTTTGTATGTATAAATGCTAATTCTATTTGTGTTTTTTGCCAGGCATCATGGCTTTTAAAATAGTAGTATTTGCCATATAATCTCTTCCACGCTTTATTAAAAGATTAAGTTCTTGCAATTCTCTCAAATCACGCAAAACAGTTGCTCTTCCCAAAGATGCATATCTTTTGGCAATATCAGGAGAAATTTCCAACAGATCATCAACGCTATGGGCCTTATTAATAGGCATTTGTAACATAAGAGCACGCTTTCGTTTAAAAGATGCCTTCTTAACATATTTAAGATCTGCAAAGGCTTCATAAATATAATGTCTCCAAAAGATTAAAAACTGCCCTCTTTGAATTATCTCTATATTTTCTTTCAGCCCATCTCTGAAGCCCTGCAACGCATAATGGATAAAATCTGTTAAATCTCTACGCTTCCTTGCTTTGTCAAGTTGTCTATAATATTCGGATCGAGTCAGATTATAATGATTTGACAGTATATGGGATACTATGCTCGGCAATCCTGCGCGGAGTAAAATATAAAATTCCAACAATCGTCCCGTTCTCCCATTTCCATCACCAAACGGATGTATCCATTCGATATACACATGTGTAACTATCGCTTGGATAACTGCCGTCTTGAAATTTTGCCCATTGCTGAAATGGAACTCCCTTCCGATCCAATCACACATTTTTTTTATCAACTCATCTACATGTCTATGTTCAGGAGCTAGATACGGTCCAACATACCTTCTATCTTCTCTAAATCTACCTGGGATTGCATCTAAATGCTCTCCCAGATTTTTCCCAATCATAAGGTGAAATTTTTTAATGAGATCAGGAGTTACAATCTCAACTTTGTTTTCTGCCACTATTTCACGAAGAAGACTGTTAAAAGCATCGAGAATATTTTGTACTTCAATTTTCAGATATTCTTTACTTGGCGGGACATCCCATCCTTCTTGTATTTTTTCAATTTCTTCTTCGCTGAGAGTATTCCCCTCAATGGCAGTTGTTGCTTGCGCTCCTTTTCTTAAAGAAACGCTTAACAGCCTATCTCTATCATCTGGTTGCAAAGGTATATCGGTCAGGGCTTTTACATAGGCATCACATTCACCGAGGAGATAAGCAGATTCGTTCGAAATTTCCCATTCCTTCCGGAATGAAATATGATTATACTCACTCATTTTTATCCTCTTTTGTCATTTTGTATTATATCATTAATTACAAATAACCCATATCATTTGTGATTAATCGTTATCGTAAAAATAACAAAATAAAAATAAAAATGTCAATACTATATATTTGCGTGTATCCGGGCGATGAAACCATTGTCTTAACCTGGGATCATGCTAATCTCCAATAAAAATTATCTTGGCATCTTTTCTCAGAAAAAATTATATTTCTGCTATAGTTGATTTGTTGAGTTAACCATGGCATGAAAAGAACAGTATGAAAAATCCAAATCGAGAAACAGTATCTCAACTTGAAGATCTTCCGAATATCGGAAAAGCAATCGGAAAAGATCTTCTTTTGATTGGAATCGATCATCCCCAAAGATTGATCGGGAAAGATCCATTTGATTTATATGAAAGTCTTTGCGCAAAAACAGGTATCAGATATGACCCCTGTGTAATTGATGTATTCATGTCCGCGGTGGATTTCATGGAGGGAGGAGAACCCTCACCTTGGTGGTCATTTACCGGGAAAAGAAAATCCATATTGCTCCGAAGTGAAGACAAGAATTGAGAAATTAGATCAATCTCCAATAAAGAATATTTTGGTAGATTTCTCCGCAAAAATTTTTATTTTCATTTCAAATAGTTTTAGGCCAAAGTGATTGCTATTAATATATTTTGAGGCTATTAATTAAATTCCTATTGACATACGAACTATAAAAAGAATATCTTTCAACAGATGTAACTATTTTTTAGTTACAAGTTTTCAGGGAATCGGATGGGGACGAAAGAGAAACTACAAAAAAAGTTATTATCTAAACCAAAAGATTTTAAATGGAGCGACTTAACCACCCTTTTAACACATTATGGATATAGAGAAATAAAAGGAAGTGGCTCAAAACGGAAGTTTTACCTTGAAACTCCTCGCAGTATTATTAGTCTGCACAAGCCACACCCTGGAGAAATTGTTAAAGGATATGTAATCAAAGAAGTTATTATAGCCTTAAAAAATATAGGAGTTATCAATGGAAACACTCAAGTATAAAGACTTTTTGGGTTCTGTTGAAGTAAGTGTTGAAGATAATTGTGTTTATGGGAAAATTTTGCACATTAATGATCTAATAACTTATGAAGCTAATAGCCCTCTTGAGTTGAAGAAAGAGTTCAAGTTTGCTGTTGACGATTATCTAAAAACTTGCGAAGAGCTCGGAATCGATCCTCATAAACCATATAATGGTGTCTTTAATGTTAGGATTGAACCTGAGTTACATAAAAATCTTGCCCACTATGCTACTCAGAAGGGTAAAACAATGAATTCACTTGTTAAGGTGGCTATTGAGAATTTACTGAATGATTCTATTCAGAAAAATGAAATAAACAATCACTATCATTTTTCTGTGATGAAAAGTTCGATCGATGACTTTATGCCTAAAAGTGAAACAAAAAGGAAAGATATTATTCAGTTTGACACAAAAATAAATTAAACTGAGGTAATTTTATGGGCTCAAATTTATTTGTAAAATCAAAACTTTCAAAACTGGTATTACAAGAAATTAGTTGCAAAAAATTAGAAACACCATCAAAAAAATCTGAGCTGAAAGTAAGCATTTCAGTGGGTCTTGCATTCGATGATAAAAAAACCAAGGATGGTTATAATATCTTATATAACATTGATATAAAATGCGAAGAAGATGGGGAGGAAAAACTTTTCATTTTTAAATGCCAAATTAAAGCGGTGTATCAAATAAAAGATACTAAATCCAAAATTTCAGAAAGATTTAAAGCCAGCTATAACCTTTTTCTACGTGAGATGTATAATATTTCGAGAGAAGAAATCAATCTTATTTTACATAAAATGAATGTATCTTTTCAACTGCCATTTAGTCTGCCAGATGAACTTAAAATCAAAATGGAAAAGACAGAATAGTATTTCAACAACCACGCGCGCAATGTGTTCAAATTCAACTTTATTCACTGACAAGTTTCATTTAAAGCACTTTCCCATAGTGGTCTTTATATAAAAATTATGGCAACCATTCATTTTCCACTTTCTCAGTGTCGTGTCAAAATTTAAATCTTTCCATATTATATTTTTCAGCCAGACTGAGTCGATCTTCGTCTGGAAGAGATTTCATATACTTATTCCAACCGGGGCACCATCCGGCATGCCATCGCCAGAATCGACCCAAAAGTGATTTTGGATTGTTGTCATATTTGGCCCGGAACCCACAGTTCCTACAGTTATGTGCCATTTGGTTACTCCATCCTGACCCTAAAAATTCTATTAATACTTAATCCATCCGTTTCAAAGACAAATGAATCATCAAGTATAGCATCCTCTGTATTTTCAGTTTCTCCATCATCTGTCCTAAAGGTTTTACTTTCAGAGATACCGGCTTCCTTTAATCGGAATAATGTTTCATCTGTTGGATGCCCATGCCCAAATCCTGCTGCTATGATTGCGGCAATACGTTTCATGGCTTCTCCTTTTTTTCCTGGTATCCCATGGATTCTAACCTTTAAATGAAAGCATCGTTTAAAAATATCATCAAGAATCTGTTAATTGTCAGAGGAGCAGATCCTTCATAATGATTATTGACACTGAGGGTTACCTTGACTTCTTTTGCAAGCAGATCGTCAATCATTCTTTTCAGGCTGTGCAGTTCTCCATCTTTGGGATCAACAATCATATTCCATTGGTTTTTGGTCTGTTGCTCCATGCCTTTCCGGTCAGGTCCATGCAATCGGATGACAGTATGCTTCTTGATGAATTCTTTAAAATGGCCGTAAACCCCAAATATCGAAGGCATCCAGTATCCCTGTATAAACACATGGGACAGGTTCATCTGCTCAAGGAACTCAAAGTATGGTTTATTCAGATAATTCTGATTCCGTGTTTCAATGCAATAGTGAAATCTTGGGGGCAGTTTCCGGCAGAACTCCTGTAATCGGCCTTGAAAGGCCATTTGATTCGGCATCTTTTGTTTGTTGAGGTACTCGAATTGAAATATCAGTGAATTGATCTGCTTGGCCATCGGCTCCAATACTTTCAGGAAATCTTCCATCAGATTATTTGACAGGAAATGAGGATTGGCCTCCAATGGTCCTTTGCCGTGCTGATGAGTCAGTGTGATTGCATTTGGCACCTTGATACTGAATCGGAAATTCCTTGGAACTGATCCCACATACTCAGCAACAACTTCAGGATTTGGCATGACAACCTTTTCCCCGAATAATGACCAGAACCACTGATCAACTTCAACAAGGTTGTACTGTCTGGAGTATTCCGATAGGCAGTTACTCACCTCCTCCGAATAAACAAGACCTTTCCATGAGTCATACTTCCAACTACAGGTTCCTATCCTTAAATATTGGGGCAGCTTCATACTCACTGAAGACTTCCTTTTTCCTTTTGATACCGATTTCTATAATGACGGGTACACATGATACAAGTTGCATTACCTGTGGTTCTTGGGGCTAACTGTCCATTTCGACAAGGCTTTCCTGTAAAATAATGAGAATGCCCAGCTTCAATAGCTTCCCTCTTATTTGGCTTCATTTTCTCCAGAATCAGTTTATCAGGACCATATCGTTTAATGGATTTTTCTTTCTCTCGCTGCTTGCGGATTTTTTCTTTTTCTGCCCTTTTCTTTGCTGCAATCTCTCTTCTGGGCTTCATTCGTTTTTCATAATGCATTTTTTTGCATTCAACACATATTGAACTTGATACCAATCGGGGAGAGATATGCCCATGTTTACAGGGAGTGCCTAAATAATAATGAGTATGCCTGGCTTCATCAGCAACTTGTCTATTGGAATGCATTTGATCAATGGTGAGTTTCTCGGGCCCGTATGTCTTGATCATCGTTTACTTTTCGCCTTCCTCGGGTTCAGCCCAAAGAATATACGACTTATTCACCATCAGTGTCTTGTGTTTTACCTGATTTTCATTGTCTTTATGGTTAACAGTTGCATTTATAATCACAAGAAACGGTTCCTCTTTGCTTGCAACAATTTCACTCAGCCTGTCATACCCTGGTGATCTTTTTATATTTACCTGGCCGTTTATTCGACTGCCGTCAATCATTTTTAACCGGATAATACGGGGTTCAATCTCTTTATTAATTTTTGATTCCGGAGTCATGAAGTCCTCCCTTTTTAAGAGTTGTTTTATATTTTATATGATAAAAAAGGTGTCTTTTCAATCGGGGAAAACCCTGAATTCTTCCCGATCTTTCAATTGTCCTTACCGTCAAAGAAACTGGTTTGAAGTTAAACGGATCATTGAATAATAAATATCCATGCTTATTTTTATATCTATTAAAATGATTTATTCCCTTTAAACCACACACAGAGAGGATGAATGGATAATTTAGATACTGCAACGTTTAAAACTCCGCCGATCCAATGTAATACGGATCTAAAAACATACCGCTGCCCTCATTGCCACAGGTTTCTTTTCAAAGGAAATGTAAAAAATTTGAATATGGTGTGTCATCATTGTCAAAAATTTATATGCGCTGACAATAATGAACTTATGAGCTCCGAAAAAATCAGCATCTCCTGATCAGAAGCGTTCCTGTCTTTTTTTATTTGCTTACGGTCATAGAAAAAATTTTCACAAACTTCTTTTTTTATTTAAAAAATCTTTATTTTTATTGCATAAATCAGGGTTTTCCCCGATTGACCGAATCTTTCTCAAAAGATATAAATAAAAAAAGATTTCAGGCCCTCACGGGCTCCTCCGCTGATAATCTCTTTTTTACCCGGGGCAGGACTTTGATCCTGTCCTGTTGTTTGGAATATAACCTTTAGTCTTGAAATATTTTATCGAGACCGGTAAAGGTTATTCCAGCATTGAACATTTTATAGATAAGGACAGAAACAGTGAACAAGCTGGAACTGATTCAAGAATTTAAAAACAAATGCAACCTGACCACGCAGGAAGCATCAGAGGTTGTTGAGCTTTTTTTTAAGGAAATGATTGATGCCTTTGTTAATGGCGAAAGGGTTGAAATAAGAGGCTTATTTTCTTTCTACATCAAAGAATACGAAGGCTACACCGGACGGAATCCCAAGACAGGCGAGAAGGTCCGGGTCGGTTCAAAAAAATTGCCCTTTTTCAAATGTGGCAAAGAATTGAAAAAACGAGTTGATTACCTGGCCAATTAGCATTGACCGCGGCTAAAAGTCCAGAATAGTGTTTCCAAATTTCATCATCCAGCACCGTCACTACTGATCAATAGCAGTTACCACCTTGACCCCGAACAAACCCGCCCAGGCAGACACGCAATCTCTTTGGATTCTCAATAATTCCGTATCCTTTGACCACCAGTGGTTGGCAACAAAAAGGATTGTTTCAGGATCACCGGATAAAAAACTTTGAAGGACCGGCCAGGTCAGATACGCTTCGTAACAGACCAAGGCCGTTGCCTTTTTCCCGGCAACCTCAAAAACAGGATTATCAAACCAGTTGCTTTTAACACTGTCCTTGTCCCAGGGCCTCCACATGGCCACCGGTACAGACTGTCTTGCTTTATATAAAACGGCAAACCCATCTTTTTTCATTTCAACAAGGGCATTATAGGTATTCAGACTCTTATCGTTTTCAGGCAACAACGTTGACAAAATAACACTCTGATCCTTTTTAAGGTCCTGCTGCCATCTTCCCCACAAATGTTTTGTTGAATCAAACCAGATCCCCGCTGATGTTTCCGGCAGCACCAGGGTTTTGAAATCAGACCGGCCATACTCATTATAAATCTTAATAAATTTCTGATGATCTTTATTAAATTTATCCCCCAGGTGGACAGGATTACCGGCAAAATTTGTTGATATCCCTTTTATACTTTGAAGGTTGCTTTCAGATCCCCCGGGAGAGCCGTTAACCAGGGGCAGGGAAAACATTAAAACCATCACGATTCCAAGGGCTGCTTTATTTTGTCCGTACAACCAAACCATTAACCAGATCGACAAAATCGTTAAAACCAGCCCTTTAAATCCGGTTCCGGGGAAAATGATCCCGGCTGCGGTCAAAGGATTTGCCCATCCGACAATACCGACCGGCGGCAGAATCAAAATAATAAATAACAGCATGATTGCCATATAAGGATTTCTTATGTACGCGCACAAATAATAAGGCAAAGACTGTATTGCTCCGGCCGCCGACCAAAGAAAAACACCGTAAAAAACCGTTGCATCAAAAAAAACAGGTATGCCGGATATCAACCCCCTGGAGGCCGCCAGGTGATACCCCAGGCCAACCAGCCAGGCGAATTTTTTTGTGGTCGTTTTTGACCAGATTACAGGAAGCAGGACAGCCACCGGCAAATAGAGGTTCCAGGCGATTAAACCGGTGGCCATGCCCAGGAGGACACAAATACAGTTTTGTATCCTCCTGGAGGGGAAGGTTATCAGCTTTTCGGGATCTCCCGGAAAGAATTCATCTGCCTGTATTGTTTTTAATTCGTCCATACCAGCACAGGTTTTGCGGTTCCTATAACATTTTCCAAGGGGATGGTATCAAAGTATCGGGAATCAAAACTGTGTGAATGCTGGGTTAAAACAAAAAGCCGGTCCTTTTGGACAATGCCGTCAGAAATCTTTGGCATCGGCCGCCCTTTTGAATCTGTTTTTCGTCGTTTTGCATTCTCGACCGGCAAATTATTGATCCTGACAATATCGTCGAAAAAAGAATAGGAATCCCCGGGCAAACCATAAACCTGTTTAAGCAACGGGACAGAATGATTGGGACAGCTTTTGTTTTCTTCCAGATACCCTCTTTTGATACCGAAATCCGCTATTTCCCGGGTGGGCGTGAACCACACATAATCGCCTTTTTCAATGCAGATGAAGTTTTTATCGATTTTCCACACGCCTATCGGTAACGACGGCGTCAGGTTGAATCTCAATCCTGACTCAAAAAGCAGATATCCTGTCATTACGGTTATCGAAAATACCGTAACACTTATTCCAGCCACTTTTTTAAACCGGTTTTTATTAAACCTTAACCGCACAGTGCAACCTCTTCAAACTGAACAAACATCTGTTCTTTGAAAAGATTCAACCTTCTTTTGACCATAAATTTTAAAGCATCGTCGCGGGCCACTTCATTAAACGTTTTATTTTCAGTGAACATCATTTTGATGTCCTCTCCAAAGGTGTCGATGCTTTGTTCCGGAATAATAATTTTGGCAAAAATCCTGTCCCGGATATCCTTATAAAAACCAAAGGTCTCAATGTCTTTGCCGAGTTTTCCAAAATATTCATTGATCCATATGACAATCTTTATTTTTTCATCAAACTGATTGGCAATACTGATCAGGCCTTTGGCAGTTTCCTTAAAGGCCTGGCCGCCCGTGAGCGGGACATGGATAAAAACATCATAGCCGGCCAGGACATTGATAATTTCATTTTCAATGATATAATTGGATATACTCAGGAACCCCCCTGCCCCGTTGTCGATAATAAAATTTTTATCCGATGATAAAATGCTTTCGATAAGCTCATCAAAAATTCTTTCATTAATCCGGTTGGGAGAACTTAAGAGGTTTAAATGCTCAACCTTTAAATCCTTATATTTTGCAAATGTCGGGTTTATGGGATCTGTATCAATGCAGCACAGCTCTCCTCGTTCCCTCAGGTATTGCGCAAGCAGCGAGGCGACAACGCTTTTGCCGACACCCCCTTTGCCCTGCAGAACAAAATGAATCTGTTTATCAAGTGTCTGTCCGTTCTTCTGTCTTTTCATCTGTATCATCCTTAGTAGTGTTTTTTATCAGTTCTTCATAAGGGGTCTTAAAACCTGAGAGCACAAAGGCGGTGCTATTTGGGTTTGCCGGTGGAATTCAGGATCTTCAAAAAACAAAACCTGCATTCCGTAAATCGGGGAATACCCGGCCACAAAAATCAGCATTACGCCCGGCTCAAGTATCCTGCCGTCTTTATCCTTGACGGCTGATTTTAATTTTAAAATTTCATCTGCCGTCATTAACGGCCGCTGGATCTCCTGTGTTGATATGCTGACATGTTTCAGGGTCGGTGAATGCATGCCCCCGCTTTTGGTGACGGCCTGTTTTTGAACGGTCGTGACGCCGGTCATTCTTGACAGCAATTCTGCTGTATCCATCTTTGAAGGTGCCAACGCCATTTTTATGTTGCAGGTGGAAAGGATGCTTTCATCTTTTCCATAGGTGTTGAAAAGCTGGCTGATGTCCTGGACGATAATCAAGGCCTTGATGCCGTAACCCGGCATATAGGCAAGCTGCTTTTCAACCATGGGCAGCTTACCGATGGCGGTGAACTCATCCCATAAAAGAAGGAGTTTGTGTTTTTTCCTTATCTGCTCTCCCTGGTCAAAAACCATGTTATCGGTCAGTCCCAACACGATTTGCGTCATGAGGATCCGCAAAATCGGGGTCAACCTGATCAGGTCTTTGGGTTCAACACAGATATACAAAGAAACGGCCGCTTCATTATCCATTAAATCAATAATTCTGAAAT
>BS_KBA_SWE02_21mDRAFT_10000579_pt1 | contig 13833 bp, 12 predicted proteins | sample BalSeasSWE02_21m_FD_9196 | JGI IMG/M metagenome (IMG submission 9196)
CTCAAGCGTGATATTAATTTTTGAAACGGTTGGAATGTTATCGTAACCATTTATTCTTGCAATCTCTTCAATCAAATCAATTTCGCGTTCGATATCTGGTCTAAACGTTGGGACGGAAACTAATAATTTGTCTTCATCTAAAACTTTTAATGCTAAACCTAATCTTGATAAAATATTTTTAATTTTTTCTTCAGGAACTTCATAGCCTAAAATTCTAGTTGTTCGGGAAAATCTCAATTCAATTTCTTTTGGATAAATTACATTTGGATAAACATCTATAATACCTTTTGCGATTTTTCCATCAGCCAATACTGCTACAAGTTGAGCGCATCTTTCGGCAGCGTATTTTGTAATGTTCGGATCAGTCCCCCTTTCAAATCGATATGATGCATCCGTACTTAACCCCAATGCTTTAGAAGTTCTTCTTATACTTGATGGATTGAAATAAGCGCTTTCAATTAAAATATTTTTTGTTGTTTCCGTTATTTCGGAATTTTCTCCACCCATAACGCCGGCAATAGCAACTTCATATTTCCCATCACAAATCATTAAGGTATTTAGAGGAAGTTTTCTTTCTTTAGAATCAAGAGTAGTAAAAACGGTTTCTGATTTTGTACTCTTAACAATAATTTTATTTTCATTTAATTTATCAAGGTCAAAAGCGTGCAAAGGTTGACCGCATTCGTGTAGAACAAGATTTGTAATGTCAACAATATTATTGCGCGGTCTTAAACCAATTTTTTCTAATCTATCTTTTAACCATTGTGGTGATTCTTTAATCTGAACATTTTTAACAACTTTAGCAATATAGCGCGGACAGTTAACTGAATCTTCAACCTCAACTGATGCTAATTTATTTACATCATCATCAATCTCATTTAATTTGATTTCAGGAATCTTTAATTCTCTATCAAACAAAGCAGCCAAATCCCTTGCCACTCCGATATGAGATAATGCATCAGGACGATTTGGTGTAATTGCAATTTCAAGAATCACATCATTAAGATTTAAAGCTTCAGGAATTGATGTTCCTGCTTCAAGTTTCTCATCTAATATCATAATGCCTGTATGATTATTACTTAGAAGTAATTCATCTTCCGCGCAAATCATGCCATTAGATTCAACACCCCGAATCTTAGCTTTCTTAATTGTAAGATCACCATTAGGTATTATTGTTCCAATTGGAGCGAAAACAACTTTTTGTCCAGCTTGCACATTTGATGCGCCGCAAATAACCTGTAAATCTTCTTTACCATTAAAGACTTTACAAATTGTCAGCTTATCTGCATTTGGATGTTTTTCAGTTTCTTTAACAAATCCAACAATAAAATTTTTATATAGTTTAGTTTGATCAACGACATCTTCCACTTCCAATCCAGACATTGTCAGATTAGCAACAATATCATCAGTGCTGATTCCATTAAGATCAACAAATTCTTTTATCCAACTAAGAGAGATTTTCATTTTCTTTTATCCGCATTAAAACTGTTTTAAGAATCTCAAATCATTATCAAAGAAAATCCTTATATCTGTAATTCCATACTTTAGTAAAGCAATTCTTTCTATTCCCATTCCAAAAGCATAGCCAGTATATTTTTCAGAATCATAATTAACAAACTTGAAAACATTCGGGTCAACCATCCCGCAGCCAAGTATTTCTAACCAGCCAGAGTTTTTACAAATCTTACATCCTTTGCCTTTGCATAGGTAACAAGTTATATCCATCTCTGCGCTAGGTTCTGTAAATGGGAAGAAGCTAGGACGGAATCGATATTTCAATTCTGAGCCGTAAAATTGTTTTGCAAAAGAAACTAATGTTCCTTTTAATTCCGCAAATGTTACATCGGTATCAACATAGATTCCATCAACCTGATGGAACATACAATAACTTCTTGCACTAACAGCTTCATTCCTATAAACTCTACCCGGCATAATTGCACGAACAGGTGGAGTTTGTTTTTCCATCAATCGGATTTGAACAGGAGTTGTGTGTGTGCGTAATAAAAAATCTTTACTAACAAAAAATGTATCCTGCATATCGCGTGCTGGATGATCTGCCGGAAAGTTTAATGATTCAAAGTTGTAGTAATCAGATTCTAATTCAGGGCCATTAGCAACAGAAAATCCTAATCCTTTAAAGATTGATTTTATCTCATCAAGAGTTTGAGTAAGAATATGTTTACTGCCAACAATAAATTCTTTACCAGGCAGAGTAAGATCAATTTTATTTTCTTTACTTGAACTATTTGAAGAAATTCTTTCTTTAACTTCTTCAAAGTACGAGGAAACCTCATTCCTTAGAAGATTTAATTTCTTACCTAGTATCGGTTTTTCTTCTTTCACAACATCTTTTAGATCTTCAAATAGCCGCGGTACAAGACCATTTCTACTGAAATATTTTAGTCTTATTTCTTCAACATCTTTTATTGAAGAAACAGATTTTATATCCGAGTAAAAACTTTCTTTTATTTCTGTTATGTTTTTATCAAGCATAAGTTTTATTTAAATAGAAAATACCCCCGACGGATGAAAAAGTAAACTAATTCGAAGAGGGTATAAAATTAGTTGATAGAAAATTTAACTACATCAGAAAAAGCTGTTGGGTTTTCAGCAGCTAAACTAGCTAATACTTTTCTATTGATATCAACACCTTTTTTATTTAGTGCATCAATCAATCTGGAATAAGTTGTGCCGTTAATTCTGGCAGCAGCATTTATTCTTACAATCCAAAGTGATCTGTAAACTCTTTTCTTTAATTTTCTATCTCTGTAAGCGTGTCCTAAACCTTTATCGATAGCATTTTTAGCAGCCGTTAAAACGTTACCCTGGTTTCCCCAATAACCTTTAGCAAGCTTTAACCTGTTTTTCCTTCTCCTGTGAGAAGCAACTTTATTTTTTGATCTTGGCATTTTTTATCCTTCTCTATTATTGAACCATTATCCGTACGCGTTTTTGTTCGGCACCACTAACCAATGTGCCTTTTCTCAGACCTCTTTTTCTCTTGGTAGTTTTTGAAGTAAGAATGTGGCTCTTGTAAGCTTTCTTTCTTTTAAAACTTCCGGATGCTGTTTTCTTAAATGTTTTAGCAGCACCACGATTGCTTTTCATTTTTGGCATTTTTATCCTGACTTATTTGTTTTTTTTACTTTTTTTGTTTGCGGAACTAATATGGTTGCCATATTTCTTCCTTCAAGTTTAATTGGAGATTCTACTTTAGCAAAATCTTCCAACTTTTCAATAAATCTTTTTAATAATTCTTCACCTTGATCTGTGTAGGCCATTTCACGACCTTTGAACATCACGCTGACTTTAACTTTATTTCCTTCTTCAAGAAAATTTATTGAGTGCTTAACTTTAAAATCAAAATCGTGAACATCCGTATTTGGGTGCATTCTAATCTCTTTGAGTATAGAAACAACCTGATTCTTCTTTTGAATCTTATCACGTTTTTGCTGTTCATATTTAAACTTGCCGAAATCTATGATTTTACAAACAGGTGGTTCTGCTTGCGGGGCTATTTCAACAAGATCTTGTCCCCTTTCATCAGATAATTTAATCGCATCTCTAACAGTGTAAACACCTAACTGTGAACCATCTACATCTATTACTCTAACTTTAGTAGCTCTTATCTCTTCATTTATTCGAACTGTTTGTTTCCCAGCGATGCGAAACCTCTCTAATTATTATTAAATTTTGTTTTTAATTTCTGATGCAATTTTATCAATAAATTCTGATAAAGCCAAAGAACCCTGATCACCTTCTTTATGTTTTCTTACGGAAACTGAACCTGCTTCTATTTCCTTTTCACCAACAATCAACATGTAAGAAACCTTCCGCATCTCCCAATCACGTATTTTATAGCCTATTTTTTCATTTCTTTCATCAACTTCATACCTAATTCCGGCTTTCCTAAGATCAGATGCAACCGAATTAGCATATTCAATAAAATTCTGTGAAACTGGTACAATTGCGACTTGAGTTGGAGCTAGCCATAACGGGAATTCTCCAGCATAATGTTCGATTAAGATTCCAAAAAACCTTTCAATCGAACCGAGTAATGCACGATGCACCATAAATGGTCTGTGTTCTTTTCCATCTTCGCCAATGTAGCTAAGATCAAATCTTTCAGGTAGATTAAAATCAAATTGGATTGTACTTAACTGCCATTCGCGCCCAAGGGCATCTTTAATCTTTATATCTATTTTAGGACCGTAAAAAGCTCCTCCGCCTTCATCAACCTCGTACTTCAATTTTTCAGATTCCAAAGCTCTTTTTAATGAATCTTCGGCTTTTAGCCAAAGATCATCCTCACCAACGGCTTTTTCTGGTTTTGTTGATAAATAATAATTCATTTCAGTAAAACCGAAAGCACCGAGTACAAACTTATTAAATCTTATAACTTCAATAATTTCTGTTTCTATTTGATCGTGTGTGCAGAAGATATGTGCATCATCTTGGGTAAATCCTCTAACGCGAAGTAAGCCATGAAGCACACCACTTTTTTCATAACGATATACAGTACCCAATTCTGCCCAGCGCAGCGGTAAATCTCTATAACTTCTTAAATGAGTTTTGTATATCATTATGTGAAAAGGACAATTCATTGGTTTGATGTAATAGTCCTGCTCATCCACCTTCATTCCCGCAAACATACTGTCTTTGTAGAAATCAAGATGTCCGCTTTTTTCCCACAACCAGCTTTTTCCCATATGTGGTGAATACAGTAACTCGTAACCATTTTCTAGATGTGCTTTGCGCCAAAAATCTTCAACTTCTAATCTTATTCTTGCACCTTTTGGATGCCAGTAAATAAGCCCAGCGCCAGCCTCTTCATGAACGCTAAACAAATCTAATGATTTGCCAAGTTTACGGTGATCTCTCTTTTTAGCTTCTTCAAGCATAAAAAGATACTCATCCAGCATTTTCTTTTTAGGAAAAGTTATACCATAAATTCTCTGAAGTTGTTTGTTCTTCTCATCACCACGCCAATATGATCCGGAGATGTTAAGTAACTTAACAAATTTTATTTTGCCTGGATTAGGTAAATGAGGACCGCGGCAAAGATCTGTAAATGAACCTTCTTTATAAATACTAATCTTCTCTTTTGTCTCATCCATTTCAGAAAGAAGCTCAACTTTATATTGATCGCCTTTTACTTTAAAGAACTCAATTGCTTCTTGTTGTGATAATTCTTCTCTTTCAAATCTTGTTTCTGATTTTAAAAGTGCAATCATTTTATCTTCAATGAGTTTTAGATGATCTTCAGAAAGCTGTGTATTGATATCTATATCGTAGTAGAATCCTGCCTCTATAGAAGGACCAACACCAAATTTCGCTTCAGGAAAAATATCCTGAACAGCATGAGCCATTAGGTGTGATGATGAATGCCAGTAAACTTCTTTTCCTTCGTTGTCTTCAAAAGTTAAGAATTTAACACTTCCATCTTCTGTAATTGGTCTATGCAGATCTTTAACAGCATCATTAAATTTAACAGCCAACACTTCATCAGCTAATCTATTAGATATAGATTGTGCAACCTGATAACCGGTAATACCGTTATCAAACTCCTTAACTGCACCGTCAGGAAATGTTATTTTAATTTTACTCATAATATCTTTTCATAAAAAAAATCGGAGAAAACTCCGATGTAAATTCTATCTGTGGGCTCTAAAGGAGTCGAACCTTTGACCTTCTGCACGTCAAGCAGACGCTCTAACCAACTGAGCTAAGAGCCCAGAAAAAAAATCCAAAATCAAACCTAAAAATTGTAGTTTGGAACTTGAATTTTAACAAAGTACCGAGAGCCGGAGTCGAACCGGCACGTCCCAATCGGGACACAGGATTTTAAGTCCTGTGCGTCTACCAATTCCGCCATCCCGGCAAATCATTGTTGAAATAAATCATTGGTAGAATGATTTATTCTAATTTTAGCGTGTAAAAATAGAGAAAATGATTTTTTATTGCAAGAATCTTCTAATAACTTTTTTTCTAAACTTTTAGCACTTTATTAAGAATGATTAACTTTAATTGAATCTGTTATTTCCCATAACTAAGAAATTCGATTTTCTTTTATACTTAATAAGAATTGATTAACAATTGTCAAATTGATCTATTAACATTAAACTCATTTATTTCTAAATAATTGATGATGGCATTAACTTTGCCCGAGTGCAACGATCTGAATTATTTAACATTAATTAATAATCAAGAATAATTAATATGAACATTTCACACATAGAACACATCGGAATCGCAGTTAAAAATATTGATGAAGCAATTAAGTACTACGAAAATGTACTCGGATTAAAATGTTATGCAATTGAAGAAGTTGCTGATCAAAAAGTCAAAACTGCTTTCTTTATGGTTGGACAGACTAAAATTGAATTACTCGAATCAACCTCTCCCGATGGAACAATTGGAAAGTTTATCGAAAAAAAAGGCGAAGGAATTCATCATCTGGCATTTGCAGTTAACGGATTACAGAATTCACTGGAGGAAGTAAAATCTAAAAATGTAATTCTTATCGATGAAAAAGGTAGAAAAGGTGCGGAGGGATTGAGCATTGCTTTCCTTCATCCAAAGTCTACATTTGGAGTTTTAACGGAGTTCTGTGAAAAACCAGAATAATATTAGAAAAGACTTCCTGAATTGATTTCGGGGACTCTGAAAATGATTGGAGATGCTGAATCAAGTTCAGCATGACAATATAAAAATAAATTACAGGTAAACATTATGGCAATGGAAGATAAAATAAAAGAGTTGATGGCGCTTCGTCAGCAGGCCAAACTTGGCGGCGGAGAAAAACGAATAGCATCACAGCATAAAAAAGGTAAACTTACTGCAAGAGAAAGATTGGAACTTTTACTTGATGAAGGCAGCTTTGAGGAATTCGATATGTTTGTTTGTCATCGCAGTATAGATTTTGGATTGGATAAAGAATCTTACCTCTCCGATGGAGTTGTAACAGGATATGGAACAATAGATGGAAGACTTGTCTATGTATTCTCCCAGGATTTTACTGTGTTCGGTGGTTCATTATCTGAAATGTATGCAGCTAAGATTTGTAAGGTAATGGATAAAGCAATGAAAGTTGGTGCTCCCATTATCGGAATTAACGACAGTGGCGGTGCAAGAATTCAAGAGGGTGTAAAAAGTCTTGGTGGATATGCAGATATTTTTCAGAGAAATATTTTAGCGTCAGGTGTTATTCCGCAAATCTCAGCAGTGTTCGGACCTTGTGCTGGCGGTGCTGTTTACTCCCCTGCTCTTACAGATTTTATAGTTATGAATAAAAGCGCAAGCTACATGTTTGTTACAGGTCCAAAAGTTGTAAAGACTGTAACTGGTGAAACAGTTTCCGAAGATGAACTGGGCGGTGCTATGGTTCACGGTGCAAAATCAGGTGTCGCACATTTTGTATCTGACGATGAAGAAGAAGGAATATCTTTAATTAGAAAACTACTCAGTTACCTTCCACAAAATAATTTAGAAGATCCGCCACTTCTGCCCTGTGATGATCCAATAGACAGGCTGGATGATTCACTGAATAATATTATTCCGGAAGCGACCAATAAACCTTACGATGTTAAAGATGTGATCCATATAGTTGTGGACAGTAAAGAATTTTTGGAAATCCAAAGACACTATGCACCTAATATTGTTACGGGCTTTGCACGTTTTAATGGAATGCCAGTCGGTATTGTCGCAAATCAACCAAACTACCTTGCGGGTGTTCTTGATATTAACTCATCACGCAAAGCTGCACGTTTCGTTCGTTTTTGTGATGCATTTAATATTCCAATAGTAACATTTGTTGATGTACCGGGATTCTTACCTGGTACCACACAAGAGTATGGTGGAATTATTATCCATGGTGCAAAACTTTTGTTTGCCTACGGCGAGGCAACAGTTCCAAAAATTACTGTCGTGCTGCGTAAAGCTTACGGCGGCGCTTATGATGTAATGAGCTCAAAACATTTACGCGGTGATATTAACTACGCTTGGCCCGGTGCTGAGATTGCCGTAATGGGTCCAAAAGGCGCAATTGAAGTCCTTCATCAAAAAGAATTGATGTTGATCACTAATCCTGAAGAAAGAATTAAATTCGTTAAAGATCATGAGGAAAATTATCGTAAAAAATTTGCTACTCCTTATGTTGCCGCAAAATACGGATATATAGATGATGTTATCGAACCGCGCAATACAAGATTCAGAGTTATACGCGCACTGCAATCTCTTGCAACAAAAAAGGATGTAAATCCTCCTAAAAAACATTCTAATCTTCCATTATAAATAAAGGAACAAAAATGTTTTTAGGATTAATGCAACAAATAATAAAAGACTCTTCCAACATAACTATAAATAAAAACTCGCATCTCTTCCAGCAGATTGATCCCTGGGGAATTGGAATGACTGTAATAGGATATGTAGTCGTTTTTGCAGCGTTACTATTCTTATACATAATCTTTTCTAATCTTTCAAAAATTTTAAACCTTAATGTTAAAAGACTTCTAAAACGGGAAGGTAAATCTGAATTAAGTAAGGAAGATTTGTCGATATCAGGTGAAGTAAATGCAGCTATCGCAATGGCAATTCATCTATATTACACTGAAATACATGATAAAGAAGATGCAGTTTTAACAATAAATAAAATATCAAGAACTTACTCGCCATGGAGTTCTAAAATTTACGGATTAAGACAGAATCCAAGATAATCAAGGGTTGTTATGAAAAAATTTAAGTTTACAATACAAGGAAATAAATATGATGTTCATATTCTTAATGTTGAAGATAACATTGCAGAGATAGAAGTTAATGGAGCAGTTTACAAAGTAGAAGTTGATAAAATTATAACACAAAGCAAGACTCCAAAGCTTGTGCGATCTGTTGCAGTACCTTCTACCGAATCAGGAAAATCTGAACAAAGAACAAGTTCACCAACTGCACCAAAAGGTACTGGCTTCGTTAAATCTCCATTGCCGGGAGTCATTCTTGAAGTAAACGTAAAAGAAGGCGACACGGTAAAAGTTGGAACAAAGCTTCTTATGCTTGAAGCTATGAAAATGGAAAACAATATAAATGCTGATAAAGCAGGAGTTGTTAAATCAATTAAAGTTAAAGCGGGTGATTCTGTACTTGAAGGCGACGTACTTATTGAAATTGGAGCATAACAATGGAACAGTTTTTTCAGTTTATGTCTCACGGTTTCGATCAGTTCTTCAGGTATACGGCATTTCCAAATTTTACAATTGGACATGTTATAATGCTTACTATCGGATTGATTTTCATCTACCTGGCAATTGCAAAAGAATATGAACCGCTTCTTTTAGTCCCGATTGGATTTGGAATGCTTATCGGTAATATTCCCTATCTTCAAGGTGCTAATCTTCAAATTGGAATTTACGAACCTGGAAGTGTAATGGGATATTTATACTTCGGTGTTCTTAAAGGAATTTATCCGCCGCTGATATTTTTAGGTATTGGTGCAATGACAGATTTTTCAGCGTTGCTTTCAAATCCCAAATTAATGTTACTCGGCGCGGCAGCACAACTTGGAATTTTTGGCGCTTATATGATTGCATTGTTTTTAGGATTTTTACCTGAACAAGCTGCAGCAATAGGAATTATTGGTGGAGCAGATGGTCCTACTGCTATTTTTCTTTCATCCAAACTGGCACCTGAACTTGTTGGTGCAATTGCTATATCAGCATATTCGTATATGGCACTAGTCCCTGTTATCCAGCCGCCAATTATGAGATTGCTAACAACAGACAAAGAGCGATTAATCAGAATGAAACCTCCCCGAGCTATTTCAAAAACTGAAAAGATTCTATTTCCTATTGTCGGGTTGATTCTTACCACTCTAATTGTTCCAAGTGCCATGCCTCTGCTGGGTATGCTCTTTTTTGGAAATCTTTTAAAAGAAAGCGGAGTAACTAAAAGACTGGCTGATACCGCTAAAGGATCTTTGATAGATATTGTTACAATATTAATTGGCTTAACAGTTGGTGCTTCAACTCAAGCAACAACATTCTTAACATCCCAATCGGTTGGAATTTTTGTTTTGGGAGCAGGTTCTTTTATTATTGCTACAGCAGGTGGGATACTTTTTGTAAAGTTTATGAATCTATTTCTTAAAGAAGGAAATAAAATTAATCCTCTAATCGGTAATGCTGGTGTTTCTGCCGTACCTGATAGCGCCCGTGTTTCGCAAGTTGTTGGTTTGGAGTACGATAAAACAAATCACTTGTTAATGCATGCAATGGCACCAAATGTTGCAGGTGTAATTGGTAGCGCTGTTGCCGCGGGTATTTTATTAAGTTTCTTTATGGGATGATTTACTATTAGTTTGTAGTAAATAAAATATTTTCCCAACCTACTACCAACTGTCTCTTACCTACTTACTTGAATGATCTTCATTATACTTCTTCAATCGATATTCTAAATCACCAAACTGGTCTCGTTTAACCAATGATACACAGGCACGAATTCCCTCCAGTCTTTCACTTCCCGTAATTGCTAATGAGATCGCACTTATTCCATAATATAAAAGTTCATTAAGCAGTTCTTCACCTGTGTAACCTGGGTAAGAAAAAGTAAAATAAAATCCATCTGCAATAGGCTCATCTTCATCCTTATCATACACAATCTTAAATCCATTATCAGTAAAAAGCTTTTTCATTATTTTTGCTTTTGCACCGTACTCTTTTACCTCTTCAACAAAATTTAGTTTACCTTCATTTGCAGCTTTAAATATTGCAGCAAGTGCATACTGTGAGGAATGCGTTATTCCTGCACTCAGAGTATAAATACTTCCAAACACCATTGAGTAACCAAATAAATCTTTAGCATAATATTTTTTAAGTTCAGGGTAATTTCGGTTATATAATTCATCTGAGATAATCATCATTCCAACACGTTGCCCTGCATAGCTAAATGCTTTAGAACTTGAAATAGTAAGAATATAATTGCTTGTGTACTTTGCTACAGTTGGTTGATAAGGCGGAACACCGGGTTTAGACATATCACGACGAAAATCCATTGCAAAGTAAGCAAGATCTTCTATAGCGATAACATCATACTTGTTGCACATATCACCAATTATCTGTAGCTCTTTTTCAGTAAAGCAAATCCAGGAAGGGTTATTTGGATTTGAGTAAAGCATACAGGAAATATTTCCTTTACTCATTATTGATTCAAGTTTATCTCTCAACTTATCGCCGCGGAAATTATAAACATCAAATGATTCCATTTTTTGATTAAGCACTCTAAGCTGTTGCCGATGAACGGGAAATCCTGGATCAATTAGTAATGTTGTATCTTTTGATGGGTTGCATCTGCTAATTGTCATAAATGCCGCAAAGCTTCCCATCATCGAACCACCTGTGGGAATGCAACCTTCAGGGCTAACATCAATATCCATAAAGAGTTTTGCAAACTTTGATGTTTCAACTTTAAGAGGCTGTATTCCATAAATATCAGGATAGATTGCTGCAACACCTTTCTTCAAAGCTTCTATTTCTGCTTCTACTCCAACTTTTGTTGGTGGCAGACCGGGAATACCCATCTCCATTCTTATAAATTTTTCACCTGTAGCATTTTCTATTTCATCCACAAGTTTTTTAATCTCACGTATGGTTGCTCCACCAATACTATCAAGTCTGCTGTCTTTAATTTTTTGTGAAACAATTTGAAAATTAATTGGAGTGTTTTTGTTCTGTAGATTCATAGAATTGCCATTAAAATATTGATTAAAATTCTTTATCTAAAACTAAGAAGCATAGCTTGGGGATGCAAATTTAAGATTTAGCATACAAATAGAATATAAGTATTATCAATTTTTTTTATTTTGTTATTTCATCTTTCTTTCGAAAAATATTTCACTATGTTTCATCCATCTGGTAATTGTCTCAATATTTTTACTAATTTTAAAGTGAAGATTAAAAAATCTTTAAAAACAATAGACAAGATTGGCTTAATTTGTGAGTGAATAAGGCCGATCAAGTATAAAAGAATACAATTCGATCAATAATATCACAGAAGGTTTACCGATGCACAATCAACTATTAAAGAGAATCGAAAATAAGACGGCAGTTATTGGGATAATCGGTCTAGGCTATGTGGGACTTCCACTAGCACTAGAGTATGCAACGAGAGGATTTAAGACAATTGGGTTCGATATTGATGAGAGGAAAATCCCAATTCTTAACTCCGGTAAAAGTTATATAAAGCATATTAAAGCTGATAAGATTAAAAAGACTGTTAACAATAAGAAGTTCATTGCAACAACAGATTTTTCAAGATTACCGGAAGTAGATGCAATAATAATTTGTGTTCCAACTCCGCTTAATGAACACCGCGAGCCAGATATAACATACATTGAAAACTCAGGTAAGATGATCGCTCAGTATTTAAGGGCAGGACAATTTATATCCCTTGAATCATCAACATATCCTGGTACAACAGAAGAGATACTGTTACCGATGTTTGAGAATGCTCCTTTGACTCATAATCCAAAATCAAAAAAGTTTGTTGTAGGCAAAGATTTCTTTTTAGCATTTTCACCTGAACGTGAGGACCCAAATAATCCTAAGTACTCAACTGCAACAATACCTAAAGTAGTTGGAGGAGTTACAGAAAACTGTCTAAAAGTAGCATTAGCCATCTATAACCAAGTTATAGTTAAAACTGTTCCGGTCTCTTCTCCACGTGCTGCAGAAGCTACTAAGCTGCTTGAAAACATATACCGGTCTATTAACATTGCTTTGGTTAATGAGCTTAAAATGGTCTTTGAGAGAATGAATATAGATGTCTGGGAAGTGGTTGATGCTGCAGCTACAAAACCATTTGGATTTCAGGCATTCTATCCTGGTCCTGGTTTAGGTGGACACTGTATTCCTATCGATCCTTTTTACCTTACCTGGAAAGCAAGAGAATTTGAAATAAGCACTAAGTTTATTGAGTTAGCCGGAGAGATAAATACATTTATGCCGTATTACGTAATTGAGAAAGCAGCAGAAGTATTGAACAAGTTTAAGAAATCACTTAACGGATCTAAGGTTTTAATACTCGGTGCTTCATATAAAAAAGATATTGATGATATGCGTGAATCACCTTCTCTAAAGCTTATTGAAATACTAAGAGAAAAAGGTGCAAGTGTAGATTACAATGATCCTTATGTAGCAAAGCTTCCAGAGACAAGAAAATATAATTACCATATGGATTCTGTTGAATTAAGTAAAAAGAATCTAGCTAAATATGATCTTATTCTCTTAAGTACTGATCATTCTGATTACAATTATAAATTTATTGCTGCAAATTCTAAGCTGATACTTGATACCAGAAATGCTTTTGAAAGAGCAGGAGTAAAATCAGATAAGGTTTTTAAAGGATAACAAAACGATATGAAAAACTTTGCAATTACAGGTGTAGCAGGATATATCGCACCAAGACACTTACAGGCAATAAAAGACACAGGTAATAATCTTGTCGCTGCAGTTGATCCACACGATTCAGTAGGAATACTTGATAGTTTTTTCCCTAAAGCAAGTTTCTTTACCGAGTTTGAGAGATTNGACAGACACCTTGAAAAACTTAGAAGAACTCATTCAGATGAAAAAGCTGACTATTTATCTATTTGTTCACCTAATAATTTGCACGATGCACATATAAGACTAGCACTACGAGTAGGTGCTGATGCAATATGCGAAAAGCCATTAGTGCTAAATCCCTGGAATCTTGATCAATTGCAGGAAATTGAGGTGGAAACGGGTAAAAAAGTTTATTCAGTCCTTCAATTGCGTGTGCACCCTGCTTTAGTTAAAGTAAAAGAAG
>BS_KBA_SWE02_21mDRAFT_10000580_pt1 | contig 13820 bp, 11 predicted proteins | sample BalSeasSWE02_21m_FD_9196 | JGI IMG/M metagenome (IMG submission 9196)
GCATTGGACAAATCCATATTGCGTGTTGAAGATTCTGTCATGGAAACTTTATCACAAACTCCACCCGAACTTGCTGCGGATATTTATAATACAGGCATATATCTTGCAGGAGGCGGATCTATGTTAAGAGGTTTAGACAAACGCATTTCGCAAAAAACAGATCTTCCTGTTTATATTGCTGAAGACCCTTTAAGAGCAGTTGTAAGAGGAACAGGAATTGTACTAAAAAATCTCGCTAAATATAAAAGTGTATTGATAAAATAATATCTAAATGCAGCAAATCATAAATTTTGTTATACGAAACAAAACGTTTCTATTGTTTTTGTTGCTTTTTGTTTTGTCATTGGCTCTAACAATTCAATCCCACTCCTATCATAAAAGTAAATTTATTAGCTCTACAAATTTTTTAACAGGAGGCATTTACAATAAAGCCAATAGCATCAAAGCATATTTTAATTTAAAAAAGGAAAATGAAATTTTAGTCGAAGAAAACAGTCGTTTAAAATCCTTATTGTACAATTACAAAATCCTTGATGAAAATTTAACTTTAATTGACAGCTCATTTCATGAAAATTTTAAATTTAAAACTGCAACTGTTATTAAAAACAGTTACTCTCATACCAAAAATTATTTAACAATAGATAAAGGTTCCAATGAAGGTATTAAACAAGATTTGGGTGTCATTACATCAAAAGGCATTGTAGGCATAATTGATAATACTACTAAAAATTATTCGCGAGTGATTTCAATTTTGAATACCAAAAGCAGAATCAATGCCCAACTCAAAAACTCAAACCACATTGGCTCTTTAATTTGGAACACAAAATCACCTGAATATGTTCAGTTAATTGATATTTCAAAATTTGCGCCAGTTAAAGTTGGAGATACCATTATTACAGGAGGCCAATCTTCAATTTTCCCTAAAGGGATTCCAATAGGAACAATTGCTACTTTTGCTATTGATGTTAATGGAGACATGTACACTTTAAATATTAAACTATTTAATGATATGACCAATATAGGGCACGTTTTCATTATCACAAATTCAGATACCGACGAAATTAAATCACTTGAAGTGCCTTTAGATGAATAACGCAGTAATAAATATGACATTTCGGTTTATTGTGTTAGTATTGGTTCAAGTACTGATATTGAACAACATTAACTTTTTGGGCTATATCAATCCTTACATCTATATTCTTTTTATTATTCTTTATCCCGTAAAAAATAGCCGAACACTGTTTGTTTTTCTAAGTTTCCTTATAGGATTATCTGTAGATTTATTTACAGATTCTGGAGGCGTTCATGCTGCAGCTAGTGTTTTCATTGCATATATAAGACCTCCAATTTTAAAATTTTCATTCGGAACTATCTATGAAAATCAAACCATAAAATTTGCTCAAACAGAGCCTGGAAAAAGATTGATTTATTTTTCAATACTTACCGTGATTCACCACTTTATAATATTTTCATTGGAGGTTTTTAACATGTCTGATATAATTTTAATCCTTCAAAAAACGTTATTTTCAAGTATTTTTACTATACTGTTATGTTTACTTATAACAGTTTTGTTTAGCAAAAAGCCTCGATGAGAAAACTATTCTTATTTTTAATAATAATTACTGTTGGTGTTGTATTTATTGGAAGATTGCTCTATTTGCAAGTTTTAAATCAAAACACTTACGATCTTTATGAAGACAATGCCATAAGAAAGGTATACGACTACCCAAAACGCGGCTATGTTTATGATAGAAATGGAACGCTATTGGTAGCCAATCAACCCTCTTATGACGTGATGGTCATCCCTAGAGAAGTAAAAGCTTTGGACACTTTAGAATTTTGCTCTTTATTAAAAATAACCAAAGACGATTTTATAGCCACTTACATAAAAGCCTATCATTATTCTCCAAGGCTTCCATCTGTTTTTGTACCTCAACTTTCAAAAGAAGATTATGCTGCTTTACAAGAAAAATTGAGAAAATTTCAGGGTTTTTATATTCAAAAGCGAACTTTAAGAGATTATCAAACTACAATTGGCGCCAATGTTTTAGGCGATATTGGAGAAGTAAATATGGCCACTATTGAGAAAAATCCCTATTACAAAATGGGCGATTTAATTGGGAAACAAGGCGTTGAGTCTTCCTATGAAGACATTTTGAGAGGTGTAAAAGGAATCAAGTTTATTCAGAAAGATAGATTCAATAGAGATATTGGCCCTTATAAAGATGGAATATTTGACACACTTCCACAGCCAGGAAAAGACATTACAATTACCATTGATGCCAAACTTCAGGAATATGGTGAACTTTTAATGCAGCACAAACGTGGTGGAATTATTGCCATTGAGCCAAGTTCTGGAGAGATTTTGGCAATGGTTTCAGGCCCAAGTTATAATCCAAATTTATTGGTTGGTAGAGATCGCTCTAAAAACTTTACAAAGTTGTTTAGGGATTCCATTGCAAAACCTCTTTACGATAGAAGTTTGCTAGCTCAATATCCTCCAGGTTCACCGTTTAAAGTATTGAATGCTTTAATTGGTCTTCAAGAACAAGTAGTAACTACTGATGACAGATTTGGTTGTCGAATGGGGTATTATTTGGGAAGTCGCCGGTTAACTGGTTGCCACGGTCATGCAAGTCCATTAAGCATGAACGATGGAATCGCACAATCTTGCAATGCTTATTTTATAAATGTGTATCGACGCATTGTAGATAAATACAAAGACCCTGCAAAAGGGATGACCATATGGAGCAATCATGTGAAAAGTTTTGGATTGGGCAGTTTTTTAAATAACGATTTATCTGTAGGACGTCCTGGACGTATTCCTAATGGAGATTATTATGACCTCGCATATGGAAAAGGGCGTTGGCGTTCTACATACATTGTATCAAATGCCATTGGTCAAGGAGAAGTTGAAACCACACCTTTACAATTGGCTAATATGGCTGCCGCTATTGGAAATAGAGGATATTTTTACACCCCTCATATCATCAAAAATATTGAAGACGGAACAATTGATGAAAAATATACAAAACCAAATTACACCACTATAGACAAAGAAAATTTTGAACCTATCATAAACGGAATGTTTGATGTATATAACAAAGGTACCGCATCAACACTTCAAGTTCAAGGCATAGAAATTTGTGGAAAAACAGGAACTGCCGAAAATTACATAAAAATCAATGGTGTAAAAACACAACTTACTGACCATTCCATTTTTGTAGCTTTTGCACCAAAAGACAATCCTAAAATTGCCATTGCAGTTTTTGTTGAAAATGGATATTGGGGAAGTCGATTTGCAGGTAGAATGGCAAGTTTAATGATTGAAAAATATCTTAAAGGGCAAATTACCAGAAAAGATATGGAAAATTGGATATTAACCCATAGTTTGGAAAACGAATACGCCAAACCGTACTCTGGAGAGCCTTTTGGAATTAATAAAGAAACCACTTTACAAGTAATAGACAATGTTCAGAGAAAACCGTAGAGCATTAAAATTAGATTGGATCACAATTTTATTGTTCCTTATTCTTGTTGGATTTGGCTGGGTAAACATCATGTCAGCATCACATGTTGGTGAAAACTTTAGTTATTTTGATTTAGAACAACCTTATGGAAAACAATTGATGTTTATTGTCCTGACCATTGTTCTTATTATCATTATTTTATCAATTGAAGCCAAATTTTATGAACGTTTTTCGAGCATTATTTATATTATTTCNATATTATCTTTAGTTGGCTTATTTATTTTTGGAAAAAATGTAAACGGTGCAACATCATGGTATGGAATTGGAGGAATGACCATTCAACCCGGTGAGTTCGCTAAATTTGCGACGTCTTTGGCCGTAGCTAAACACATCAGTGATATTCAAACCAATATGAAATCACTTCAAGACCAATTAAAGACTGTAGCAATCATTACCATTCCTTCTCTTCTGATATTGCTTCAAAATGATGCCGGAAGCACCATTGTTTATGCTTCTTTTTTCTTTGTGTTCTATAGAGAAGGACTTCAGCAGATTTATTTAATTTTGGCAGCAATTGTAATCGTATTGTCCATTATCACTTTAAAGTTTGGAATTCTAATTGCCGCTATTGTGACAACACTTTTCATCTTAGGATTCTATTTTTTAAGAAAGAAAAAACGGTTTTCAGTCATACAGCCCATAATCATTTTGTCACTTTGTGTTGCTTTTTCATTTGCCATAAAGATGTTTTACGACAATATGCTAAAACCTCATCAAAAAGACAGGATTAGCTTATGGTTACGATTGGAAAAGGATCCCGTAAAGTTGGCCGAAATGAAACAGACTATTCTTTACAACCTCAACGAATCTGAAAAGGCGATAAGCTCTGGAGGTTTAACAGGAAAAGGATTTTTGGAAGGCACTCGAACAACGGGAAAATTTGTACCAGAACAGCATACCGATTATATTTTTAGTACGGTTGGCGAAGAATGGGGTTTTGTGGGCAGCGCACTTGTCGTAATTTTATTTGTTGGTTTATTAATTAGAATTTTATATTTGGCAGAGTCCCAAAAATCACAATTCAGTCGGGTGTACGGCTATTGTGTGGCATCAATTTTGTTTTTCCATTTCATGATCAATACTGGTATGGTCATGGGTCTCATTCCAACAGTAGGCATTCCACTTCCATTTTTTAGCTATGGAGGCTCAAGCCTTTGGGGCTTTACCATATTGCTTTTTATTTTCGTCAAGCTGGACTCCAATAAAATCAATGATTGGTAACTGTAAACATTTAAAAAAATAAAATTCCAAATTCCAAATTCCAAATTCCAATTAACCAATTAAATTATAATTNTACACTAACCCAAGTTAGACTTCGCAAAATAACAGGTCTGGAATGAATAATTATTTTAAACTCGCCAAACTTGATTTTAAAGTTTCTATTTTGGCAAGAGCATCGGCTTCCTTTTTCTGTTCAATCTCAATCACTTGTGCAGGAGCATTGTTTACAAACCGTTCATTTGAAAGTTTGCCTTGAACCGATTTCAAAAACCCTTCAGTATATTTTAACTCTTCGGTAAGTTTTTTAATTTCTTCTTCAATATTGATTGCTCCAGAAATTGGAATGAAGTACTCATTCGATTGAACCCTAAACGTTAATGCACCTTCTACGGAATTATTCACAGAATCCATTTTGGAAACATTGCCAAGTTTCATAATTACCGAATCATAAACCGATGATAAATTCTCGTTGTTTGATACAGATAGCTCTATAGTTTCTTTAAACGAAATGTTCTTTTCTTTTCTTATAGTTCTTATTCCCGAAACGACTTCCTTAACCATTTCAAAATCCGAAATCATTTGCTCATCAAACGCTTCAATTTGTGGATAGTTAGCAATAATTAAAGCATTTTCAGGAGTTCGATCAGCAATATATTGCCAAATCTCTTCGGTAAGAAAAGGCATAAATGGATGAAGAATCTTTAAGTTATTCTCAAATATTCCAACTATAGACTGAAAGGTTTTAGAATCAATGGGTTGCTGGTATTCTGGTTTTATCATTTCCAATAACCAAGAGCAGAAATCATCCCAAATCAATTTATACATGGTCATCAGTACATCGGACAATCTGAATTTGCCATAATGATCTTCAATTTCAGCTAATGTTTTCTGAAATTTAGATTTATACCATTCTAAAGCTATTTTTGAAGATTCAGGTTGTTCAATATCGGCAACTTCCCAGCCTTTAACCAATCTAAACGCATTCCATATTTTATTTGCAAAACCTTTACCTTGTTGGCATAAATCTTCATCAAACAACAAATCATTGCCTGCTGCAGAACTTAATAACAAGCCCACCCGAACACCATCGGCTCCATAATTTTCGATCAATTGTAATGCATCGGGAGAATTGCCAAGAGATTTACTCATTTTTCGACGCTGCTTGTCTCTGACCAATCCTGTTAAATAGACATTGCTAAATGGTTTTTCACCTTTGTATTCATACCCAGCAATAATCATTCGTGCTACCCAAAAAAACAAAATATCTGGTCCTGTGACCAAATCGTTTGTTGGATAATAATAATTTATTTCATCATTATTAGGATTTCTAATACCGTCGAATACACTTATTGGCCACAACCATGACGAAAACCAAGTATCTAAAGCATCTTTGTCTTGGGTCAAATCATTGATTGTTAATTTCGGATTATTTGATTTAGTCTTTGCCAATTGTAGTGCATCATGACTGTTTTCGGCCACTACAAAATCATCTTTTCCATCTCCATAATAATATGCGGGAATTTGTTGCCCCCAAAGTAGCTGACGTGAAATGTTCCAATCGCGAATGTTTTCCATCCAATGGCGATAGGTATTATTGAATCGTTTTGGAAACAATTTAATGTCTTCATCCTCAAGCACAGCTTTTATGGCTGGTTTAGCCAAATCTTCCATTTTCAAAAACCATTGATCGGACAATCTAGGCTCAATTACGGCATGAGTTCTTTCACTTGTTCCAACCTTATGAAAAAGATCTTCAATCTTGACTAAAATTCCTAGATCTTCAAGTTCTTTAGCAACATCTTTTCTGGCAACTTCTCGATCTTTTCCTTGATGATGCAATCCAAAACTATTTAAGGTTGCATCGTCATTAAGGATATCAACCACTTCAAGGTTATGTCGGTCACCAATTTCTTTATCATTGACATCATGTGCTGGAGTAATTTTTAAACAACCCGTACCAAATTCCATATCAACATAATCATCGGCAATTATAGGCACTACCCTATTGCAAATTGGCACGATTACATGTTTGCCAATCAAATTTGTAAAACGCTTATCATTAGGGTTAACACAAACAGCAGTATCTCCCAAAATGGTTTCAGGTCGAGTTGTTGCAATGGTCACATACCCGTCTTCCCCTTCTATTTTGTATTTTACGTAATATAATTTATCGGTCCTTTCAATGTGAATTACTTCTTCGTCAGATAAAGTTGTTTTAGCTTCAGGATCCCAGTTTACCATCCTGTAACCTCGATAAATTAGGCCTTTGTTATACAAATCAACAAATACCTTAATTACCGCTTCACTCATATCATCGTCCATAGTGAACTTTGTACGGTCCCAATCGCAAGAACATCCCAGTTTTTTCAACTGCTCAAGTATAACGCCACCATATTCGTGCGTCCAATCCCAAGCATGTTTCAAAAATTCGTCTCTTGATAAATCGTTTTTGTCAATCCCCTGTTCTTTAAGTTTGGCTACAACTTTGGCTTCGGTGGCTATTGAAGCATGGTCGGTTCCTGGAACCCAACACGCATTTTTGCCTTGCAAGCGAGCAAGACGGATCAAGACATCTTGGATTGTATTGTTGAGCATATGACCCATATGTAAAACACCAGTTACATTTGGTGGTGGAATCACTATAGTATAAGGCTCTCTATGATCAGGTTTTGAATGAAAATAATTGTGCTCCATCCAATACTTGTACCATTTGCTTTCTACTGATGAAGCTGAATATTTTGCAGGGATTTGCATGCTTTGGTATTGTTTTTGTGTAATAACTGACAAAAGTACTTATATTTCTTTTTTTGCGAAATTATTGACACAAATAATAACTTAAATTCCACTGTAAAGAGGTCATTCGTCTAATTAATTTTGTGAAACGGCAAAAAGTAAGTAGTTTTGAATGTATCAATTTAAAATTAAAGTGATGAAAAATATAATATTAATTTTATTTGTGGGGCTTTTGAGCCTTGGAACAGTTGCTCAGGAGAAAGTTGCAAAAATTAAGTTTAAGACCGACACGATTGACTATGGAACAATTGAAAAAGGATCGGATGGTGTTCGTGTTTTTGAATTTACAAATACAGGAGATGCTCCTTTGATCATAACAGACGTGAAATCTACATGTGGATGCACAATTCCAAAAAAACCCGATGGGCCTATAATGCCTGGTGAAACCGGAAATATTGAAGTCAAATATGACACTAATCGGGTAAATCCTATTAGAAAAACAATTACTGTAACTTCAAATGCAGACACTCCAACGGTAGCCTTGAAAATAAAAGGTGAAGTTGTTGACCCAAATAAATCAAGTGTATTGGAAAAAAAGAACAAAAGCGTAATTGAACAGTAAAATGCTTAAAAAATTAATAAATAAAGCCTATCAAATTGATAGGCTTTATTATTTTAATGGGTTTTCTAATCTGAAATTAATTCTAATTGGAATTAAATTACGTTCAACTACAAGTTTTATTAACTTATCGTCTTCTCCGCTAAATATTTCGATCAGATCTTGTAATTTCATTGTGTGAGTACCTTTACCGTTTATAGTTAATATAACATCCCCTATTAAAAGACCTGCTCTTTCTGCAGGCGAATCTTTTCGTAACTCAACTATTGAAAATGCAGGTCTAAGATTTAAACGGAATGATTCTGTAAAATTAACAACGGTATTGTCTTCATTGGATCTTCCATAATGATCGGTTTGTTTTTCAAAATATTTTTCTTTGACAGCCCTAATTCCATTTTGTTCCAAAACAATTCCACTCTTATTATAACGAAATGGAGATCTAAATTGATTATTCTTTTTTAAAGTTAACTTTGCATTTCTATAATCCATGATGATATTGAATCGTTTTAACAATTCTCCAGAAATACTACCATTTCGATCTTCATGCTTTCTAGCATAACTAATTGATGTTGAATCTGGAAAAGCTACATTTACATTTTTTAGAACAAAACTTTTTAAACTAAACGATTTAACTTTAGATCGTTTACCATGAACATTTCCACTTAACCCTTTACCCAAAAAGTCTTCAAAATAATTGTTGTTTAAAGGTTTCATTCCCAATGATTCTTCTTCAAACAGCCACAAAGCGTCGCTGCTTCCTGTATCAACAAGCAATTTTACTGGTAAATTCCCTTGATCTATATTTACTGTACCATTTATATAGGGTTTGTTATTGTAAAATGATAGGTTAAACTGTTCGCATTTATTACAATTTTTATATTCAAAAGTCGTAGGTTTATTAATTCTAATAAAATGTGAACTATAATTTATCTCAACAATAAAATCTCTAAATAAATCAAATCCTATAATCCCATGAACAGCCACACCTAGCCTAGGTGTGAAGTTTATGGAATTATCAAAAACCACAAAAATATCTTGATTTATATTAATAGCATTGCCAATTTTAAAAATATTGTTTTGAGATTTAAGCGCTTCTACTGGCTCCCCTCCTCCAAGTCCTCTTAAATAAACCGTTTCTACATTATTTACCTGTAAAGTATCTATATTGGTGATGTTAAATAAAATAGGTTTACTTACTCCAGTATCCAATAAAAAAGATAACTCTACTCCATTAACCTCAACAGGAATTATTATTAAATTATCAATTAGTTGAAATTTAATTTTATCGCTATTAGCTCTCGGCAAATTAAATTTACTTTGTCCAAAAATGGTAACAGAGCATATAAAAAACAATACAACAAAAGTTTTCTTTTTTAACATATAAATAGTAGTCTAACAACAATTTACAAATCTTTGTTATAGTATTATTTTTTAGGTCTGTTTTTTAAATAAACTTTAAGATAATTTTCAGAACTTTGCATGTTAAATACCAAAACATGCCAAAAATTTCCAAAAAAGGGCAATTAATGCCTGAATCCCCTATTCGAAAATTAGTGCCGTATGCAGAAGAAGCTTATAAGCAAGGTAAAACCGTTTACCATTTAAACATTGGCCAACCCGATATTAAAACTCCTGAAATCGCCCTTGACGCTGTAAAAGTTCATTCCTTAGACATTTTGGCTTATTCAAGATCTGAAGGCTCTGATGATTTTAGGAAAAAAATAGCTGGATACTATCATAAAAACAATATCAATGTTACATACAAAGATATTATTGTAACAACTGGTGGAAGTGAAGCTTTGCTTTTTGCATTTGGAAGCATTATGGATACTGACGATGAAATCATTATTCCCGAACCATTTTATGCCAACTACAATGGGTTTTCAACAGCTTCTGGTGTTAAAATCGTTCCAGTAATTTCAAAAATCGAAAACAATTTTGCATTGCCTCCAATTGAAGAATTCGAAAATCTCATTACTCCAAAAACCAAGGCCATTTTAATATGTAATCCAGGAAACCCAACAGGATATTTATATTCTAAAGCTGAAATAAAGAAGTTGGCAAGTATTGTAAAAAAACATGACCTTTTCTTAATAGCAGATGAAGTTTACCGCGAGTTTGTTTATGATAACAAAGAATTTTACTCCATTATGCAAGAAGAAGACCTAAAAGATCATGCTATCATGATCGATTCTGTTTCAAAACGTTATAGTATGTGTGGAGCACGAATTGGATATTTAGTTTCAAGAAATAAAGACGTTATTAAAACAGCTTTAAAATTTGCCCAGGCACGTTTAAGCCCTCCAACATTTGCTCAAATTGCCAGTGAAGCCGCTTTGGATACACCTCAAAGCTATTTTGATGAAGTTATCAAAGAATATGTTGACAGAAGAAATACACTCATTTCAGAATTGAAAAAAATTGATGGTGTTAAAGTTGCAAAACCAAACGGTGCGTTTTATTGTATTGTGGAATTGCCTATTAAAAATGCCGATAATTTTGCGCAATGGCTTCTTGAAAAATTTGATATCAATAAGGAAACCGTCATGGTGGCTCCAGCAGCTGGGTTTTATTCAACGCCTGGAGTTGGATTAAACCAAATACGCATAGCATACGTTTTAAACAAAGAAAGCCTTATAAAAGCAGTGGCCATTTTAAAAGAAGCATTAAAAATCTATAAAGATTAGTGCACATTCAACAAAACATATCATTAAAATCTTACAATACTTTTGGTATTGATGCCAAGGCAAAATTTTTTGTGTCTGTTAATTCTGTTAGCGAATTAGAAGAAATTTTAAAATCAAAAGATTATCCCAATTCATTTATACTTGGAGGCGGTAGCAATATGCTGTTGACCAAAGATATTGATGCCTTAGTAATTCATATAAATATAAAAGGCATAGAGATTGTTTCAGAACATAACGGAGTTGTTATTGTTAAAGCCAATGCAGGCGAAAATTGGCATGAATTTGTACTTTGGTGTTTGAAAAACGATTTTGGCGGCATTGAAAACTTATCCTTAATTCCTGGAAATGTTGGTAGCGCACCCATTCAAAATATTGGTGCTTATGGTGTGGAATTAAAGGATGTTTTTATATCATGTGAAGCTATAGAAGTGAAAAGTCAAAAATTAAAAACCTTTACAAATACAGATTGTAAGTTTGGCTACAGGGAATCTATATTTAAACAAGACATAAAAGGACAATATATTATTACAAGTGTTACGTTTCAACTTACAGCCAAAAACCATAAGCTCAATACAGAGTATGGGACAATTTCAGAGCAATTGAAAGATATGGGCATTACAAATCCAACTATTCAAGATATTTCTAAAGCAGTCATAGCCATTAGACAAAGCAAACTTCCTGATCCAAAGGAAATCGGCAATAGTGGAAGTTTTTTTAAAAACCCAATAATTTCAGATCAACATCTTAAAAAGTTAAAAACAATATTCCCAGATATTCCAAGTTATGTTGTTTCGTCAAACGAAGTCAAAGTGCCAGCAGGTTGGTTAATAGAAAAAGCCGGATTTAAAGGAAAATCATTTGGAAATTATGGTGTTCATAATAAACAAGCACTGGTTTTGGTTAATTATGGAAGTGCAAAAGGTATGGAAATCTTAAAATTGGCTAGACTTATTCAAAAAACCATAAATCGTATTTTTGATATCGAAATAGAAACTGAAGTAAATATTGTTTAAATTCGAAGCCATTAACTCATTTTATTAAATGACTAAACTAATATACTTTTGAGCATTTCTTTAGAACAAAATATAGTACAGCTCCTTGAAAAAGGAGATACAACTGCAATAAATTTACTTTATGAAAATTATGCTGATTCACTATATGGCGTAATTTTAAAAGTGACAAACAATGAAGAATTGGCTCAAGATGCGCTTCAGGAAACCTTTGTGAAAGTTTGGAAAAACGCCAAAAAATACGATTCAAAAAAGGCAAAATTATTTACCTGGCTTTACAGGATTGCCAAAAATACCGCCATAGACAAGATAAGAAGTTATAATATCAAATTTGATAAGGAAGTCCAAATTGATAAATCTAACGTATATATTCTACCATCATCTAACTTAAATCAGGATGTTTTAGATTTAAGAGAGCATGTTGCAAGATTGGACGATAAGTATCAAATTGTGCTTAAAGCCTTGTTTTTTGAAGGCATGACACAACAAGAAGCAAGCGAAGAATTAGATATTCCGTTGGGTACTATAAAGTCCAGATTAAAAATTGGGTTAAGAGAGCTCAAAAAAGTTTATGACCTTTAATAATGACGACAATGGAAAAAAAATTACATAACTTTTTACAATCTGGTCTCATTGAAAAATATGTAATGGGATCAACAACTGCTAATGAAAATTTAGAAGTTGAACACTACATTTCCAGTTACCCTGAAGTTGAAGAAGAATATATTAAGCTACAGGATAATTTAGAAATTATATCCAAGGCAAACGCAGTTGAGGCACCAAAATTTATTTTGGATACAATTTTGGAAGAGATTAAGGACAAACCTGTTATAACTTTATCAACTACAAAGCAAAAAACCCCATGGTATAGTATTGCAGCTAGTATAGCAGCATTTATTTTTGCCGGAAGCGCCCTTTTGTTATTTGTTCACAACAAAGCCTTAGTTAGGGAAAATCAGACCGTCGTTGATGAAATATTTGATTTGAGGAGTGATATCAAAAAAAATAATGACAAGCTTGATGAAGTAATGAGACAGTTTATGAAGCTCAATAATCCCGAAACCGAAAAATATGTGTTACGTGGAAATGAGCGTGCTAAAGATTTAAAAACTGTTGCCTATATTAATTCAGTTGACAAAACATCTATGATTGATATTGTTGAATTACCTCAACTTCCTGAAGATCAAAACTATCAAATCTGGGCAGAATTGCAAGATCGCATGGTCAACCTTGGGATTTTAAACCCTTCAAGTAAAAAATTACAGTCCATTCCTTATCTTGAAGATGCTCTTGGATTAAGTATAACCATTGAGAAAAAAGGCACACTGTCCAATATGGCCACTGCAGAAAATGAAGTTGCAGAAATATCTTTAAAAAACAATTAATTGTATATAATTTTAAAATATAAAAACCACCTATTTGGTGGTTTTTATATTTTATATGGTTAACCTTTTTATTCTTTGTCAAATAAAGCTTTGTGAATAAAACCTGCTATTATGGCTCCTAAAATTGGCGCTAACCAAAACAACCATAATTGTGGAACAAATTCACCACCTGCAAACAATGCCTGACTTGTTGAACGAGCAGGATTAACAGATGTGTTTGTAATTGGAATACTTATTAAATGTATCAAAGTCAAAGCCAAACCAATTGCAATTGGAGCAAAACCTTTTGGAGCTCTTTCATTGGTGCTTCCAAGAATAATCAACAAGAAAAAGGCAGTTAAAACTAGTTCTGCTATGAAAGCTGAAGTCATTGAATATCCATCTGGAGACAAGCTATCATATCCATTTGCAGCAAAACCTCCTATATCTGTAAAACTGGATTTTCCAGAAATGATAAGATATAAAACACCTGCAGCAGCAATTGCTCCTATTAATTGTGCAATTATATACCCTAAAAGTTCTTTAGCAGGAAATTTGCCTCCGGCCCATAAACCAAATGAAACTGCTGGATTAAAATGACCTCCAGAAATGTGCCCTACGGCAAATGCCATAGTTAAAACAGTTAAACCAAAAGC
>BS_KBA_SWE02_21mDRAFT_10000581_pt1 | contig 13818 bp, 10 predicted proteins | sample BalSeasSWE02_21m_FD_9196 | JGI IMG/M metagenome (IMG submission 9196)
ATTTAACCCCGTACCAAAATGTTCTAACGCCGATTTACATTCACTGGCTTGTAGTTGCTTAATAAACGCTTGGGCCATCTTAATTTGCGTAATCGCAGTGGATTCACTCAATTCAATAATGACACGTTCCCCTGGCAATTGAGTGGCTTTTAACAATTTTTTCAAGCTCAATAACACATCGGCATCTTTAATGGCTTGGTCCGATAATTTGATGAAGAAATGAGTCTTATGACCTTTCTTATGTTGTTCCACCAATATTTTAATCGATTCTTTCATTACCCATTTATCCAACTTTACACTCAAATTAGCTTTTTCCGCCGTCTCAAAGACCTCGCCGGTAGGTACTTGGTTGCCTACCGCATCGACCATCCGTAAGAAAACCTCGTAAATCTCTTGCGTATCACCGCGCAAACTAATGATTGGTTGGAAGCGTAATGACAAACGATTTTCTTCAATCGCCGTTTCGACCATTCTGGTCAGGTCCGAAGGTTTGAGTTTGCCGACCTCGTCACTTTTCATCACGGCTTTATAGACTTCAAAGCCGTTGCCGCCGCGGTCCATCACGATTTTACAGGCAGCCAGTGCGTCACTCAAAATTTCTTGTGAAGTAATGGTAGAGGCAAATACTATCTCAATACCAATGCTACAGGTGGTCATTACCGATTGTCCCACTTCGGTCACGGTACTTTCTATAGTTTTGCAAATCTTCTCTGCTAATTCATTGGCATATTCTTTATCTTTGTCATTTAACAAGAAGCTAAACACGTCTTCTCCTAAACGCGCTAAAATGCCTCCCTCGCAGATTCCTTTGAGTACTTTACTGATATTTTGAATCACTGGGTCAATGTCACCTAAACCCACTCGTTGCTTAATGGAGTCAAAATTGTCCAGCGTAATATAAAGTAGGACACTACGAGTATGCGTTTCCATGGCTTTCGCCAACGCTTTTTCCAACAATTCCATAAAATATTGACGATTGAATAGACCGGTCAATTGGTCGCGGCGACTTAACTCCTTCAATTTCAACTCTAAATCTTGACTTTGGGTGCGGTCTCGCATAATAACTTGCAAACACCGCTCACCTTCATAAATGGCATGACCGATTTCCATGGCTAACCCGAAACGCTTATTATTGGATTTGAGCCCTTCCAATTCAATTTGGCTCTCTTCATCTTTCTGGTCAGTCATAAAATCGCGCATAAAATCTTTGAATTTATTTCGGTCTTCCTTCGCCAATAAATCCATGATCGGCAATCCTTCCAAATCTTCCACGCTACTGTAATCAAACATTTTCAAATAACTAGGATTGGCATAGGTGTGCATTCCATCATGGACATAAGCAATCGCATCTTTAGAAGTTTCTAACAGCATTTTGTTCTGTTTTTGACTTTCTTTATACAATTGCTCTAAATGCTTGTGCTGGCGACGGAGGGTCAAATTTTCTAATTCGCGGCCCACCACCATCTGTAAACAGGCATCATTACCACTGGGGATAACCACTTTACCCCCAGCTTTAAGCAACTCCGCCATGATTTTTCCTTCCAATTTACTGACTAACACAATCACCGGAATATCTTGCTTGGCACTGTTGACCATTTCACAGACTTGACCTACCGTAAAATCGCCGACTTGAGGCACCGCAATAATTAAATCCCATTCTTGCTCAGTGAGCGCATCTTGTAAATCTTCATCATCCTCTACATGGCGTGGACGAATTGGATAGCGGGCTTTACGTAAACTATTTAAAATGACTTCCGCTTCATTCGCGGATTCTTCAATCACAATTAGGCGAATAATATTATCTTGTTTCATTAGGCAACTCCCTTAAAAAAGGTTATTCTATACGATTGATTACTCACCTTACGCACAACCACCCGTAGCCCCTCCTTGCTAAGGTGGTGAATATCCACTGCGATTCTGATGGTGCTCACTCCCCTCCTTGCTAAGGTGGTGAATATCCACTGCGATTCTGATGGTGCTCACTCCCCTCCTTACCAAGGAGGGGTTGGGGGTGGTTGAGTTAACCGCACGTAAGGTAAGTTATTATATGATTGGTAAATTGTGGATAATAGTGATGCTACCCAAATTAAGTATTATATTTTTAAATTATAATCGTTTATCGGAAACTCGTTATACTCTATCTCACCTGCGTGGTTTATTAGAATCTCGTCAAGAAGGGGTTGAGGTCATTGCGATAGATAATGGCTCTACTGATGGCACTTTAGCCTTTTTACAATCTCAAAGTGATTGGGTGCGAGTCATTTCTTTGCCTACTAATACAGGTATTGCCGGTTATAATGAAGGCTTTAAACTAGCGCAAGGGGATTATTTGTTAGTCCTTGATGACGATTCACATCCTGTGGATAATACCACACTTGACAGAATTGTTCAATGTTTAGATACCCGTCCTGAAGTCGGAGTAGTGGCTTGTCGAATTGAGACATTACAAGGACATAGCGTTTATAGTTGGCATCTGCCAAAACTAGATTTGCCGGGGGAATCGATGGCTTTTGTTGGTTGCGGATTTGCCATTCGCCGTCAATTATTTGAACAAATTGGCTGGTATCCAGCGGAATTTTTCCTGTATCAAAATGAAATCGAAGTGGCCATTCGAGTGATGCAACGAAATTATAAAATTTATTATGACCCTCAGTGCCGAGTCATTCATCGACACTCACCACAAGGTCGCACTCATTGGCGACGGGTGTATTATCCAACCCGTAATACTATTTGGGTTATTCGCCGCTATTTTCCCTGGCCAGCGGCGGCTTACCTCATTGCTTCACGTCTCAGTTTTGGTTTAGTGCGAGCAATACAGGCCCGGGATTTACGTTGCTATTATCAAGCCGTGAAAGAAGCCTTGCTGTCTCCAATTGAATTTCAGGAATTATCACCCGCCTTACTTAAACAATTAATAGGATTTTGGCGGCAAAATAGTTTATGGCATCAGATATTTGGAATCTCATAATTTTAGATTTGACAACTTTCCAAAAGTTGTCAAATCTTTTCGTGATTTGACAACTTTCCAAAAGTTGTCAAATCTTTTCGTGATTCCATTTGCCACCTACGTGCAACAATTGGCAATGCAATATGAAGATGATAAACTTTGTCAGTTAGCGCAAAAATATTTAGTGGAGTCCAAGACATGTCTTGGACTCCAAACAGACATCGATTGACTATGACCATCAAAACCGTTTTAACCAAATATTCTGGCCAATTGCCGCTACACTTTATTATTATCGCAACGGTGGTCAGTCAAATCCTGTTAGTGGTAGGATTCACAGGATGGCTATCTTTTCGACATGGACAATGGGCCGCCAATGAATTAGCCAATCAAGTCCGCCAAGAAGTCACGCAAGGCATTTACCAACATTTAAAAAACTACCTAGCGATGCCCCATCTGGTTAATCAAACCAATATCGATGCCATCAAATTGGGTCTGCTCGATTTAACGAATCTTCATCAAGTGGGTCGTTATTTATGGCATCAAATTCAAACCTTTAATACTGTCAGTTATATCGGACTAGCCACTGCGCAAGGAGAATATGTGGGCGCCCAGATACGAAATGACGGTACCGTGATTTTGGAATTTTTGACCAACGCTCAGCCTGGTCAGTTACAAACTTGGGAAACCGATAATCAAGGTTATCCAACCACACTGTCTTCTACGCTTCTCCACTATGATCCGCGGCAACGTCCCTGGTATCAAGCTGCTATCATTGACCAAAAACCCATCTGGTCTGACATCTATGTTTATGTCTCAGGCGTAGGCACCAGCATTTCCGCCAATCAACCAATTATGGATACTCAAGGTCAATTACTAGCAGTAGCAACCGCCGATTTAACTCTACTTAAAGTAGGAAATTTTCTCAACAGCCTCCAAATTGGCCGCACCGGTCAAGCGTTTATTTTAGAACGAACCGGTTTACTGGTCGCCACTTCTACTACTGAAAAACCTTATCGCAAACTCAGCGAGGCGCTCCCAGCACAACGTTTTGTAGCCACCGCGAGTAATGACACGTTGACTCAAATGACCGCCCGTTATTTACAACAACACTTTGGCCAGTTAACTCAAATTCAACAACCCACCCAATTAGAATTTGTGGTAGCCAGTCACCGCTATTTTTTACAAATTGTCCCTTATCAGGACCAGTGGGGACTAGATTGGTTAATAGTCGTCGTGTTACCCGCCGCCGATGTGATGGGACCTATTTATGCCAATGCTTGGACTACCTTGATGTTATGTCTCCTGGCCGTCTTAGTGGCCATCGGACTGAGTATCGCCATCTCACGCCGCATTGTGCAACCGCTACATGAATTGAATGTTGCCGCCCAGCAACTGGCCATCGGTTATTGGGAACAAACTTTACCGACCGCACGCAACGATGAAATCGGTCATTTAGCCAGGTCCTTTCAACAAATGCTGGAACAACTGAAACAGTCTTTTGANACTTTAGCGTCCCAGAATGTACAACTGCGGGCCAATGAACGTAAATTAGTCCAATTTTTAGAAGCNATGCCCGTCGGANTCTTTGTNTTTGATGCCAACGGTAGTCCATACTATGCCAATCAAACGGCTCAACAATTATTGGGCAAAGGAGTGATACCCACCGTCACTGCCGCCCAACTGTCAGAAGTGTATCAAGCCTATCTAGTTGATACCCAACATTTTTATCCGAGTCATCGCTTACCTGTGGCTCGAGCTTTATGGGGCGAAGCTAGCAGTATCGACGATATTGAAATTCATCGCGGAGATAAAATCATCCCCTTAGAAGTCTGGGGCACGCCGATTATTGACGACTATGACCAAATTATTTTTGCGCTGATCGCATTTCAAGATATTACTCTGCGAAAACAAGCGACGCTTAATCAACAACGCTTCACTGAGCGCTTAGAGCAGATGAATCAACAACTGGCAGAGTATTCACGAACTTTGGAAGAGAAGGTATTGGAGCGGACCGCGGAATTAGAGCAAGTCAATCAGGAGTTACAGCGATTGGCGCGGATAGACGGTTTAACTCAAGTGGCCAACCGGCGTTTTTTTGATGAGTGTTTACAACTCGAATGGAATATTTTACGCCGTGAACAATTACCGCTGTCATTAATTCTCTGCGATATTGACTACTTCAAACGTTATAATGACGGTTATGGTCATCCAGCCGGTGATGAATGCTTGCGGCAAGTCGCTCAGGCGCTAAAACAATCGGTAAAACGACCGGCGGATTTAGTGGCACGTTATGGCGGTGAAGAATTCGCTATCATTATGCCGAATACACCCGCTAAAGGAGCTTGGCATATCGCTACTTTGATTCAAGCAGCGATTAGACAATTGAATCTGGTTCATGCCTATTCTCCAGTCAGTGATTACGTGACCATGAGCTTTGGCGTTGCCAGCCTGATTCCACCGTTAGCGGTGCTACCAGAGGTTCTCATCATCGCGGCGGATAAAGGTTTATATGAAGCGAAAAAGCAGGGACGGAATCGAATAGCCAGGTAGGGTGGGCAACGCGGTTTACCGTTGCCCACCAAATTTCTACGCCTGCAACCAGGAGTACAAAGCGAAGCTTTGTAACAAAGCTTCGCTTTGTACTCCTGGTTGGGTTAATTCTTTATGAACGCACCCTACCTTATCGGCACCATTCATGGCCAAATAACTGGTAACTTGGCCGGCGGTCAATTGGCGAATAATTGACCAGCCGGTCGGTAACACTGCTGATATATTTAACTGACGTTCGGCTTCTAAATAAATATAAGCCGAGGTAGTTAACCAACCCCGTTGCGCTAGTAAGTCACAACTCGGAGCTAATAAATTTGCTCCATACGGTGGATCCAAAAAGACTATATCAAACGGCTTGGGGGAGGTTTTTTGTAGAAACCATAAAGCGTCGGCCTGAATAACCTCGATTTGAGAGGCGGCTAGAAGCGTCAATTGTTGGGACAACACTTGAGCCGTAGTACGGTCTTTTTCGACCAAAACTACGGTTGCTGCTCCTCGTGAAGCGGCTTCTATGCCTAATGCTCCAGACCCGGCGAAGAGGTCTAAACAACGGCGACTGGGCAAGTCAAACGCTAACCAATTGAAGAGGGTTTCACGCACTCGGTCCGGGGTAGGACGTAGGCCGGGCTGGTGAGAAACTTTCAGCTTACGGCCACGCCACTGACCGGCTATAATACGAACCTGGCCCGGTGCCGCTTTAATCACTCGGTATATCCCAATTGTCGTAACGCCCGCTCATCATCACTCCAGCCGGCTTTGACTTTAACCCATAGCTGCAAAAAAACATGTTGTTCGAGCAAAGTTTCAATGCCTTTACGCGCTTCTTGCCCGATTATTTTCAACATTCGCCCCTGTTTTCCAATCACCATCGCTTTTTGCCCTGGACGCTCTACCCAAATAATTGCCGAAATCTGGATGAGGTCCGTAGAGGTTTCAAAAAATTCGGTTTGTACAGTCAGACGATAAGGCAATTCCGCACCTAAGCGACGCACTAACTGTTCACGAATTAATTCGGCCACTAAAAAACGTTCCGAGCGGTCGGTTATCTGGTCCGCTGGAAATAAGGGCACCGCTAACGGTAAACATTGACTTAAACGATGTTCCAATTCAGATAAATTGTTCTTAGTCAAGGCCGAAATCGGAAACACTTCGGCAACAGTCCTTTTCGTAGAAATTTCTTGTAAATAGGGCAGCAAGGTTGATTTGTCTTTAATTTTATCGACCTTATTGACCGCCAAAATTATCGGTACGGTACTGGTTGCCAGCGTCGTGAGGACATATTCATCTTCCGCGGTCCAGCGTAAAGCCTCCACCAACCAGACAATCACATTTACACCTTCTAAGCTACTAGCCGTAGCCCGATTGAGGTAGCGATTCATAGCGTTATGGTGGTCTTGATGCAAGCCTGGGGTATCCACGTAAATAATTTGATAATGGTCTGTCGTTTTAATTCCTAACAGACGGTGGCGAGTGGTTTGTGGCTTGGCTGAGGTAATGCTAATTTTTTGTCCCAATAGATGATTCAACAAAGTGGATTTACCCACATTGGGACGACCTATGATAGCCACATAACCGCAATGTAATTCATCATCCTTGGTCATGGTGCAGTAACAAGTTCAAAGCTAGGGACGCGGCTATTTGTTCCGCGCGGCGACGACTATCACCTACCCCGTAAGTGGATTGAGATAAACTGGGCACCTGACATTCTACTTTGAACAGTTGGGCATGAGGTGCGCCTTCAATCGTTAAGACTTGATAGGTGGGGAGTGGTTGTTGTTCGGCTTGTAGGTGCTCTTGTAAACGGGTCTTGGGGTCTTTGCCAATGTCATGCGGTGAGAGACGGTCGAGGTGTTCTCGTAAGAATCGTAAAATAACGGTTTTACAGATTTCCATGCCGGCATCCAGGTAAATAGCACCAATCAGTGCTTCCAGGGCATCAGCTAAAATGGAGGATCGTTGCCAACCGCCACTTTTCAACTCGCCTCCCCCCAAACGTAAATAATGACCTAATTCCAAGTGTTGTGCCACTTGAGCCAGGGTATCCCGTTTCACTAGACTGGCTCGTGACCGGGTCAATTCACCTTCGCTGGCAAACGGAAAACGGTCGTACAAGGCTTCGGCAACGATGCAGCTCAATAATGCGTCACCTAAAAATTCCAAGCGTTCATTATTGGGCACCCCGGCACTACTATGAGTCAGTGCGGTGGTCAAATAATGTTCCTGCTTGAAATGGTAACCTAATGCTTGGTATAAACGGGTATAGTCCATCCGAAGTTAGTGAATTTCTATCGATTTCTCAAATTTGTTCAGGAAGTAGAGGTTGCCAGTAATGCGGGATTCTTGGTCGTAATGGACCGCAATATCAACCCCTCCTTCTACTGGCTTGGTAATCTGGATATAGTCATCAAAATTATCGTTATTGATACGAATTTGGTTTTTGGCGGAGAGGCTATCTAAGAACATCTTTTTGATATCCAACTGGCTTTTTTGTTGAATTTCCGCGTTAGCCGCTAATTCATCGAGTACGTTGCGGACCGCTTTGTTTTCCATGTAAAAAGGTATCAATTTGAGTAACAGCCACACGCCTATGATGACGGCAATGAGGAGAAAAAACATGGTCGAGTTGGCCAGACCACGTTGTCGATACTTGGTAATTAAGTGATTATACATAAGTTTGCTTCCTAGTAAGTTGAAAAATAAAAATGTTGATGTTGTCAGCCAGCAGGGATAACACCCCTTCGATGGGTGTTATCCCTCAGCCAGCATGGTGTGAAATAAACGAAGATAATTTCATGAACTTATCTTACGTTTAACCACCCCCAACCCCTCCTTGGTAAGGAGGGGAGTAAGCCATGTAACCATGTAGGGTGGGCAAGTGTTTATTTGCCCACCTATTCACTCTTCGAAGCGGTGGGCAACGATAAACCTGTTGCCCACCCTACTCGACTTGGTAAGAGGGGAGTAAGCCATGTAGGGTGGGCAAGTGTTTATTTGCCCACCTATTCACTCTTCGAAGCGGTGGGCAACGATAAACCTGTTGCCCACCCTACTCGACTAACTGAGTTGGCAGGGCCAACTCCCCTCCTTACCAAGGAGGGGCAGGGGGTGGTTGTGTGTAAGGTGAGCCAAAAAATTGCTTCTTATTGAATCTTGGTGCCTAAACGGTGCCAACTAACAATTCCGCCATTTTGTAAATCCCAGTTCATCCAAATGCGAAAGGCTTTGCCGATCAAATTTTCTTCTGGTACCGTGCCCCAAAAACGACTGTCACGACTATTGTCACGATTATCACCCAAAACAAAATAATTTTTGGGCGGCACCGTCATTTCACTGTAGCGGCCGGGATTAACTTGTCTGGGCATTACTAAAATCTGATGTTTAAACTTGGGTAATAAATATTCAAAATGTTCTTCAGCGCCAGTCATATTACTACCGGCCCCGATGCCTTGATAAGTTCCGATGACTTCTTGAGTGAGCGGCTCACCATTCACATAAAACATTTTATTGATGTCATTGTAGGCAATGTGGTCTCCCGGTAGCCCCATCACTCGTTTGATAAATGGAATTGAAGGGTCTTCTGGATAACGAAAGACGACCACGTCACCACGTTGTGGTTCATCTATCTCTATCACCTTGGTATTAGTAATAGGCAGGCGAATACCATAAGCGAATTTATTGACCAGAATGAAGTCACCAATTAATAGGGTCGGCATCATCGAGCCTGAAGGGATTCGAAATGGCTCGACTAAAAATGAGCGTAGTAAAAGGACAATAAAAAACACGGGAAATAATGAACGTGATAGGTCGATCCACATTGGAATCTGGGCCACCACTTGCCGATCCGCGTCATTGGCAGAAGCGGAGAGGCTATTGAGTGCTATCTTTCGGCGTGGTGCTAAATAGAATATATCGTACAGCCAAATTATTCCACTGAGGGCTGTTAAAATGACTAAAATTGTTGCTAAGTCCCAAGTCATAATTTCGTCGGTTGGTTTGATCTTTCAGTTATAAAAAAATATTGGGCTGGTTGATTTCATAAATCAGGTGTATCGTCTTACACACTCACCTTACGCACGGTTAACAATCCACCACCCCCAACCCCTCCTTGGTAAGGAGGGGGGCATCCTGGCGGTGCCGCTAGTGCGTACTCCCCTCCTTACCAAGGAGGGGTTGGGGGTGGTGGTGCGTAAGGTGAGTTACACATTCTACCGCGCCGGTTTACGACACTAGAATTGGTCATACCGTAAGCACATTCCAATCAAAATAAGGAAGCATCGCGGTTGCTCAAAGGTTATTAGTTCTTTTTGCCGACATGTAAGACCGCTAAAAACGCCTCTTGTGGGATAGATATTGACCCCACTTGTTTCATTCGTTTTTTACCTTCTTTTTGCTTTTCTAACAACTTTCGCTTACGGGTAACATCACCACCGTAACATTTAGCAGTAACATCCTTACGTAACGCCTTTACGGTTTGCCGGGCAATGACATTAGACCCGATGGCCGCTTGAATGGCCACATCAAACATTTGGCGTGGGATAAATTCTTTCATTTTTTCTACCAATTCACGACCACGAAATTGGCTTTGGCTACGGTGGACAATGTGCGATAAAGAATCTATCGGTTCCCCATTAATGAGAACATCGAGTCTAACCAGGTCGGCGGCTTGGAACCTTAAAAACAGGTAATCGAAAGAGGCATAACCACGGCTCACGGACTTGAGGCGGTCGAAAAAGTCCAGTACCATTTCACTCATGGGAAGTTCATAAGCCAACGAAACTTGTGAACCAACATAGAGCATCTTTTTTTGCACACCACGTTTTTCTATACATAAATTAATCACGTTACCCAAATATTCTTGGGGTAACAGCATGTTAGCTTCAATAATCGGCTCTCGCATTTCCGCAATGTTATTCATCGCCGGTAGTTTGGCCGGGTTGTCCACCAGCACAATTTCATTTTGGGTAGTGAGCACCTCATAAATGACCGTCGGAGCCGTGTTAATCAAATTCAGTTCATATTCTCGCTCCAATCGTTCCTGCACAATTTCCATGTGCAACAGTCCTAAAAAACCACAGCGGAATCCAAACCCCAAGGCTTGAGAAGTTTCCGGCTCATAGTGTAACGCCGCGTCATTGAGTTTTAGTTTGGATAACGCTTCACGTAAACTTTCATAAGCCGCCGAATCTATTGGAAATAAACCGGCGAACACCCGTGGTTTGATAGGACGAAATCCTGGTAAAGCGGTCTCAGTCGGCCGGTCCGCCGCAGTAAAAGTATCTCCCACCGGTGCGCCATCAATCTCTTTAATATTGGCAATGACAAATCCCACTTCACCGGCGGCTAAACTCTCTCGAGCCTGCCGTTTTGGTGTGAAGATACCTAATTCTTCCACTTGAAAACAACGCCCGGTTGACATCACCATGATTTTTTGTTTTTTGCTAATACTACCATCAATGACTCGTACTAACGACACCACACCTGAATAATTATCAAACCAGGAATCAACAATCAACGCCTTTAATGGCGCGTCGGGATTACCTTTAGGCGCAGGAATCCGCTGAATAATGATTTCTAATAACTCGGCGACTCCCTGACCAGTTTTCGCACTGACCCGTTCGGCATTTTTAGCCTCAATCCCAATAATTTCTTCAATTTGCTGAATCACCCGCTCCGGATCCGCTGAAGGCAAATCCATTTTATTTAACACCGGTAACACTTCCAAACCTTGTTCCAGAGCGGTATAACAGTTGGCAACGCTTTGTGCTTCCACGCCTTGGGCGACATCAACCACCAATAAGGCACCATCACAAGCGGCCAGAGAGCGTGAAACTTCATAAGAAAAATCTACATGTCCAGGAGTATCAATAAAGTTAAGTTGATAAGTTTGAGTATCCTTCGCTTGATAGTATAAAGTGACACTTTGTGCCTTAATGGTAATACCTCGTTCTCGTTCCAAATCCATGGAATCTAACACCTGCTCTGACATTTCCCGTTTAGTTAGGCCGCCACAGAGTTGAATAAAGCGGTCGGCTAAAGTTGATTTACCGTGGTCAATGTGAGCAATAATACTAAAGTTACGAATGTTCTTCATAAAAGTTGACAGCTAACCTCGATTGCCGTTGGAGTACGGAATTTATTCCACCTCCTCAAACGGAATAAATTCCGGACTCCAAAATCAAAATCGCTACTACTATTTTTAGGAGTTTCCTTCTCCCTTCTTATAGTAAAATTAGCTTATAGTAAAGTTAGCTTAAATATTTTAACACTATCTCCTTGTTGAAATGATAGTGGCAAAGTTCTTGTTCAGCGACGGCCAACACCGGCACCCGGTCACCATAGCGTAATTGTAAATAACTATCAGCATCAATGTCGACCACATTTAACGAAAATTGATAATGCGACTGTAGTTGCGCTACCGCCTGCATCATCTCCTCGCATAAGTGACAGCCGGACCGGGTGTAAAGCGTCAAAGTAGGTCTTTCTCTCATTTGGCCGCTGGAATTTTCAGAGCTAAAAAGAGAGGCGAATCATTGCGATAAACTAGAATCGGTGCCGATTGTTCTGGCTCCAGTTTGCCGAGCGCTTCTTTGAACTGATTGACTTCCTTGATTTCAGTATCACCAATTCGCAAAATCAAATCACCTTTTCGTAAACCGGCTTCACGGGCCGCCCCTTCAGTGACTCGTTCTACTAACACGCCACCCTCTGGCAAGTTAGCACTACTGCTACGCTCCTTCTCATTCAAATCTCGCACCGATAAGCCTAATCGTTCATCCGTAGTCGCTTTATTGCCACCCTTACTAACTGCCGCAATATCGTCTTCCGATGGCAATTCAGCAATCGTGACTTCTAAAGTTTCTTGTTTGCCATTGCGAATAACCGTGGTAGTTACCGTGGTGTTGACTTTGGTATTGCCCACAATCGGCGGTAAATCAACTGAGCGTTCAATCTCTTTGCCATCAAATTTAATGATAATGTCACCGACTTTGAATTTAGCCGCTTCCGCCGGGCTCTTCGGTAAAACTTTGGCTACCAACGCCCCTTGTGGTTTTTCCATGCCAAAGGATTCGGCCAATTCACGGCTGACATCTTGGATTAACACACCTAGCCAGCCGCGTGAAACTTTACCGGTAGCTTTCAATTGTTCCACGACGGTTTTCAACACATCCACCGGTATGGCGAACGATAAACCCATAAAACCACCGGTGCGGCTATAAATTTGAGAATTGACTCCAACGACTTCACCGTCTAAATTGAATAAAGGACCACCAGAATTACCAGGATTGATAGCGACATCGGTTTGAATGAACGGTACATAATTATCACTGGGTAAATTACGTCCCTTAGCACTGACAATGCCTGCCGTGGCCGAATTTTCAAAGCCAAAGGGAGAGCCAATGGCCAATACCCATTCACCTACTTTTAAATCCACGGCGGTGCCGAATTTAACTGCGGGTAAACCAGTAGCTTCCACTTTCAGTAACGCAATATCACTACGCTTGTCCGAACCAATAATTTTGGCGTTAAAACTGCGGCGGTCCGTTAAACGCACAATCACTTCTTTAGCATCTTCAATCACATGATTGTTAGTGATGACATAACCATCGGTGGAGATGATAAAACCGGAACCCAGTGAAGTGGCAGGACGTTCTGGCATGACACCGCCGTTTTCGTCATCAAAAAAGCGACGAAAAAATTCGTTGAAGGGGCTATCTTCAGGAATTCCTGGAATGCCATGATAAGGCGACTTTTCCGATGGTGAATCATCCTCATTAGCAGAAGGCGGTGACATTGGTTTAGCCGTAGTGCTAATGTTGACTACCGCTGGTCCATATAGTTCTACTAACTGGGTAAATTCCGGCAATTCTCTGGCTGACACTGGTATAGTTAACCATCCACATAACAGCAGGCTACCTAACAAACATGAGCTAATTCGCTTCATACAGTTTCCTCTATAGTTCAAAATAAATAATAAAAATTTTTTAAGACGGATTGAGATGGTCATTAACACTTACGCCTACTTCTGTTCCGCGCGGTTTAGATTTGGGTTTAGATTTGACAACTTTTCGAAAGTTGTCAAATCTTGACGCGGTTTAGATTTGGGTTTAGATTTGACAACTTTTAGAAAGTTGTCAAATCTTGACGCAGTTTAGATTTGACAACTTTTCGAAAGTTGTCAAATCTGGACGCGGCAGTGTAAGGTGAGCCACAATTTCCGGTAGTCCCTCCAAACCAATGGAGGTGTTAAAATTCAATGAGTTATCAAAGGTCAAAGTTTCCTAAACCTCAAAGGTTTAGGAAACTTAGAATCGCCGAGGTTT
>BS_KBA_SWE02_21mDRAFT_10000582_pt1 | contig 13798 bp, 17 predicted proteins | sample BalSeasSWE02_21m_FD_9196 | JGI IMG/M metagenome (IMG submission 9196)
CCCTTACCCTAGTTTGCGAAGCCGCTCTTGCAGTTAGTAAAACTCATGGAAAAATCAGCGCAAGCGGATCATGCTTTAAGGAGACAATTTTTTATCTTATCGCTCTTGACGATGCTACAGAAGTTATCCTTGGTTCATTTATNGTTGGTCCGGGTGAATATTCTTTCAAGCTTGATCTTGGAGCTACAGAGTTTATCACTGGCGCAACTGGAACTCAAAAGCTNCAGTTAAAGGCAAAGAATCTTAATAAAGCCTCAGACTTTTTAGGCAACATTGCTTGTCTTGAGTTTGCTGCATAAGGATTAAATGTCCCATCAAGCACCAGACTTTGAAACTAAAGACGTATACGGAAAAACCCAGCATTTCTCAGGAAGTGTTGGGGTTTCTTCTGTTCTAGTTCCTGCCGTTGCAGGTAATAAAATATCAAACATATTAATAAAAAATCCTGCAACAAATAACGTAACCACAATTCTATCGGTAGCATTCGATGGTGGAACAACTTACCTCACACTAAAGAGAGGAGAGTTTGCAGCATGGTCGCCAAAAAATAACACTTCAAATACTCCTATCGTTCAGGTTCGAATACTTGGTTCCACTGCGGTAACTTTTTATGAAATCGTTATGGATTTCGAGCCATGACTATTTTATTCGGCAGGACACAGGAAGCAATTGATACTCCATTTGAGCCGAACAGGAATCCTCAATACGGAGGAAATCCAGGGCCTTCTGGACTTGAGTCTTTGGAGTGTCAAAGCGCAATCGAAGAAGCATACGGAAAAGCTCTTGCGAATGATCGTTTTATTATTCTTGGCTCTTATGCAGGTAATGCCTCTGTAGGCAGATATCTTTTATTTTTTCCAGGAACTGCTTCTAATGTTTCTCCGATTTTCTCTGCTGTAAGCGCAAGGCTCTTGAGTGTTACCTATCAAACGAGTGCTGCGTCTGCAACTTGCACGATTGGATTTTTTGATTTGAATGTTAGTAGCGTAACACCTGTTTACTCACTTTCATTGTCTGCTGCAAAAAGGGCTCAAGCAGTAGGAAACCCTTTGGCAATATTCCCTATAAATGCGTTAATTGCAGTAAGAGTAATATCAGGCTCATTGAATAGTCCAACTTTACAATTTACTTTAAGCTCAAGCACGTAAGGATAATATGGCAAAGATAATTAAAAATATTTCGAATGATTCAAAAACTTGGGGTGGAGTTTTCATATTATCGGGAGCATCTTATTCTTGTGCAAATCAATCCGAGGCAAGGGCATTTCTAATAGATGATTCTTTTATTTCTTCACTGTCTGGAAACGATGCTGAAGTTTATAATGATGCTGTAAAAATAACAGGTATATCAAACTGCTTGCAATTTCTTGATGATTCAGTAAAAGACTCTGATGGTGCAACGATAGTAAGAACTAGAGCATTTGTTAATACGGACGGCTTCAGATTTAGGGGTGCATCATTTACTGGAACAGCTACAGCAGGGCAATCAACCTCGATTGATTTTAAATTAATTGACGACAGATATTGTAACGGAGGAAGGCTTTTAGTAAGTCAGACTGGACAAGAAGACCAGATAACATTTCAAGTCGTAGATAAAGACAATATTTTAGGATATGGAGCAGGAGTCGTATTAGATCAATTCATTGATGGATATTATATTCCTGCATCTGACACGCTAGAAGTTAAACTTGACTATCCTGCAAAGATAATAGCAGGGCTTTACATGAGATTAATTTACAAAAACACTAGCCTGACTGATACTATCGTCAAGTGCAATTTATTTTTACACTGGAAAACAGCATGAACCTGACAATAATTTTTCTCATAACAATTGCAGCGGCCATGATTCTATTTGATGTTTTTATCATTTGGAAAAAAGGAAAGGCTGAATCAATTTCTGCTCATATAATCAGGGGTTCAAAGCAATACCCTTTAATTGTTCTTTTATTTGGAATTATTTTGGGCCATTTGTTTTGGTCTATGAAGACAGAAGACATTTATAAAAATACAAAGTGCATTACAACGGAGCCTATCCATGTTGAAAATATTTAAAGGCTCTGAAGACATTTCTCTGAAGCTTGAAAACTATATAGTTGATGAATTTTCCGGTGATCTTTTAACGTCTGAAACGCTAGATTTTGGCTTCTATAAACCAATTAATAGCCTCTTTATTGAAATGGTTTCTCAGGCCACTGACAATGCTCTAGAGATTGAATTCTGGAATGGTTCATCATGGTCAGCAATAGAGATAATAGATAAAACATTAGGACTGAACCGATCTGGATTTATTTCTTGGGATAGAAATATTGAAACACAAAAAGAAAATGCCCTGCATGGCAAGATTTTATTTTGGTACCGATTAAGGGTATTAACCAATGACATTCCGGCTTTAGAATTAAAGGGAATAAATTTGGTTTTTTCTGACGACACTGATTTGAAAAGTGCATATCCAGACGTTATGGAATACCTTCACGATGGGCAAACTTCTTTTATTTCGTACCATCAGAGCGCAAGGGATTTTATTATTAACTATCTCAGAAACAAGGGAAAAACTGTTTCTAAGTATGGTGTTTATAAAATGCTAGACCAGTTTGACCTTCACAATTATGAAGAAATGAAACAGGCTTCAAAATATAAAGCTATGGCCATGATATTTTTTAATGAGTCGGATGCTGTTGATGATAAATGGTACCAAAAGGCAAAAGATTTTGATCGGCTCTATGGCGAAGCAATAAGCATGGACTTTTTATCAATCGATGCTAACAATGATGGGAAGGTTGATGTATTTGAAAATCAATCGGTACAATATGTTAAAATTCAAAGGCTATAAATGAGCTTGGTCGAAGAAATTAAGAATGCGATTGAGCTTTATATAGGGGCTTTACTGCCGACATATTCTGCCTCACAATACATCTGGGACACTTCCCTTAATGCCGACTCAAAGAGTAGACTATATTATGCCATCAGACCAGCCACAGCTTCTTTCGTTACTGGCACTTGTAACACTATTACTGTTAATCAGGAATTTGTAATTGAAATAGGAGACTCCTTCCGAAGCAAAAAAGATACGGATTCTGACGCAAACGAAAAGATATATGCAACTTACCTAGCGCATGAAACAATATACAAAGCAATAATGAGAGATAATTTTAATATTGCGAGAGTTCAGGTTGTCTCGGATTTTACGATGCCTGAACCTGAAATAGATAATGTTAATAAGACAGTAAAGATTGAATCAATATTCACAGTTCGATACAGAATGGAGTAAATTATGGGATTTGTAGTTAAAGGAAAATCGTCAGTATATTTAACCGAAGAAGTTACAGAGGGAGTTTATGTCGCTCCAGTTGCTTCCGATGCTGTTGAAGTATTAGAAGATGGAGTAGGTTTCGAATTTACCCGTGATGAAATCGAAAGAAATCTAACGTCGGCTACAATCGAAATTGAAGCATCACGACTTGGATTAAAACAAGTTTCAGGTTCTATCCCTATCGAGTTTAAATCTGGCCCCACAGAAGGCGCAAGCCCACGCGAGAGAGTTCTTTTTAAATCTCTACTTGGTGGCGAGAGACTTATTGCAACTTCATCAATTACCAAGACAGGGAACAGTTCTACCGTTCTTCAAATTGAAGATGCTGATATTTCTAAGTATAAAAAGAATGATATTGTGATGGTTAAAGAAGCAGGATTGTATGAAGCAAGACCTATTCTTTCAGTTGATAATACTCTTGGCGCAGCAACTATTACTCTTGTTATTCCTCTCACTGGCGCACCTTCTGACAACGTAGAAGTTTCGAAATCTGCAATCTATCATCACAAAGATGCGGCTCCTACATTCTCAACCACTCATTATGTTGGTGGGGTTATCAAGGAAACAATAACTGGAGCAAGAGCCATCACAGCATCACTTGAATCATGGGAAGGCGGTTCGGTTTCTAGTTTTAATTTCGCGATTGAAGCTCTTGATCTTGACCAAATTGACGAGGTTGTTCCCGGCCCATTAGTTCCATCTTTTGCAGGTGAAGCATTGCCTCCTGTTCTATTAGGCGCGTGCGTTTGGATTAATGGTATTAAGGTTAAGTATAATTCTCTATCAATGAGCCTTGAGAATACTAAAGCAGAAATCCTTTCAGCATGTTCGGAGTCTGGAAAGATCGGCTCAAGATTTACTCAATTCATGGCGACCGGAGAAATTGCTCCTTATATGGATGATGATAATGTCGACAGATTCGCAGCATTTAATAATAACGATAGCATTTCAGTTTTTGGATATGCTTCAAATCCGACTGGAACCGCTGGAGAAATAGAGCAAGTAGTAAGCTTTTGGTTTCCTCAGGCCAAAATAACTGCTATGCCTAATGGCGACCAAGACGGGATTATGACAAATCAAATCGCGTTCAAGGGCTATAAAGAAGATGGCGAAGATACAGTTTTTCTCGGATTCATTTAATAATTTCGTCGGATTGCTCCCACAATAAGACGTAAATGGAAGCCCCACTTAAAAAATGGGGCTTTTTTATTTTTACTCTGTTAGGTTTTTATCATGGAAAATCTTTCAATTCTTCCGGTTAATCCCTATGCCCATCTCAAGCATTTCTTTGGTGATAAATTTGTAATGCTTTGCATGAAGCCAGATGGCGAAGTTGGTTATGTAATAGGGCTTGATGTTGAGGTGGAAGATATGGCATATATTTCTAAAATGATTCAATTAATATCAGACGACTTTATAAAAAACAGCATGGGAGTGTGAATGAAAATCTTGAAATGTACCGACATTATACGATTAACTGTGGAATCCGAATCGCCTATATCCGTATTTTTGAAACCATTATCAGTCGCAGAAAAGATTGATATTGCCTCAAAGGTTAAGATGGTAAAGGGTGAAGAGATTGCTGATTATCAAGCTCAAGCTTTTCTCTGTATCAAGTACAGCCTTGTCAAAATTGAAGGGGTAGAGACTTATGACGGGGAAATTTATGAGCCCACTATCATTGACGGGAAGATTGAAGATTCAAGCGTTGATGATATTGTCAATATGCTCTCCGAGGTAAGTTTGATTCTCCCTTATATCCAAGCAGCAAATAAGAACTTATCATCAATTAAAGGTGTTAAGGTTGATGTAAACCCAAAGTAATAAGGACCGCTCTTGAGAGGGTCTTGGAGCAAATATTTAGCATTTCAGAAGTTTCGAACGAGGAATTTATATACCTTGTTTCTACTTTTTGGTATCGAGCCGACGAGAATTTCAATTGCTTTAAATGTAAAAAGATGTTTTCAGCATCGGTCAGGGATACTAGAAAAGCTTGCTTTACAGAGAGAGCTAAAGAGATTGTCAATTATAACAATTCAATCAAGTATTTTAAATGTCCTAGCAATTTCTTTAATCCTGCTTATTCGCAGATAATAGATTTCTTTCGACATTTTCAGTCAGGGGCATTACCCTTTAGTGGTGGACTATTTGAGCAACCGGCAAAAATAATAGAGGTTTTCAGACTTATTGAAAATCTTGAAAACGAACGATTGGCAGATCAAGCGAGGAGCCAAAAATGGCAGAAGGGTCAGTCCAAGTTGAACTCTCGATCGACGAGCAAAAAGCGTTAAGAGCAATCACTTCATTAACTAAAAAATTCGAAGACCTTGGAGAAGGCGCGAAGAAAAGTTTTGGAAAAGGTGATGCTGCACTTGCTTCTTTTGCAGGAAATCTTGCGTCTGCCGCTGTCACCAAGGGATTTGCTTTAATTGGGGACGGTCTATCATTCATAAAAGATAGTATTGGTGGATTTATTTCTGCCGCAGCCGAGCAAGAAAAAGCAGTTAATAGCTTAAATACTTCTCTCGCTATAACCGGAAATTATACAAAAGAAGCGGCTAAGGATTTTCAAGATTACGCATCAAGTATACAGGCATCGACTGGAATTGGTGATGATGCTGTATTAAATTCAGCTTCTTTAATTCAAAACATTGCAAAACTAACTACCGATCAATTAAAACAAGCAACATCTTCAGCGGTTCAGTTCTCTTCAGCTATGGGAATAGGTCTTGATTCGGCATCTTCTTTAATAGGTAAAGCTCTTGAAGGAAATGTCGGGGCATTGGGAAGATACGGGGTTGCTGTTAAGGCCGGAGCAAATGAGACTGAAACTTTCCAGAATGTAATGAAAGCAATGTCGGCTTTTGCAGGAACAGCAGAATCAAAATTAAATACTTTTGGCGGTTCATTCGAGGCATTAAAGGGAAATGCAGGAGATGTTCAAGAAACTCTAGGCTTCATGATTACTCAAAGCCCATCCGTAATCGCTGCTATCACAGCACTTAATAAGGGTGTTCTTTTTCTAGATCAAACATTTAAAAATAATTCCAAAGCTGTTTCTGATTTTGTGACAAACGGTGTTCTTTTATTGGTTGATGGTTTAAGAATGGCCGGAGATGCTTTTGCTTATTTTAATAAAGTGATTGCAGGATTTCAGATAGCAGGAAAGCTTCTCGAGCAATCATTTTTCGGAATAGATAGAGCATTATCTCAATTTGGTCTAGGCATTGACACTGTACTTCAAAAGATTCAGGAATTTTCTGGAGTCGATCTAGGGGCAGGGCAAAAATCATACATCGATGCTCAAAACGCTTCTATACAAAACAGCACGGATCAGATAGCCGCTATTGATGGCGAGATAAATGCAATCGTAAATAAGACAGCAGCACAAAATAAAGCAGCTGAAAACTTTGTCAATATAGTTGTCTCCTCTACCAAGAATGCGATTGAGGAGCAGAAAAAGATTCAAGCCGAAGGCAATGATGCTTATCTTAAAGCGTTGAGCGATAGAAATAAAAACGCAGTAAAAGAAGCACCTGTCGATGATGCTAGTCTGGCGAAGCAGACCGAGTTAAATAATGCAATTCTTGATCTTGATAATCAATTCATGCTTGCAAAGAATCAAGCGGAATTCGAAAATGATCTTGTCAGGGGTGAGTATTTAACTGGGAGAAATGCTTCCGATCTTGAGCAATTAGCATCATTCGAATTAACAAAGTCGGAGCTGGTTTATCAAGCTGCATTAAATTCAAATGAAGCGATCAAAAATGCCGATGAGCAAGCATTGGCGAACAAGAAAGCTCTTGGCGAAAGAGAGCTTCGTGATCTAGCTATTAATGCTAAAAGTAAAAACGAAATCGACAAGATGACTATCCAGAACAGGAAGGACACTCTAGCAACGATTTCAACATTATCATCATCAAGTAATAAAGAATTAGCAGCAATAGGAAAAGCGGCAGGTATAACTCAAATCGCAATTGATACACCTGTTGCAATATCTAAAGCGATGGCAGCATTTCCTCCTCCTTTCAATTTCGTTGCAGCTGGATTGGTCGCAACAGCAATGGCAGCACAAGCGGCTCGAATAGCAGGGGTTGGAGGATTTGAAAATGGTGGGTTTATTCCCGGGAAATCATTTAGCGGTGATAAATTAACGGCCAATGTAAATTCTGGTGAAGCTGTTTTAAATTCTGGACAACAAAGAAATTTTATGAAGCTTGCTAATGGAGATGGTGGAAATAATAGCGGTGTAATGGCAGCAATTGAAGCTCTTGGAAATAAGATTCAAAATATGACCATAGTGGTTCAGGCAGACGGTAGAGAAATAGCTCGATTGGTTCGTGACCAAAGAGCATCGGGGTTTGCGGTATGAGTTTAAGATTTTCTGTTGATAATTTAGTTCAGCAATCGATAATTACGGCATCGGAAAATAACTCTCAATTTCCAGTCGATAATTTAATAGATGATAGGCGAACAAAAATATATCGATCATTGACAACTTCCTGCAATATAGTTTTCGACTTCGGAACTATTCGACAGATTGATACTATCTCAATAGTTGATAGTAATATTTCTCAACTTGGTTTTGATACGGCTATAATACAATTCAATAATGTGGATTCATGGGGTGCGCCTCCGGTATCTCAATCGCTTACTCTTGATTCTGATAATGGATGGGTTAATTATAATTGGCCAGTAGATCAGAATTATCGTTATGCAAGATTAGTTCTTACTAATATCATTAATCCGGTAGAGGTTTCAAAGGTATTCATAGGAAAAAGTTTATACTTTACTGATATTTGTTTCGGTTATCCTGTTTCATATCGTCAAAACAATAGAGCAACATCTTCGCAGAATAGGTATGGCCAGAAATTCTTTGATGAAATAAACACTCAAAAAGAAGTATCAGGAGAAATCCCTTCATTGAATAAAGATGAAATGGATACCATGCTTGAGATACTGGATTACGCTTCTTTCACTCGACCAATATGGTTAAATTTTGATGCGCTTACTTTTCTTAATGACCAAAACAGAATAAGCGGCTATTACTATTTAATGGATGATCCTAATCTTCTGCTTAATGCAGGGAATTTTTGGACTATTGGATTAAGATTCGCCGAGGGAATGTGAGCAAACTAATAGTTGAAGAATTAATTACTGTTCTTGAGCAGGAAATAACTTTACAAAAAGCTATTCAAATAGTGACGATTAGACCTTGGCTCTATTCTCATAATAATCCTGCCGGAACATTTTCATTTAATATTTATAATACTTCTGGTTTAGTCAGGAGCTTTTCATTTACAAATAATGACTTAAAAACTCAGAGTAATTTAACGGAAGCATATTTCCATACATATTTTTCTATTCAAATGGCTTCATTTTCTTTGCCTCGTGGTGTTTACACTATAAAGCTTGAGCATTTCGGTTATACCTATGACGCGAATAGTTTTCTAGGGTGGTGCAAAGATGTAAATCCAATCGGAAAAGTTTATGGTGAACCGGAAAACTATACAGCAAACCCGTTTTCGTTTACGATAATTGAGTACAAGTCGAGGGAGAGCTAATGGCCCTGAAAATAATCACAATTTCTGACGGGTTCGAATCGGCTGCTGTTCCGACAATCGGTCTTCCTGCGGCTCAATCTATAAGCACAATATTTGTAACTCTTACGGCTCCTCAGGTGTCCGCAGGATTCATTACATTGCCAACCCCTCCAACCAAGCCAACAGAAACATTTATGGAGTGGCGAGGCATAGGGCAAACTTACGGGCTTGATTATTCTGTTTCTGGCTCTACGCTAACTTTCCTTTTTAGACTTTTGCCTTTAATGTTAAATGGTGATGAAATAATTATAATATACTCATAGGAGATTCCAGTGGCACAAATTGATAAACGCGGTCTTGAATCGAACTCAGTAGATGGGTCAAAGGTAAAGTTTTTAAATAATGAGAGCTTTCGAGCAAGAAATTTTGCCGATACTGCCGATGCAAATCTTTTCAAATTAAATGCTTCCGATGAATTCGAGCTTCAAATACTTCCTAAGTTTGGTATTTCAAATGTCGCTCTAGAATCATATGTTGACGATGCTCTAAGTGGACTCACTGGTGCATTTGTTTTCAAGGGAAACTGGGATGCTTCTACCAATACTCCATCTCTTGCCGATGGTGTTGGGACGGTTGGATGGCTATACAGGGCTTCCGTTGCAGGAACAGTTGATTTCGGATCAGGGAACATTACATTCGCAATTGGTGACAAGGTTGCCTATGATGGAGCCATTTGGGAAAAATGGGACGTAATTGATAATGAGTTCGCGACTTCTAATACTGATGATTTAACGGAAGGTTCGACTAATTTATATCATACTACTGCAAGAGCTAGGACTGCTGCTGTAGTAAATAGCACCGCAGGGAACGAAACAGATCAAGCTGCTAGCGTTGCAGCAATGAAAACTTTTGTTAATGCTCAATCGGCAAATGTTGATGTTGAATCTTTCACACTTGATGGAACCGATATTACTAATGGATATATTGATCTGGCTGTTGAAGCCGATAAGGTTATCACAGTAGACCCGAAAGGGTTTCCTTCTCAGTATCCTGTTGATGATTATACCCTATCGGTGGTATCTCTTAAAACAAGAATAACCTTTGCGGGAGATATGCTTTCATTAATCGCTGGCGACAAGATTAAAGTTGCATATAGTATCTAATGGCATTAACTGAAGACAGGGCCGTTTTCCTAGAAGCAAACGGTCTTAATAAAACTTTAAAGCAAGCCATCATTGATGGAGATTTATCTGGCGGTGGTGGCTCGTCTTCCTTCGAAGTATTTAATGCAATTATTTCTGTGGGTGACACAGCTCCAGTAAACGGTGTTTCATTTTATTTACCATCTGTTGGCAAGACAATAAATTTCGTAAGACTAATGGCTTGGGACTTACTCGGAGTTTCCTCTGGTAGCCTTGAAGTTGATATAAAGAAAAACTCAACTCCTGACGATGTAGGAATGGCTACAATTTTCACAACCAAGCCGATCATTGATTTCTCGACTGCTTCAAATTATGCCACTGACGGGGGAACATTATCATCTGGAGCCTACACGGGTTCAGAAGTATTGAGGCTTGATGTAACAAATATTCCTGCCGGTTGGAATGGAAAATTCTCTGTCGTGGTGTTCGCACAATGAGTTATGAAGATTTTTCTCAACAAACAAGATCACGAAAGTACGTTCTTGCTCATATTGAATCAAAGAGAAGTTATAAAATATTTGAACCGATTGGCTCTGATGTTTATAAAAAGACCGTTGAATCATTCGTTGTTTCGGTATTAGTGGATGGTGTTTTATTAACCAAAGCATCTTCAGAATCAGTCGTTGCCGGTGAATGGTTCTATAATTCAATTACTGGTTATGTTGTATTAAAGCTATCAGATTCTTCAGACCCAAAGATTCATAGGGTATATTTTACCCATAGATTATTCTTTTCAAATATTCCAATCAACGCATTGAGCGATATTTCAAGCGGTGAATTGGTAGAGTATGATGCTCGAATTACTGACACTGATGGATTAAAACTTGAGCTAGATTTTGAACAGACTGGAATTGCATTAACCTCCACAAGCTCAATCACTCTTGTTTCTTCTGATGGATATTTCATTGACAAATTTGATACTAATATCTTTGAAAATGGTGCATGTAGAATCTATTCGACCGGTGATAATGTTGATTTCTCTGAAATAAAAATGATCTACAGAGGTTTAATAACTAGCAAATCATTCTCAAATACTTCGGTGAAATTTAATCTTAATGATGATATTTCTAAGCTTGATGCGCCTATAGGGGTTGGTGAATACTCTGAACTTGATGGTGACGTTGCTGAAGCCGCTCTAGGCAAAAAGAAAAGAATAATAATTGGCCAAGTTGACTCGCTTCAAACTGTTGGTTTAGATTCTGTCTTTGATGGTTATTCATGCGTAGGAACTATAAGCGGAAATGCTGACTTAAATCTATTAGCTGGAAAAGTAGCAGGACTAGCAGGGCAAAACGTAATCAATGGGACTGGAACAACATTTCTTTCGAGCTTAATCATAGGCGACAAGGTAAAAATAAAATTTGGTCTAGCAGAGTACACATATACAGTCGCTACGATCCCTAGCAATATACAGATAACTATTTCAGGAACATTGTCTGCTCCTTTTAATGACGCAGAAATAAGAAATCTTTCAGTTTTAAATAATGTAATTACCGGATCAGGCACACTCTTCCTTAAAGAAATTGTTCAAGATGATATTGTAAAAGTTATCATTAATGGTGAAGAATCAGACTTTTCAGTTGATAAAATAATAAGCGATACAGAACTAAGAACATCGAATGAGATAACAACATCATTTACAGGTCTTATATTTAAGAATAAACCAGAAGTAAATTACAGATTCAAGAATAGGAAATGGAATATTGCAGGTCATAGGCTTGCGGAGTTTGATGTTAATATTACAGAAATTATCGCGGCAGATACTGTTAAGGTTGATACTACTTTTGATATTTTTGTCGGTGATTTTTTAAAGGTAAAGAATTTCTATTATACAGCTTTTGAGATTTTCAATAATCAAATAAGATTCTCGCAAGGACTAAGAGAGCCAATTATCGCAGGTGATCTTGTCAGCAAGGTTCCTGTTATAAGCGCATATAACGGGAGGGATAAGCTAGTTATTGAAAGGGATTTCACTTTCATCAATACTATTTCAGGTTGTGATTTAATAATTTCAGACCTTGCGGAGTTTAATACTTCTAAGCAATCAACTACAACAACTCAGCTAGTTTTCACAATAGGAAGCCGATCGGTAACAACTCCTTCTACGACCGCAGACCTTACGAACATATTCAAGCCCAGAGATTTCATAAAAGGAAGCTCGATAAACATTACTGACTGGTTTGAGATTTCTGAAGTTACCCAGACGGAAATTAAAATAGTCGAAGCAGCTACTTATAATTTTTCAGGAACAGTAAATTATCGCTCACCCTCTTATATCGGGGATGAGTCAATTATAACCGTTGATTGTCTTGGATATTATTCGGATAGGTGGATTAAATATCCTTCCGATGCTGTTAAATTCATTCTTGAGAATATCGGGATAACTGAATTGAATAATGATTCTTTTCTTGATGCCAAAGATTCTTGCGAAATGACAATGTCTTTGGTTTATCCCGAAAGCTTTACAAATAGCTCAAAGACAGCAAAGCAATTAATCACGGACATAAATAAATCGGTTTTCGGAAGCTTGTTTTTAGATAATGATTTTAATTTTGCTTACAAGATTCTCAATGCTGATATTCCAGAAGGGGTTGAATACATAAATGATTCTGATATTAATAATTATTCAGTCACCAGCAAGTCAGATATTTATAACTCAATAGCCCTTTCATACGCTCCTTATAATTCAAAAGATGATGGGTCAATAATTTACAAGATCATCATATCAAGCTCGGAATTCGTTGATGAGGCGGTCCAAAAATCTAGGCTCCTTGAAACAAAATCATTTCTATATAAAGAGGAAGATGCTCTAGTAATAGCTGAAAGATGGCTTCTGTTTAAGTCGCTAACGCAGTCGGTTATTAAATTGACTTCTCCTATAAGCTTAATCGGGAAGACTTTAAACGATGTTTTAATTGTTGATTTCGATAGAATGTATCAGCGTTATGGCAATTCATCCTCTAGGAAAATTGGAATTATTAATAGTATTTCAAAAGATTTTGACTCTGTTTCAATTCAAATTAACGACCTTGGAAACATTTTTACAAGGATTGGAAAGATTGCTCCAGACGATATTGATGATTATTTGACGGCCGGTGATGATGTAGACAAGTGCGGCTTTATAACTGATAATGAAACAGAAACCCCTAACCCATTATCAGAAGATGATCTTGGGTGTAACCTGATAGGATAATTTATGGCCTATACGGAAATACCATCAAGCTTGGTTCAGGTTGGTAAAGCAATCAAAAAAGAGCTTTTTCGGTTAATTAGAGAAAATCAAATTGATATTAATAATAGAGTTACAACTCTCTCACTAGGTGCGAATCCTATTGATGTTATCGAGGCTGATGTTGACATAAAATCTACGGTGATCGGAGATGGAACTTTTGCGACATATAAAGCAAAGAGCTTTTTCAATATTTCCGCAGCAATTCTTCAAATTAAATCGGTCGCAGGAAATACAGGAATCTTAACGATCGATATTTTAAAAGCAACAACTCTCGATGGAGCATACTCATCAATTCTAGTAAGCCCTATGTTTATAAATTACTCAGTCGCTTCTGATTATGATTTCACCACAGGGGATTTCGGAGTATTGACAGGGGTGAATTCTGGAGAGTATCTTAAAATGAAAATAACAACATTACCGAATAGCATTCCAATCAGTTTCCGAATGTCTATGCACGGAGGGGTTTAAAATGTCAGCATCATTAATTACTTTAGGAGCTACAGGCGGCGGTG
>BS_KBA_SWE02_21mDRAFT_10000583_pt1 | contig 13798 bp, 11 predicted proteins | sample BalSeasSWE02_21m_FD_9196 | JGI IMG/M metagenome (IMG submission 9196)
CCAGTTTACCCAGAGCGAACGCCGCCATTTTACTTCCCCTGAAAGGTGTGCCGAGAGTGATCAACCCCTTTACGGCAGGTCCGGGGAAACCGCCTTTTCTGCCGGCATAGGCTTTGGCAAGGAGCCCACCCAGGCTGTGCCCCACAAGCAGGACGGGGTCATCCTTCTCTATCGCCCCGATCTCCATGAGCCTCAGGACCAATTGCTCTTCGATCTCCCGGAAAGAGTGTCGCCAACTGCTGTAGCTTATCACATGAATTCGTTTCAACCCCGCACGCCTGAGCCGGAAACGGAATAAAAACCAGGCGCTCGCATTATGATAAAGACCATGAATCAGGACTACAGGGGGAAACGTGGAATTTTCTTCAGCGCCGGTTTTCCACAGAGGCCTGAATATACCGAAAGGGAAAAGTAGAATGACGAGAATCTGGCTCCAGAAGCTCGAAAAAAGCCCCTTGAGAATCCATGCCGCCATCTTCCCATCGGATTCTTGTTGTATCTGAAACCGGTAGGGACTGTTGCCTGCCTCGTACCAGAAAAGGGCATACGTGACCAATGGGAAAAACAGCAGGATAAAGAGGACGAGAAAAAGAAAAATGGCAGACATGGAACCCCCTTGCGGCTTATGTGAAACAAGTGTAAAATTCTATCCGGTATCATTGCCGGTTGAAGAAGGCTTGTCAATAGTTCTCACAGAATTGCTGGTCGCAAAATTCTTGGCTTGACTTTAATTTGTGTTTTAATGTATTTTCTGAGCTTTAGCTCTATTCGTCCTGACCGGTCAGTAAACATGGAACGTATCAAAACTGATGATCCAGTAAAAAGTCCCCAAGGCCGTCACTCCCGCGAACGCGGGAGTCCATAAGTAGTTTATTTTCCTGGATTCCCGCGTTCGCGGGAATGACGAAAAAAGATGAATTTCGACTTTTTACGGGACCGTCAAAAGTACTGGAAATAACGTGGTTTATTAATCCTGATTTATCATTTTGTTAACGAAAGGATCTTAGCATGGAAAAAGTGGCTGAACAATTGAGAAATGTAGCCCTGATTGCACATGGGGGCTCCGGTAAAACCTCATTGGCTGAGGCGATGCTGTTTAACGGGAAATCCACCACGCGATTGGGAAAGGTGGACGATGGCACATCAAGCTTTGATTTTGAACCGGAGGAAATTAAGAGGCGCAGCACACTCAGCACAGCCTTTCACCATGCCAAATGGAAAAAGAACAAAATCAATATCTTGGATACTCCAGGAGACGACAATTTCCTGTCCGATACCAAATTTTCCCTTGATGCGGCAGATGGGACGGTCGTGGTTATCAGCGCCATTTCCGGGGTAAAGGTGGGGACGGAAAAAGTATGGAACTTTGCGGACGAACGAAAACTGCCGAGAATTATTTTCATCAACAAAATGGACAGGGAACGAGCTGATTTCTATAAAGTTATCGATGAGATTTCAGAGGGACTTGAGATAAAGCCCACACCGGTTTTTCTTCCTATTGGCGCCGAAGACAAGTTCTCGGGGGTAGTAGATCTGATCAAGATGAAGGCCTACACCTATGAGCTGGATGGAAGCGGGAAGTTTGAAAAACAAGATATCCCTGCGGAGATGGCGGATCTTGTTGAAGAATGGCGGGAGAAGATCATTGAAAACATCGTGGAAGCCAATGACGATTTGATGGAGAAGTACCTGGAAGGGGAAGAGCTTTCCGATCAGGAGATAGAAGAAACCCTTTATGCCGGCATCAAAACCGGGGCACTGGTTCCCATTGTCTGCGGTTCTTCTCTGCTGAATGTAGGCGTACCGCAGTTGATGGACCTGATTATACAGGGGCTTCCCTCTCCCCTGGAAATCCCGCCGAAAGAAGGCAGGGCGGTCGACAGTGATGAAATCATTCAAAGGATTCCCTCTGTGGATTCCCCCTTTTCCGCTCTTGTATTCAAGACCGTTGCAGATCCTTTCGCCGGCAGGCTCACCATTATGAGAGTATTTTCAGGGACCGTTGAGTCCGATTCAACGGTTTACAACCCCAACAAGGATATCAAGGAAAAATTCGGTCAGCTCTTAGCCATTGAAGGAAAGAAGCAGCAACCGGTTGAAGGAGCAGGGCCCGGGGACATCGTTGCCATTGCCAAACTCAAAGAAACCACCACGGGAAACACGCTATGTTCCATGAAGGAGCCCATTGTTTACCAGCTCACCCAGGGTCTGCCGGCCGTAATCTCATACGCCGTACAGGCAAAAGTGAAGGGAACGGAAGATAAAGTCTTTACTTCTTTTGCAAAGCTCCTTGAAGAAGACCCCACGTTGAAACTGGGAAGAGACCAGACCACGGCGGAGGTAATCCTTTCCGGGACAGGCCAGATCCACCTGGAAACGGCCTGTGATAAACTGGCGAGAAAATTCGGCGTTGAGGTGAATCTGGTCCCCGTGAAAGTACCCTACAGGGAGACCGTGAAAAAATCCGCATTGGGAGTTGTGTACAGACATAAGAAGCAATCCGGAGGCAGGGGTCAATTCGCAGAGGTGCATTTTGATGTTACCCCGTTGCCCACCGGCGCCGGGTTTGAATTTCACGAAAATCTTACGGGAATGAATGTCCCCAGAAACTTTGTTCCTGCTGTCGAAAAAGGACTCCAGGAAACCCTTTTGACCGGAGCATTGGCCGGTTATCCCATTGTCGATCTGAAGGTGCGTTTTTATGACGGCAAATCCCACGAGGTCGATTCTTCCGAAATGGCTTTCAAAATCGCCGCGGCCATGTGCCTCAAGAAGGGCATGCAGGCAGCCAGCCCCACCCTTCTGGAACCTATTATGAAGCTGGAAATCACAGTCCCTGAAGAAGTGATGGGCGATGTAATGGGTGACCTGAACAGCCGGAGAGGAAGAGTCCTTGGAATGGATTCCAAAGGAAAGTACCAGGTGATCATGGCCCAGGTGCCCATGGTGGAAATCCTCAAATATGCCCTTGACCTGAATTCCATCACCGGCGGACGCGGGACGTTTACCATGGAACAAGACCATTATGAAGAGGTTCCCTCACAATTAGCGGAAAAGGTTATTGCCGCAGCCCAGGAAGAGGAGTAAGCCAGGAGAAAAGGGGTGCAAAAAGTTTTTCTGTCGGGAGTATTGACTGTCAGCGACAAAGGATCTGCCGGCCTTCGTGAGGATGAAAGCGGAAAAATAGTGGCCGAAATGCTGAAAGCCGAAGGTTTTCAAGTGGCCAAGAAGGAAATTGTCCCTGACGACAGGCAGAAGATCTCCGAACGGATTATCCAATGGATTGATCAGGATGGCCTGTCGCTCGTTATTACCTCCGGAGGAACAGGCCTGAGCCCAACAGATGTCACGCCCCAGGCAATGGAGAAAATTATTGATTATCAGATCCCCGGTATTCCGGAGGCCATGCGCGCAGCAAGCCTTCTGAAAACGCCCCATGCCATGATCTCCAGGGCCATGGCTGGGGTCAGGGGGACCTCCCTTGTCATTAATTTGCCGGGCAGCCCTGGAGGTGCAAGGGATAACCTCTCCGTCGTTCTGCCCGCCCTCAAACATGCCCTCATGAAAATCCAGGGTGACCCATCGGATTGTGCGGCCATTCACAAAGAAATCGCATAAGTTGAAAGTGACTAAAGGAGGTGACGTATGGATCAAATTTCTTCCGGCATGCACAACTATGTAGACCAGATCAGTCAAATTGGCGAGACATTGGGTCCCATGGTCGTAAAGGGAATGATCCTCCTTCTGATCGTGCTGATCCTCGTAAAGTACCTGGGGAAACTTGTATCCACCGTCCTCATTAAAGCGGGCATGCCGGAGCGGAAGGCCGCCTATTCACAGACCGGCATGCATATTCTGGTCCTTCTGATCGGCGCCCTGGTGGTCCTCAACATGGCCGGTTTTCCGGGTGCACTCCTTTTTCGAGTCATTATGGTAATCGTGATGGTATCCGTGGCCGCCTACATCATCGGGAAACCTTACATTCCCCAGCTTCCTTTCAAAAAGGGGGAGGTGATTCAAATCGGGGATTCCATGGGCACGGTGGATCTCATCACCATCATGCACACACGGATCAAAACCTTTGACGGGAAGGTAATCTATATCCCCAACCACAAAGTCCTCAATGATAAGGTGACCAATACCAGCGTCAGACCCAATCGCAGGCTGGATATTCGTTTTTATATCGCCTTTGACCAGGACGTAAAAAGGGCCATGGAGTTGGTGGCGGAAATTTTAAAAGAAGATGATATGGTTTTGGATAAACCCGCGCCGCGGGTGGTCATTGACAAGTTTGCACCCGGCTACATGGAAATGCTGGCGCGGTTTTGGGTGGAGAGAAAATATGTGCTTACAGGCCGTTGGGGCCTGAATGAGAAAATCAAGACAAAGCTGGATGAGGAAGGGATCAGGATGGCAACCCCCAGGCTGGAGATAAGCAACGAAACGGGATCGGCAGGCGTACCCGTTTCAACAGGGTCTGCGGAGAGCCTTGAAAGCTAATGCGCGTTTTTTCCGGGACCAAAAACAGCCCCATAGGCAACGGTGAGGATACAGGCCTGTAAAGGGGCCGTGACAATAATCCCGATCCCGAACAGGATGCCCCCGATACTCCCGATGACACTCGCAACAGCCGACACACTGAGGAAAGGCCAGAAGTTGCTTTTCACCGTCTGAAAACTGGCGACCGAAGCGCTCCGGAAGTCCATGTTGCGATCCACAATCAGGAAGGGGCCAAACATGAGAAATGCCTGCGCGGCATACACAAAAAACAGCGCGGCCAGCTGCCCCACACCCGGCACAAAAAGAAGGACCAGCGCGCCCGCTGAGGCGGCGACTCCCCAGACAACCACAAAAAGAAGGGAGTGAAGGAAAAACCCGAAACCCCTGAAAAGATCGGAAACTTTCGGCTTTGGTTCCCCCCCTTCCTGCAATCCCAACGTGATGATGAGCAAACCTGAAAGCATAGGGCCCGCTAAAATTCCCGCACTGGCAACCGTTAGAATCAGAGCAATGAATGAAGCAGGAATCAGGATGGAAATATTTTCCTTGTACTGTTGAAAGCCTTTTTCAAACCAGTTGCTTAAATGAACCTGCGGGGGTTCCATNNNTGTCCTCCTCTGCTNNCNNACCGNACAGGGATGAAAGAGTTCGNCCATATCCTTCGGCATNTCTGCTTTGAAATGGAGCCGTTGACCGTCTTCAGGGTGCTCAAGTTCAAGAGACTCGGCATGAAGGGCCTGACGCTGAAGGCATAATCTGNTTCGATCTTCTTCCGTNAANCGGTTTTCGATAAACTTCAGAAAAAGGGTGTCATCCACGCCGTAGATTTTGTCCCCTGCCACGGGATATCCCAGGGAAAAAAGGGTCGCACGGATCTGGTGCAACCGCCCCGTAACGGGGTATGCGGACACAAGGGACTTTCCCTGACGACTTTCAATCAGGCGGAATCGGGTGAGGCATCGCCGGCTTTCGCCGGGAATCTCCCACCCGGAATCCATGGGGGAAAAGCGCTGTTTCTTCCTGATGGAACTGGTCTCATCCCGAGACATGAAACCCTCCGCGCAAACCAGCCCGGAGGGGAAATCCCCTTCCACAATTACCAGATAGATTTTCCGGACAGCGCCCGATTGAAACTGCCGCTGACATTTTTTTGCCGCCAATGCCGTTTTTGCCAACAGAACGATACCGGAGGTTTCCCGGTCAATCCGGTTTACAAAGAAAAAGGGTTCTCCCGCAGTTTCGGTTTTGAGCAGTCCCCAAAGCGTATTCCTGAAGTACCGGCCCCCTGGATGGCAGGGAAGGTTTCCGGGCTTGTTGATCACAAGCAATGCCCGATCTTCGAAAACGATGGAGTAATTCGTGCTGACAGGAGGTTCTTCCCTATCCATTTGCAAATATTCCAAGGAGTTCCCGGATTCCAGAATTGTGCCGGGAACACAGGGCCTGCCGTTGACCAGAACCTTTCCACATCGGATCAGATCTTCCCATCGGGTGCGATGATGATACGTGAACCGCAGGCTCAGGTAATCCAGGATAACAGCACCGGCAGATTCCGGGGCAATGTGGATGGAGGCCTTCCTTTTCATGCAGCGCTGGAATGGGAAGAAAACGATTGCGGAATCGATTCCCTTTCCTTGAGCGAATAGACCCGCAAGGGGTTATCGATCCCTTTTAAGTGAACCTCACCCAGATCAAAAACCGGCCACAACCCTTCAATCATCTTTTTTGTGGCCTCGCCAATGACCATGTCGCCCCCCCTGGCATAATCCGCGAGCCGTGCGGCAATGTTGGTAACAGTGCCGGTTGCCGTGTACGTCATACGGGTATCCAGTGATCCTTTGAATCGCGTCATACCCACCAGGGCGGTTCCTGAATTGATCCCTATATTGACATTGATCGGATCAAACCGGTCGCTCAATCTCTTATTCAGATCCAGGTTCATTCGGTGGATGTCAAAAGCGGCTTTCACCGCATTGGTTGCATTGGTTACAGCATCGTCATTCTTGAAAATGATCATCAATCCATCGCCCGCGGTTTCATTGATGTCTCCACCTGACCTGTGAATAGGATCCACAAAACTGGAAAACATTTTTTCCACCATCTCGTTCACCTCGGTTTCGGGTCGGCTGGTACTCAAATGGGTGTACCCCTCAAGGTCCAGAAACAGGACCGAAACCTCCATGCTCTTTTTCTCCTGATCTAACATTTCGGGATGATGTTCCACAATACGCCGCACGGACTGGGGAACAAAAGGGGATAAATGGGCAAGCATTTGACTGATCTTTATCTTGTCCTGCGTAATCTCCCACTGCTTTTTGGTTCGAAGAATGATATCTCCGGCAGTCTCGGAGAGGTCTCTCATGAGATAGAAATCCTTTCTGCTGAATCGTGTTCCGGGCGTGGAGACAAGGTTTATGATGCCGAGGATCTCTTTGTTTACGAATATGGGCAGGGCCATTTCAGGACCGGTCTGGATGAGGGTTCCATCAGGGCGTCTGATCGGTTCACTACTGGAAATAACGATCCCCTTTTTCTTGTCGAGGGCTTTCTGAACAGCATTGCGGTTCCTTTTGCAGGAAAGACAGTTCACGGGCCGGGCATAGAGGGCGCACTGGAGGGGACGGGTGTATTTAGGGGCATCAGGATCTATCATGAGGACGCACACCTCCATGGCGGAAGGAACCAGTGCCCGGGCTTCTTCTCTCAGTTTCTCCAGGATCTCGTTTACCTCAATACTTGAGGCCACTTTGGAAGTGAAGCGACGCTGGGCCTCGAACCTCTCCTTAAAATATTTTCTCATCCTCAATTCCCTCTGTTACCAAGATAGTTTACCCTAAGATATCTTCATCTCGGGAATAATGTCAACAAAATGAGCGATTCTATTGACGCAGAACAGGATTTAGGCGATGATAGCAGTAATGATCGGCTTGCNCAGTCCCGTTGGGCGGGGAACCCCTTCTGGCGGGAGATCCCCACTTAGACACAAGAATCCTGCCCGGGGTGTGGTATCCCCTTGGCACTTAGACACAAGAATCCTGCCCGGGGTGTGGTATCCCCTTGGCATAATAACGCCTGAATTCCGGGTTGTGGGCGCCATGATCCCCGGATTGCCGGGATTTGCCATAGGGAGGACATCCCATATTTCCATAGCAATGACAAATAACTATGGGGATATCCAGGATCTGTATGTGGAAACGGTCGATCCGGAGCGGCCCGGTCACTACCTGGAGGGTAAGGTTTCGTACCCGTTCCAGGTGATTGAAGAAAAGCTTAAGATAAAAGACAAGGGAGCACCCGGAGGATATCGCGAAGAGGAGATCAAGATCAGAACCACCAAAAGAGGACCGGTGGTTTCAGAAGTCCTGAAAGGTCTTGAAACCGACAAGGTACTCACTCTGCGCTGGGCCCCCGTCGAAAGCATGGGCGAAAGCATTGGGCTTGTTCAATTCTTAACGGCAAAGTCGGTGAATGAAATGCACAAGGCCCTGGAGGATTATCCCATGCTCTGTCTCAACTGGGTTTTTGCAGACACATCGGGGAACATAGGATACCGGGCAAGCGATTACCCCTATTACTACTCTTCCCATTTCTCCCCAACCTACCGATACAAAAGGGTCACGGAACTGCTGAACAGTCCGGGATCAAAAAGTGTAGATGACAACTGGCAATATCAACGGGATGAGAAAAATCTCCTGGCCGAAAAAATTGCCCCGGTCATGGCCAGGGCCCTCATGGCGCACAAAAACACGGAAGAGATGGGGAAAATCCTTGCCGGCTGGGATTTCATGGACAAGCCGGATCTTGTCGCGCCCACGATTTTTCAGGCCACGTACCTCGCTTTTGCCAGGTTGGTGTTTGAGGATGAACTGGGAAATAAAACAACGAACACTCTTTTGGATGACTGGTATTTCTGGCAGGAACGTTTGGACAAGATGGTCCTCAAAGGTTCTTCAGAGTGGTTTGATAATGTGAAAACCGGGGAAAAAGTGGAAACAGTCAACGATCTTTTCCATCAAGCGGCATTAAAAGCCAGCGCCCGGCTCAGTGCGAAGTTAGGCAAAGACCCGCACGATTGGGCATGGGGAAAAGTGCACACCCTTGAGCTGGTCAGTCCGATTCGAAGAAACGGCTTCGAGAAAGAACTCCTTGGAAGCGGCCCCATGCCCATGGGGGGATCCGGAGAGACTTTGTACAGGGGGCTTTTTGACCCCAATGACCCGTTTTCGGTAACCATTTCCGCTTCACTCCGCATGGTTGCCGACATGGCTGATGAGGATAAAGTAGCCGCGATTCTACCTGGAGGGGTTACGGGACGTCTCTTCAGCCCGCATCAGAAGGACCAGGTGCAATCTTTCATGGATGGGAGCAAAATGTACTGGTGGCTCAGCGACAAGGCTATCGCCGAGCACACGGAACACACGCTGCGGCTTAATCCCTATCATTAGGAGGGATACCATGACGATCATTGGTTTTGACCATGTCGCGATTCCCATAGAGAACGTTTTAGAAATGCTGGTCTTTTATCAAAGGCTGGGGTTTACTGTGAATGATTCTACTCCTCCATTTTATTCGGTCCATTTCGGTGACCAGAAAATCAACATGCACGCCCCAGAAATCTGGCAATCCGAATCCTTCACCCTTCGAGGACCTACGGCAAAACCGGGATGCGGTGATTTTTGTTTCGTTTGGGAGGGTTCTCTGTTATCAATCATGAAGCATCTCCGTACACTTTCAATATCTGTCATTGAAGGCCCCGTCGAACGGGCAGGTGGTCGTAAGCCCGGAAGCATAATCGGTACCAGCGTATACGTTCGAGATCCAGACAGCAATTTATTGGAGTTTATGGTTTACCCCTAAACGGCGCCTGAAAGGGTCCCTGTTGCGCTCGGGTGTGTTCCGAAGTCAATGGCTGCAGATGCCTATGATGGGAATAAAATTAAGCCTGGTTTTTCAGGTGATTGAAGGAGAGCATTTGTCATGGAAAAGATTTGGCTGAAAATGTGGCCCAAGGGGTTTCCAAAACAGCTCACGTTTGTTGAAAAGCCTCTGCACGAATTTTTAAGAGACACCGCAAAGCAGCACCCGAAAAAGGCAGCCATCAACTACTATGGTAACCAGATCAGCTTCCAGCAACTGGATGAACTCTCCGACAGGCTGGCGGCTGCCCTCTGCGATATGGGGGTAACAAAGGGGGACAGGGTAAGCCTCTTTCTTGAAAACTGTCCTCAATTTGTCATTGCCTATTACGGGGTTCTCAAGACAGGAGGGATAGTCGTTGCTGTAAATCCCATGTTCAAGGAGGATGAACTCAAATACGAGCTCCAAGACGCCGGGGCACGAGCCATAGTGGCCCTTGATCACCTCTACCCGATGGTCAAAAATATCCAAAAAGATACCTCCCTCTCCCATGTAATCGTAACGAGTTACTGGGATTTCCTTCCCGATGATCCTTCCCTGCCCATCCACTCCTCCATGAAGACGCCAAAAGAAGTCTTTTCGGAGACCCATGAGATTCTCGACCTGTTGGCGGAATATGCTCCGGAGCCTCCCCATGTGGAGATCGATATACGCAAAGATCCGGCGCTTTTGCAATATACGTCCGGGACCACGGGTCTTCCAAAGGGCGCCATCATCACACACTACAATCTGTTGCACAACACTGTGGGGTCGGCTGTTTGGAACAGAATTTCAGAGGATGACGTCCACCTTTCGGTATTGCCGTTTTTTCATGTCACCGGGATGATCCACAGTATGACCATGCCTGTCCATACCGGGACACCAAACGTCATGCTTTCACGTTTTGACACCGGGACCGCCATGAAGGCAATCGCGGCTTTTGGGTGCACAACCTGGACGAGCATCACGACAATGAACGTGGCTGTGGTCAATTCTCCGGATATTGGTCAATATGAACTGCGAAGCCTCAGACACTGTTTGTCGGGCGGCGCCCCCATCCCCGAAGAGATCCTGAAAAAATGGCGAGAAATCGTGGGCGCCGAACTCGTTGAGGGGTACGGAATGAGCGAGACTATTTCTCAGACCCACGTCAACCCCCACACAAATCTCAAGTACGGATCTGTGGGGATACCACACTTTGGGGTTGATTGCCGTGTCATAGATGTGGAAACGGGGGATGACCTCCCGATCGGGGCGGAGGGAGAGCTTCTCGTCAAGGGACCTATGGTCACCAGGGGGTATTGGAACAGACCCCAGGAGACCGCGGAAGTTTTGAAGGATGGATGGTTGGCCACCGGAGACATCGTCAGGATGGATGAGGATGGCTATTTTTATATCATAAGTCGAAAGAAGGATATGATTAAGGCATCGGGATACAGCGTGTTTCCCGCAGAGGTGGAGGCGTTATTGTATGAGCACCCTGCGGTGGAAGAAGTAGGTGTGATTGGCGTCCCTGATCCGTACAGGGGGGAAAACATCAAGGCCTTTGTCATTCTGAGGCCGGAATACAGGGGCAAGGTCAGGGAAGATGAGGTCATTGCCTGGGCAAGAGAAAAGATGGCCGCCTTCAAATATCCGAGGATCGTTGAGTTTGTGGATGAACTTCCAAAAACGGGTTCGGGCAAGATATTAAAAAGGGTACTGAGGGATAGGGAGGCCAAGAAAGGAGACCATCACATGACGAAATCTGAACTGCTTGAACAAATGGTGAAAGATGCAGGCATTTCCAAATCTGCTGCCAATGCTGCGTTGAATTCTTTTATCACCGCATCACAAATGCGCTGAAAAAGAAGGACGGAAAAGTCACACTGGTCGGATTCGGCACATTCTCAAAAGTCCGCCGAAAAGCCCGCAAAGGCCGTAATCCCGGCACCGGCGAGGCAATCAAAATCAAGGCATCAAACGCAGTTAAGTTTAAGGCAGGGAAGAAATTGAGGCTCTTAAACAGGAGTCATAAGAAATGAATTGTCCGAAATGCCGATCGGTGAATCGTAAAAGAACAACATTCTGCGAACGGGCTTATCATATGTTCAGGGAAAATCCGAAACTTGAAACTAAAAGATTGAAACGCCCCTGTGACATCCGTGAATCCGGAGATGCGTACTATGCCGAACTTTTCTATCAAGCAACCAGCGACCTAAAAACCGCTGTGAAGGACCTGAAAAAAACCTATAAACCGTCGTCAAAGAACTGAAAACAAGCCAGGAAAAGGAATAGGGGGAGTTCTTGATACATTGACATTGGTAGCCGTAACGGTAAGAAAAAAATGCTACATCAATTGCGAATGGGCGGAGATCAAAGAAAGGTTTTCAGAATGAACGCATTCGTTCGACATAAGTTTGGGCATCTTCCCCATCCCAGAGACCTTTGCCCAGACCGTAAAGGGACGACCAGTCGCACTGACTTTCGGATCTGCGGCTTTTAAGCATCAGTTGACGCGCGAGAACCTCTGTTAACGCAGATCCTGGGAAACCGGCTCTTCTGCTTCTTGAAGTGAAAGGCGGGCGTATGGAAAACTCTGGGTTTTTGCGGATCAGGCCCAGGCCTTCTGGAGCGACCGGGGCGTGAATGAAGAAATGGCCCGGGGATTCATGAAATGGACCCTCAACAAACCCTACCGCTGCCACCCGGCGATTCAGCATTTAGATGAGTGTTATTCAGGACAAAGTGAGCCGGATCGGGAAATCCTGCGCGATGGTCTGAAGGAAGAGGTGATTCGAATCGTAACCAGTTCCGAAGGGAAACTTCTCAAACAGATCGGAAAAGAAATTGATCGATTACTGAGCGGCGGCCTTAAGCCCGCTGATATTGCAGTACTGTCATTGCGAGGGAGAGGCTCAGAAGAAAGCATCACCCACCGGCAGGAAATCGGTGCTCATCCCATCGTCCTCGCTACAGATCCCAAGGTAGAGGAAAACATCATCTGCGACACTTTCCTCCGATTCAAAGGTCTGGAACGGCCCGCCGTGATTATCACGGATCTCCGCCTGGTATCGAATCTGTATGAAAAGCGGATGCATATCGCGATTTCGAGGGCATTGAGTCTTCTTCGAATTGTTGGCGTGGAAAACGAGATTCGAAAAGACAGAGTACTTGCAGGGATGATTTGAGGCAAGAAGCTCTTGAAAACGAAATAATGCAAAATTTGTCAAAAAACTTATTTGTCTGTGACCGTATCTGTCAAGCAGGTGTGTTATGATTCCCATAAGAGTGCTTCGAAACATTTGAAAGAAGAATATTCATTCTTGCGGGGGTTGGCAAATGGATTGGGATGACGAGTTTGGAAATGGGTATGATGAAATGGATGAATTCAAACTGGGAATATCTTGACAAAGATTAAACATATTGTTTGGTTAAAATCCTTGTGATATCAAGGAAGTCAGGATTCAGGTTAGCTTCAACTGGAGTTGTAATGCATTAAAGACTCCGCTCATGCGCGGGGCATCTATAGGAAGGTGTATGGATGAGTTTTAAGCTCAGAAACCCTGGTCGAATTTCCTTTGGAAAATTCTCCTTACAATGGCTTGCCATTTGTGGGAGCCTTTTGCTTTTTACAGTCTCGGCCGTGGGCCAGGGCTTGCCGGAAGGATTTGTTTATGTAGATGAACATATTCCAAATATGGTGGTGGAGTTGCGCTACTATAGCAAAGATAACTTCATGGGTCGTCCGGCCAAAGGGTATCGGTCGCCCCGCTGCATTTTGACTGAAGAAGCGACAAATGCTTTGAAAAAGGTTCAGGAGGAACTGGAAAAATTTGGCCTTGGCATCAAAATTTTTGATGCATACCGTCCGCAACGAGCCGTGAATCATTTCGTCCAATGGGCAAAGGACTTGTCGGACACGCTAATGAAAGCAAAATACTATCCGGAAGTGGAAAAAAGGGGTTTGTTCAAAAAGGGATATATTGCGGATAAATCGAGCCATAGCAGAGGGAGCACAGTGGATTTGACTTTAGTTAACAAGGCTCCCGGAGAAAAGCCCCAGGAGCTGGATATGGGAACCGGATTCGATTTTTTTAGTCCCCAGTCATGGCCCACATACCTTCTCATCAGTGCACAGGCGCGAGCCCACCGAATGCTGCTACAACGGATCATGGTAGAAAACGGGTTCACCCCCTATTTTGCGGAGTGGTGGCATTTTACGCTGAAAAACGAACCTTTTCCCGATCAGTACTTTGATTTTCCAATACAATAGCCTTATGCAGAAATAGAGATGAACCTTTGTCCTTTACTGGTAATTCCTACAAATCAGGGAAAATTGAAATTATGACATATCTTGACAGTATCCCAAACAATTCATGTCGGCAAAACCTTTCGATATGCTTAGTTTATCCCCATGAAA
>BS_KBA_SWE02_21mDRAFT_10000584_pt1 | contig 13772 bp, 11 predicted proteins | sample BalSeasSWE02_21m_FD_9196 | JGI IMG/M metagenome (IMG submission 9196)
CCGGGGGGGGGGTGAGGGTAAACATATCACCCACATTGCATCACTACCTAAACTTTTAACCGTGGTCAAAATCTCACCTCATTTCATTTTGCTCTGGCAAAGGAGTCTTCCACGGTTTAACCGCAGAAGACTCTCTAACCATGCCAATTCTCATGGTTGTTGAGAAATTAAGAATTTTATAGAAGCAGAAGACCGCTAACTCATCTTACACCTGGTTACTCACTCCCCCTACCTCTCCTTGGTGAGGGAGAGAGTACGCACCACTTGAGGTGGTCAGGTTGACTCCCGGCCTTACCGGGCAGGAGGGAGGTAATGTGCGTAAAGTGATCTGGTAACATAATTCTTAATTCTTAATTTTCAATTGACGCGCAGTAGCCGATTTTACTTGCGAGACCAAATAATTATGACGACGCTGGAATATTTATTAGAACAAATGTACTCCTTGGATTATGTAGCCAAGAAGCAGCTATATGATGCGCTGGGACAAGAATTAGTGCGAGAAGAGACCAAGGAAATTATTCGAAAGTATCGTGAAGGTGCTAAATATCAAGTACGGGAAGTAACAGATGTCGTCAGTAAGCCACATGATAACGAAAGGATTTAACACGTCAGTTTAAACGTTTCTCCATTTATTCTCATCCTATTTATTATCATCGACCATTATCACCGATTTAAAATAAAGATAATTCAAAAGAGGAAACTGAGAGTTGGTTAAAATTTTCTTACTTAAACCATGTTAACTTACTTTCCACTACTCAAGAGTTGTTCACTATGGCCAACAATAACTACAAAATTATTCTTCTGGGTAAAATTATTGATGGCTTCGACCCTGCCGAAGTCAAAGAAAAACTTGCGATAGTGTTTGAAAAAACCGAAAAGCAGATAGAAAAACTGTTGAAAAAAGGTAAACCTGTCATGGTGAGAAAAAATCTCACCGCAGAATTTGCGTTGAGGTATAAAGAGGGATTGGAAAAAATAGGGGTGCTTTGTCAAATTGAGGGGGGCAAAGGCGGTGAGCAGGTTGATTTCACGGTCGCTGAAACTGCTTCTGTCGCCGACAGTTTTAAATTCAAAGACCTCCAAGATGACTTGCCAGGCGTGCTTACATTAGGTGAGGGCACGGTACGAGTCACGGCGATTAAAATTCCGCTGGGCGCATTGATATTATTTTTAATAAAATTGATGTTGGCATCGATTCCGGTGTGGATTATTTTAGCTTTCCTTAGTCTGGCATTGCAACAAGGTTCACAGATGTTAATGGAAATATTAGGGGCCACTGGGTAATCAGGTGCCGAGATTTCATCATAACATTGAATTTCTAATTAATTTTACTTACAGCAAACAATAGATAGAAGGGTGGTAAGATGGATAAAGATAGTCAAGACGTGACAGTCACCGGGATTAAAATTCCGTTTTTCTCGCTGATGATGTTTATGATTAAATGGACTTTAGCAAGTATTCCAGCAATAATTATAGGCATGGCACTGTGGGTGGGAATACCCATTGCCATCGATACGCTAGGAGTGGCAGATATGGTTAAAGACATACCCATCCTGTCAAACTTGTTAGGAGGTAGTACAGCTACCGTCCCTGCTCCTCCCCCTTAGCCTCACAGCCATTAAGTTAAGTCCAAAACAGATTTGACAACTCTTCAAGAGTTGTCAAATCTAGTGGTGATTTGCGGTGAGTTAAAACTACGCCGAAAATGACGAGCCACACCCACAGGTGGTAACCGCATTTGGATTACGTATCACAAAATGTGAACCTTCCAGACCTTCACTATAGTCGATTTCGGCACCGACTAAGTATTGAAAACTCATGGGGTCTATTAGCAATTTCACACCCTCTTTTTCCACTACGGTATCACCATCTTCCAAATTTTTATCAAAAGTGAAACCATATTGAAAACCAGAGCATCCCCCGCCTTGTACAAATACTCGTAACATCAATCCCTCTTTATCTTCTTCTTCATTAATCAACTCTAGCACTTTTCGCGCTGCGCTATCGGTAAACAGTAAAGGGGATTCTTCAGCAACATTCATCATCATAACTTTGATTCTCCAACCAAAATAAAAAAATATAAAGATACCTGGTTAATTATATAAACTTACTGGAAAAATTCAATAGGATTATCTGCACTTGAATCGATATATTATTTAAAAACATTGAGTTAACTTGAGAAAAAACATTTTAAAAATTCACCTTACGCACCACCACCCCTAGCAAGCGTAGGGTGCGTTAGGCGCGTCGGTTTGCGCCGTAACGCACCTGAATTCCCCGGTGACGGTTTGGTTAGTGGTTGGTTGATGGTTGGTGGCACGGAAAAATGGTGCGTTACGCTATCGCTAACGCACCCTACGACTCTCTTCCTATTCTCGAACCTGTTGGAGTAAAGGCTTTAGCCGCAATGCCATTAAGTTAAGGTAGTTAAGGTAGGGTGTATAAGCAAAGCGTCATACACCGAAACCCAAATTGGTGCATGGCGCTATCGCTTATGCACCCTACGTTAGCTTTCGATTCCTTAACTTAATGGCATTGAGGCTTTAGCCGGTGGGCCGGCCGCGTCTTCTTCTTTATAGGTGGGCCAAAGTTTTCGCAGGGGGCCATCAACTCCCACCAATTAGCTTCCTTGTATCCATCTAAAGTTCTGTTATACTATATGGTTCATTCCAATCAAATAAACTTTTAACTATATGAAAATAAAACCTTTTATCATCATTAGTAGCTTTCTATGGTTTTTCTCAGCCACGACCTTAATGGCAGAATCTTGTCCACCGCCCAACCAACCGGCTACCAGAATTATTGGCGGAGAAAATACTGTTTTAGGAGACTGGCCTTGGATGGTTGCTCTCTACTATGCTAATAACCAGAAATTCGGCGTGTTTTGTGGTGGCTCGTTAATTCATCCCTCCTGGGTCCTGACCGCCGCTCATTGTCTTGGTAGCAAACTCCTAAAGGAGCCACTACTCGCACCGTCTGACCTTTTTGTAGTGGTCGGCTTACATCAAGCAAGTCGTTTCAACACGCAGGGAGAAAAGTTGCAAGTGAAACGAATTATCCAGCATCCGCAATGGATAAATGCGGATTCTGATAATTTTCCAGATATTGCATTATTAGAATTGGTCACCCCGTCTAAACAATCGCCGGTCGCGGTAATCACTAAGGAAGGCTCTGCCACTGCGGCGGGACAGATGGCGACCGTATTGGGATGGGGTTTGACCACCTTGGCATCTTCTGATCGTAATGCCGATATTTTACAACAACTCGCTATTCCCATAGTCTCTCAAACCGTATGTCAACAGGCTTATGCCGAAGAACCAGATCCAATTTTGGATACGATGATTTGTGCCGGCTTAAAAGCAGGGGGAAAAGATAGTTGCCTCGGTGACAGCGGTGGTCCCTTAGTAGTTTGTGATAACGAGCAATGGAAACAAGTGGGAATTGTCAGTTATGGTGGGAAAGAAAGCGGGCCTAAGTGTGCTGGGCCCGATGCTTATGGAGTATATACTCGAATCCCCGCATTTTCAGAATTTATTAACGAATATGTACCGTTAGCCCCTGATTATGTACCGTTAGCCCCTGATTATGTACTGTTAGCCTCTGACTATGACGGTGTTTGGCAATCGCCGACGTTACCCGATACGTTTTTTATGTTAAGAAGTACCGACCAGCAATTGGTGATAGTGTTATTAACTAAGGCTGGCACCAGTTGGCACGCACTTTGGGGAACTTTGGCCTCACCGGTCACCACGGTGTATAGTCTGATTTCGTCAGTAGCAATGACCGCCCAATTTGAAGTGACCTCCTCACCAGGAATGCCTCCTCAAGCCGATTTGACCGTGACGAGTTGTCAAGCAAACGCGCCATCAATACCGTGTCCGTTACCAATCGGAATTAAAGTGTCGTTGAGTAAAATTTTTTAAACCCAGGACCGACGCTCGCCAACCGGCGGCCAAGATTTGACAACTTTCAAAAAGTTGTCAAATCTATCTTGTCTATCTGGGGAGTGTCAAGATTTGACAACTTTCAAAAAGTTGTCAAATCTGGGGGTATCAAGATTTGACAACTTTCAAAAAGTTGTCAAATCTATCTTGTCAAATCTGGGGGTGTCAAGATTTGACAACTTTTAAAAAGTTGTCAAATCTATCTTGTCAAATCTGGGGGTGTCAAGATTTGACAACTTTCAAAAAGTTGTCAAATCTATCTTGTCAAATCTGGGGGTGTCAAGATTTGACAACTTTCAAAAAGTTGTCAAATCTATCTTGTCTATCTGGGGAGCATCAAGATTTGACAACTTTCAAAAAGTTGTCAAATCTATCTTGTCAAATCTGGGGGTATCAAGATTTGACAACTTTCAAAAAGTTGTCAAATCTATCTTGGCCAACTCTATTTAGTGGCCAAGACCTTAGCCTCTTCCCAATACTCATCCATTTCCGCCAAAGTCATCTCTGCTAACGATTTACCATCGCGTTGCGCCGCTTGTTCCAAATAATTGAACCGTTGAATGAATTTTCGATTAGTTTTTTCTAAAGCCGTCTCCGGGTCAACCTGGATAAAACGGGCATAGTTAATCAGCGAAAATAAAATATCACCAAATTCCTCTTCCCGTGCGCTCATCGTCGCCGCGTCCGGTGTCAAGAGCGGGTCTGATGCCAAACATTGTTTAAATTCGGCCAATTCTTCTTCTACCTTCTGCCAAACCTCCTTTGCCTCAGTCCAGTCAAAGCCAACGCCATGAGCTTTTTGTTGAATCCGGTAGGCTTTAATTAACGCGGGTAACGAATTAGGTACCCCTGCCAACACACCACCACGGCGATTACCCTGGTTTTCCTTTAATTTGAGCAATTCCCAATTGCGTTTTACTTGTGCCTCGTTGGTTACTATCGTTTCTCCATAAACATGTGGATGTCTGGCAATCACTTTATCGCATAAACTGTTGATGACATCGGCGAAGTCAAAACTTTGTTGTTCTGAACCAATTTTGGCATAAAATACAATATGTAGTAATAAATCACCCAATTCCTGTTTAATCGCCTCGGAATCTCCTGCTAACACGGCTTCAGATAATTCATAAGTTTCCTCAATGGTCAAATGCCGTAACGAGTCCCAGGTTTGTTGTTTGTCCCATGGACATTGTTCTCGTAATTCATTCATAATAGTTAATAATCGGTGAACTGCCTTGGCGTATTTAGGGTCGGATGGATTCATAAATTTAAAATTTTCTGTTATATTAGTGCCAAGATTTGACAACTTTCAAAAAGTTGTCAAATCTAAATTAGTGCCAAGATTTGACAACTTTCAAAAAGTTGTCAAATCTATCTTATGGTGCCCAGATTTGACAACTTTTAAAAAGTTGTCAAATCTCGAGCAACTTTATCTCAAATCTATCTTATTATCAACCTTTTAGTAATTTTGTAATTAACTATGGACTATCCTCAAACTTTTGATGTTATTGTCGTTGGTGGTGGCCACGCCGGCACTGAAGCAGCGTTGGCGGCGGCTAGAATGGGAATGCGCACTCTGTTATTGACTCATACGGCAGAAACACTCGGTGCCATGTCTTGTAATCCGTCTATTGGTGGAATTGGCAAAGGACATTTGGTAAAAGAAATTGATGCTCTCGGTGGTTTAATGGCACGAGCGGCAGATCAGGCCGGCATTCAATTTCGGATTCTCAATCTTAGTAAAGGTCCAGCGGTCCGGGCTACTCGTGCGCAAATGGATCGACAGTTATATAAAACTGCGGTCCGACGAGCCATTGAAGCACAGACCGGGTTACAAGTGTTCCAACAAGCGGTGGACGATTTAATCCTTCAAGGTGAGCGAGTAATCGGCGTGGTGACGCAAGCAGGTATCCGTTTTCATAGTGCGACCGTGGTGCTAACGGCGGGTACCTTTTTAGCCGGTTTAATTCATATTGGCTTGACCCATTATCAAGCAGGTCGCATGGGAGAGCCGCCGGCCAATGCCCTGGCACAACGTTTGCGGGAATTACCGGTACGGGTGGGTCGCTTGAAAACTGGCACCCCGCCGCGATTAGATGGTCGCAGTCTCAATTACGCAGTGATGGCGGAGCAACCGGGAGATGAACCGGTACCGGTGTTTTCCTTTTTGGGGAATGCCAGTCAACATCCTCGTCAAATTCCGTGTTATGTGACGGCGACCAATGAACGCACGCATGACTTGATTCGCGCTGGCTTAGACCGCTCACCGTTATATACCGGAGTCATTGAGGGCGTTGGGCCGCGTTATTGTCCTTCGATTGAAGATAAAATTACGCGCTTTGCAGATAAATCCAGCCATCATATTTTTGTGGAGCCGGAAGGATTAGACACGTTTGAAGTCTATCCGAATGGAATTTCGACCAGTTTACCGTTTGATATTCAATTGGCGTTAGTACGTTCCATTAAAGGGTTTGAGCAGGCTCATATTACCCGACCCGGTTATGCGATAGAATATGACTTTTTTGACCCGCGTGATTTAAACGCCAGTTTGGAGTCGAAATTGATTCCAGGATTATTTTTGGCGGGTCAAATTAACGGCACCACCGGGTATGAAGAAGCGGCGGCGCAAGGGCTACTGGCAGGAATGAATGCGGCCTTACAAGTGCAAGGTAAACCCGCTTGGACTCCGCGGCGGGATGAGGCTTATTTGGGCGTAATGATTGATGATTTAATTACTCGCGGCACCAAGGAGCCGTATCGAATGTTTACCAGTCGTGCGGAATATCGTTTGTTATTACGGGAAGATAATGCCGATTTGCGGTTAACCGCCACCGGTCGAGAATTAGGCGTAGTGGGAGAGGAGCAGTGGCGCAGGTTTGATACTAAACGTGAAGCCATTGCGGTCGAAACTCAACGCTTAAGTCAGTTGTGGATTCGGCCCGAGGAGGCCCTCAGTAGTTCCAGATTTGACAACTTTTCGAAAGTTGTCAAATCTAAATTCAGCATTCATGGTAAAGTCAATTGTTTAGAATTATTACGGCGGCCCGAAGTGACTTATCAACATTTGTGGCAATTGGCCAAGGTGGCAGCGGGCGGGATAACAGAGCCAGAGATTCAGCAACAAATTGAAATTCAAATGAAATATGGTGGTTATATTGAGCGACAAACGTTGGAAATTGCGCGATTACGTCGCTATGAGGAAGCTAAGTTACCGACCAATTTTGATTATGCTCAAGTGTCAGGTCTATCGAATGAGGTACGACAAAAATTGATTCAACAACGACCGGCGACGATTGGACAAGCCTCGCGGATTCCAGGGATGACCCCAGCCGCGGTGTCGTTGCTCTTAATTTATCTGAAAAAAGCCTTGGGACGGTAAAGTTAAAATTTCTGTTTCACTACTGTTTAACCAATTATCTTATGAAATTATCAAAACCGCTTTTATTATCTAACTTCTTTCGTTACAGCTATTTCCCTTGGCTGGTCCTCCTGGTCTCGCTGCTGACCACACTAGGGGCATGGACTCACCTCAAAGATGACCGTTACTGGGCAGTTCAGGCCCAATTTGAATTAAGAACTGAACAACTCAAAACTGCCATTGTGAACCGCATGACGGCTTATCAACAGATTTTGTTAAGTAGCGTAGGATTATTTAATGCCACTGAATCGGTGTCACGCGAAGAATGGCACGCCTACATTCGTCAATTACAACTCGATAAATACTACCATGGCACCCTAGTGGTTGGATTTAGCCAATACTTCTCGCCTAAAGAACTACCGGCCCATCTTGATCAGATTCGAAGCGAAGGTTTTCCTAACTATACGGTTCATCCTGAAGGCCAACGTGATGAATATACCGCTATTATCTATTTTGAACCTTGCGATGACCAAAATTTAGTGACCTTCGGTTACGATATGTTCTCAGAACCCACCCACCGGGCGGCAATGGAACAAGCCCGTGATACCGGGCAACCGGTTATTTCAGGCAAACTGGTCTTACTGCAAGATGTTCATCTCCAGCAAGTTCCAAAGCCAGCAGGTTTTCTCATGGTGATGCCCGTGTATCGTCATGGTCAACCTACTGACACGGTCGCACAACGTCGAGCGGCCTTGTTTGGCTATGTGCATGCCGCTTTTCGTGCCAACGACTTAATGCAGGGTATTTTTGGGTCACGAGAACCAGACCTGGATTATGAAATTTATGATGGTGAGGGCATCCAGGCAGAAACGCTATTGTATGATGATATGCCGCATCATGCTAATTATCAGCATCAATTTACCCAAATAGTGCCGTTCGACATCGCTGGACACCGCTGGACTGTGAATTTTGTTACCTTACCACAATTTGAGGCAGAAACCAAAGACTCCTCCCCTACTTTCGTACTAGGTGCCGGCCTGGTCCTCAGTGTCCTCTTATTTGTGCTCTTCTCAGTAAATCGGCACCTACACGCTGAAGTAATTAAACGTATACACAGTGAAACCGCACTGCGTCAGTCCGAAGAGCGTTTTAACTTGGCGGTGCAAGGAGCTAATGATGGCGTTTGGGATTGGAATATTGACACCGGTAAAGGTTACATGTCCCCACGCTATAAGCAAATTGCTGGCTATGCGGACCATGAATTGCGTGCCAACTTTGAGGAATGGCAAAATTTGATCCATCCAGAGGATAGGGTACGAGTAATGGAGGAAGTTCAGGCTTATCTGGAGAAAAGAGTCCCGAAAAATGAAGTGACTTATCGATTGCGTCATAAGGCGGGGCACTATGTTTGGGTACTAGCGCGGGGCATGGCAGTGTGGGATAAGGCAGGTAAACCTGAACGGATGACCGGCACGATTATGGATATGACCGCCCAAAAAGAGACTGAACAGTTGTTGCAAGAATACAACCAAAGACTAGAATGGGAAGTGGCGGCCCGAACTCGTGAATTACAGGAACAACAAACACAAATTATCCAACTGAAAGATTTTTATGAACTGATTTTGGAAAGTGTCAATGATGGCATTTGGGTCACCGAGGCGAATGACCTCATTACCTACGTTAACCGGGGAATGACAACTATAGCAGGTATTTCACGGGAACAAATGCTGGGGGCGAACGTGAGGGAGTATTTTGGCAAAGGTACTAGAGGCGAATTTCAAACTTACGCTTTACAAGCTAAAGAAACCTTGCGGCCCGTACATTATGAAGCGGTTTCAGTGATAACTCCAGCAGGTCGTCAATCTTATCAATCGGGCTGGTTGATACCACGGGTCCAGCAGGGACACTTCGATGGGATGGTGGTCACCACTCAAGATGTCACTGAACACCAACTAGCTACCACCGCTTTGCAAGAATCACATGTAAGATTTACGACCGTCTTAAACAGTGTGGAAGCGATGATTTATGTGGCAGATTTGCAGACTTATGAAATCTTGTTTGTCAACCAGCCCATGGCCAAACGGTTCGGTCACCAAATCACAGGTAAAAATTGTTGGCTGGCTTTTGAAAAAGGACAAATGGAACCCTGCATTTCTTGTAACAATAACCAATTAATGGATGCGAAGGGAGAACCGGTGGGCACGATTACCAGGGAATTTCAGAATAGTGCGGGACACTGGTTTTACGCCCAGGAAAGGGCTATTCGTTGGAGCGATGGACGATGGGTACGGTTGGAGGTCGCTACTGACATTACCGAACAGAAACGGATGGCAGAAGCACTCCGGCGGAGTGAGGAACGTTTTGACTTAGCGATGCGGGGTTCTAATGATGGGTTATGGGATTGGAACCTGGAAACCAATGAAGTGTATTTTTCCCCACGCTGGAAAGAGATGCTAGGTTATACCGACCATGAATTCACACCTCATCTCTCAGAATGGCGTAACCGGATACATCCTGAAGACTTTTCGCGAGTTATAGCCGAAGTCACCGCTTATTTAGAAAAGACCTTTCCAATTTATCAAACTGTCCATCGGTTGCAACACCGGGATGGGCATTACGTGTGGCTTTTAACTCGTGGCATAGCGTTATGGAATGAACAAGGCCAACCATACCGGATGGTGGGCACCAATGCGGATTTGACCACGCAAAAACAAATTGAAGCAGAATTACGTCAAGCCAAAGAAGCCGCCGAACTGGCTAACCGGGCGAAGAGTACCTTTTTGGCGAATATGAGTCATGAATTACGGACGCCTCTCAATGGTATCTTGGGGTTCGCACAAATTTTGCTGCGTGACCCGACGTTAACTGCCAAACAATTAGAAAGTATCAAGGTGATTCACCGAAGTGGCGAGTATTTGCTGACCTTGATTAATGACATCCTCGACCTGGCCAAGATTGAAGCCGGCAAGATTGAAGTTTGTCCTGTAACGGTTAACTTTAAGGGGTTTATTGCTGGGATTATTGATCTGTTTGAGATGCGGGCACAACAGAAAGGGATTCAATTTAACTATGAAACTTTATCCCCTCTGCCCGCGGCGATTTTGGCGGATGACAAGAGATTACGACAAGTGCTTATCAACTTATTAGGCAACGCCGTGAAATTTACGCCACAGGGTAGCGTGACGCTGAAAATTGGTTATCATCAGAACCAACTTCGCTTTCAGGTAGAAGACTCAGGGGTGGGGATTGCGCCAGACGATTTGGCAAAAATCTTTGAACCGTTTCAACAAGTGGGAGACCATCACTATAAAGCCGAGGGAACCGGCTTAGGGTTGCCGATTACCAAGAAATTGGTGGAACAGATGGGTGGCGAGTTGCAAGTAAAGAGTATCGTAGGACAGGGCAGTATTTTCTGGATGCTATTGGAGTTGCCCGAAGTGCCGGTGGTGGAAGAGCAAACCGGCCAATCGCCGGTGATTATTGGGTATCAAATCACCACCCCCCGGCCCCATCCTTACCAAGGAGGGGGAGTAAACCCTGACCGCGGAATAGTGTGTACTCCCCTCCTTACCAAGGAGGGGCCGGGGGTGGTTGTCGTTTTAGTCATTGACGATAACAGAGAAAATCGAGCTGTGCTGGTCAATCTTTTGACTCCTTTGGGGTTTCAAGTAGTAGAAGCCAGCAACGGTCAAGAGGGGTTAACTCTCCTTGAAGAGGTTCAACCGGATTTGATCATTGTGGACTTAGTGATGCCGGTCATGAATGGTTTGGAATTTACGCAGCAAGTGAGAAGTCTCCCTCTTCCCACTTTTCAAAATTTGCCGATAATTGCTGCTTCGGCTAGTGTGTTTGATACCTATCAGCAAGATAGTTTAACTGCCGGTTGTAATGCTTTTTTGGCTAAACCTATTCGTGCCGAGATACTGTTGCAGTTGTTGGAAGAATTATTAGGCTTGACTTGGGTTTATGAATCGGACCAATATTCTCCTATCCTTGATTCCCTCCCAAGTACGGACTTAGGTAGTGAGAAAGCAGAATTATCGACGGCACAAGCGTCTATCCTCTTTGAGTTAGCGATGATGGGCGATGTGATGGGTATTCTGGAAGCAGTGAAGGAAATTCAACAAGCTAATCCGCAATTGGTACCTTTTACCAAACAGATTGAACAGTTATTGGAAAGTTTTCAAGTCGATAAGGTTGGTGAACTGGTGAAGCCGTATATGTGAGTTATACCTGCCATTCAGGTAGTGCTTACTCTCCTCCTATTCTCGAACCTGTTGGAGTAGAGGCTTTAGCCGGTGACCCCTACCGGCTAAAGCCTCTACTCCAAGATTTTAACCCCTACCGGCTAAAGCCTCTACTCCAAGATTTTAACCCCTACCGGCTAAAGCCTCTACTCCAAGATTTTAACCCCTACCGGCTAAAGCCTCAATGTCATTAAGTTAGCAGTTTCACTCTCCCCTCCTTACTAAGGAGGGGTTGGGGGTGGTTGAGTTAACCGTGCGTAAGGTGGGTTTACTAATTTACATAAACAATTGCAACAACCTGTTTAAAAATTGCATCCCCAAGGCGGTGGGACGGATATTATCACCTTGTCGGGTTAACCAACCTTGGAGATATGCTTGTTGTAAGGGCGCGGCAATGTCTGCTAAAATTAGCCCGGTGTGAGTAGTGAATTGAGAAAGTGTAAAACCGTCGGTTAACCGTAATACATTCATCATAAATTCTAAACTTAGATCGCTTTTGGTGAGAAGTGTTTTATTTTCTATGACTTGCGGTGTATGAGCTAACGCTAAATAGCGGTCTGGTAGTGATTGCTTGCTAAAACGACTGATGGTTTGGTGATTAAAATCAGTCAATTTACTATGTGCGCCAGCGCCAATGCCTAAATAGTCGCCAAAATTCCAATAGTTCAAATTATGTTGGCACCGGTGTGCGGGTTGAGCATAAGCCGAAATTTCATATTGTGGGAAGTGATGGTCTGCTAAGTAGGCGCAACCTTGCGTTTGAATCTCCCACAGTGTATCTTCGTCAGGTAATAACAAAGGTGGCTGTTGATAAAATGCGGTATGAGGCTCAATGGTGAGTTGGTACCAAGATAAATGTGCTGGTGCCAATGCCACTGCCGTGGTTAAATCTGTTAATGCCATCGTGACGGTTTGACCAGGTAAACCAAACATCAGGTCGAGGTTGAAATTGTGAAAACCGGCTTGTTTGGCCAAATTAATCGCGGTTATCGCTTGCTGACGGTTATGAATTCGTCCTAACTGTAGTAAGGCGGTATCATCAAAACTTTGGATGCCTAATGATAAGCGGTTAATACCGGCGTGTCGAAACGCTTGACAACGAGAGTTATCTAGCGTACCGGGGTTTGCTTCTAGGGTAATTTCGATAGACGGCGATAGAGTTAACTTATGATGTATGGCGGTTAATAATTGTTCAATCGTAGCCGGTGAAATGAGACTGGGAGTCCCACCGCCAAAAAAAATGCTGTGTAGAGTACGATTAGCAATTTGGGGTAAATCTTGTTCCAAATCCGCCAGTAATGCGATAAAATAGGCGGCTTCAGGAATTGCTGACTGAGGACTGGGGTAAGAGTTAAAGTCACAGTAGGGGCATTTGCGTAGGCACCAAGGGAAGTGAATATATAGGCTTAACGGTGGCATAAATGGTCGAATAGATTTTGGCGGAATAGATTTTCCAAACTTTAAAAATTTGGAAAATCTGGATGGTGGCTATTTTTCTATAATTCTTAAATGGTTAGCCGGCCAATGTTTTTCCAATTGACGCAAACTGTTTTGAGTTTGTTCCAAAGTAGAATAACGATAACCACAGCCGCCTTTGGCCCAGCCCTTACCGGTCCACTCTAAGGGCGGTTGTAGCGGTAAACTTAAGCGAATGACGTAATTTTTTACTGCGGTCCCCGGTCGTGCGCCCGCTTCCGATGATTGGGTGGCTACCGCCTCTGCCAATAATGTTATCACCGCCGCTACCTTTGAGGAAGGGGCGGAAATTTTAGTTTTGGTCGGCAGTGGCAAGGACACTTTCTTCAGTGAGCGTATTTTCGCTGACTGCTGTCGGTCAATTTCTCGCGCAGTTAATTCAGTTTCTAAGTGGTTAATTTCATTTTCTAAGATCCAGTTTTGACGAATTTGTTCTTCTTCTAAAAATTTCAGTCGTTGTTTGAGGTTTTCATTTGACAGGCTCATAAGTGATTTTCCCCTGGTCATTGAGTAGATAACACTTAGTAGATTTTTTCGATTTTCCAATCTTTCAAAAAGCTGGAAAATCAGGCGATAAGGTGTAGGATGCACTCTACCAAACCAGGCATAGAGTATTATTCCTACCAGTTACTATTATGCCTAATTTAGTTGGTGGAGCTTTGTAACAAAGCTCCGCCTGGTACTCCTGAAGCTTTTGTTATAGTAATATTCACTCATCCTTAGTACCCCCCCCCCAGCCCCCCCCGC
>BS_KBA_SWE02_21mDRAFT_10000586_pt1 | contig 13764 bp, 9 predicted proteins | sample BalSeasSWE02_21m_FD_9196 | JGI IMG/M metagenome (IMG submission 9196)
GGCGCAATAATTCTTATTGCGCTCCAGAGGGAACGTACAATTTTATTATGAATATTACTATAGAGTCCAAAACTGCTTTTGGATTCCACTGCGATCAAGCTTTGTTCAAAGTTGATTTACGCAACAAGTTTTCTAAGTAAGTGATGTCCGGTACCCAAGCAACTTCTTCTTTGGTGATATTGACTGTGAACATCAGGCCCGGTTTAACTTCCATTTTCGTTTCGGTCAAATTATTCTCGGTAATATTTACGGTGCGGGGTATTTCATTGGCGATAATGGCATAAAACGGCAGTTGTGCGACTGCGTCTAAACCATAAAGCACCACCGTGCGTAATTTGGTCGTGGTGGGCGCCATTTTCTCTGGTAACGAAAATACCCGTTCCAACGATAGCAACGGCACTTGTTGATGACGCCAGGGGATAATTCCTAAGAACCAATCTGGGGTTGTTTCTGCTACCTGCTCCGGGGGTATATAATAAGTCACTTCTGCTATCATAGCTGACGGGAGCAAAATTTGTCCACCTTGTATTGGCATTAGCAAACTACGGATGATAGAATTATTCATAATTAAAATTAGCCCATAACTCAACCACCCCGTTCTTGATAGTGAGGAGGTAAGAGGGGTGGTCTCTTCTCTCCTTATTAAAATTAGCCCTTAACTACCCAACCCCCATATAGCAGGCGTAGATTGGTGGGCTCACCGGCTAAAGCCTCTACTCCAACGTTAGGTAGGGTGCGTCCTACGCACCATTTTAAAAACCGCCTCATTCCTAAATGGTGCGTGGGACGCTCCCTACCCATCTACTCCAACGTTAGGTAGGGTGCGTCCTACGCACCATTTTAAAAACTACGCTTGCCACTTACCAAGTAGGAGCAGAGGATGGTTGTGCGTAAGTGGTACGTTCATTTAGCAACGCATTAATATTTTCCAGTAGCTCGGTTTCGTTAAACGGTTTACCCAGGTAGCGGTCAATCCCAATTTTTTCCGCTCGGTCACGATGTTTGGCACCAGTGCGTGAGGTAATCATAATAATAGGTATCTGTTTCCATTCTGGCGTGTTACGAATTTGAGTAGCTAGTTCATACCCATCCATCCGTGGCATCTCTACGTCTAACAACATCAGGTCCGGTATATGTTCCTGTAGTTGAGCGACCGCATCTACTCCATCTTTGGCCGTGATGACTTCCATGCCTTGCCGTTTCAATAAGCGAGCGGTAACTTTGCGAACGGTGATTGAATCGTCCACCACCATAATCGTCTTGACGGCCAATTTTTCCTCTATCACTGGCACCACGGGCGACGTAGGGTACAGCTCAATATCCTTCCGGGTCAAGGCCAACATGTCTAAAATTAATACCACTCGACCATCGCCAAGAATAGTCGCGCCGGTAATCCCACGAATAGCACCAATTTGTGGACCTACCGATTTGACGACAATCTCTTTGCTGCCTTCAATATTGTCCACCAATAAAGCCACTCGTCGGTCGCCAACGCGAATTAACAAAGTGGGAATTAACGGATGGTCTAAGGTCAGTTTGCCAAAACCTAATAGTTCACCTAGTTGATAAACTCGGTAATCATGGCCCATGTATTTGTAGAAGCGATTCTCGTTATTTTCACTAAGCACTTCGGCCCGGGGTGCCCGCATCACGGCTTCTACATTGTTCATCGGAATCGCTAACGTTTCTTCACCGACATGGACTAAGAGGGCCTGATTGATGGTCAACGATAACGGCAGACGAATATCAAAAGTGGAGCCTTGCCCCATTTTAGAGAAGATATGCAAACTACCACCTAATTGTTTAAGCTCGGTATTGACCACATCCATGCCTACCCCTCGCCCGGAAATTTGGGTAATCACTGTCGCGGTGCTAAAAGAAGGTTCAAGGATGAATTGCATTAAGTCATAGTCACTAATAACGGTATCGGGTTTAATCAACGCGCGGTCTTCGGCTTTACGACGAATCGCTGGCAAGTTTAAGCCGGCACCATCATCGCTGACTTTTAGGATAAGTTCAGTCCCTTCTTTGGAAATGTCAATGGTGATTTTGGCGGTGGATAATTTACCTGCTTGTGAACGAGTGGCCGCATCTTCCACACCATGGCTAATGGCATTTCTTAGCATGTGTTCTAGGGGAGCAACAATCCGATTGAGTACGGTTCTTTCAAATTCTACATTTTCCCCATTGATGATAAAATCTACTTGCTTGCGTAATTCTCGGGCAGTGAGCCGGGCAATGCGTTGTAATCTGGGAGAGATGCGGGAGAATGGAATCATGCGAGTTCGCATAATCGCATCTTGTAACTCGGCGCCCATTCGGGTTTGCTGAATCAATAAAGTGTCTAGTTGTCGGGTCAGCGTTTTTAGGAAATCTTGAATATTTAAGAGGTCATTAATCGTTTCCATCAAACTACGAGATAGTTGCTGCATGACCGAGAAACGGTCTAACTCTAAGGGGTCAAAATCTCCTTTTTTATGGTCGACTACCTGGGTTCTCGTACTTAACAGCGGCCCACCATGAACCTGGGATAAAATTTGCGTTTCAGTTTCAATCTCTAACCGTCGTAACTGGTCCCGTAATCGCGTCACGGTCTGTTCCATTTCGGATAAATTAGATTTCACGGCACCTTGTTGTTGTTCCATGTGGGCGCGTGAAATAGATAACTCACCGGTCAAGTTGGTCAGTTTGTCAATGATCGCGACACGGACTCGGATACGGTCCTCACCAGTTTCTCCCAAATCACTGTCTTTATCGATTTTATCTAATTTTAGAAATTCGTCTTTTATTATTACTTCTGGGCGTTCCTCTGGCGGTGGTGGCTTGGGGACCGGGACTACTACCTCGGCAGGCTCACCGTCCGGAGTTAACGCGGAATTGATTTGGTCAATCAACTCCTTAGGCACTTCTAACGGTACTCCAGACCGCACTGCTTCTAACATCGCGGCCAATTCATCAATGCTGTTTTGAACTACTTCTTGTAATTTAGCATTCGATTGCGCACCGCCTTCCACAATCTTGGTTAAGACCGATTCCAAACTGTGACCTAAATCACCCATGGCAGTAATCCCGACCATTCTGGCACCACCTTTCAAGGTGTGTAACTCACGTTGCAATTCCTTGAGTAATTGCATGTTATGGGGTGAAGTTTTCCAGCGCTCTACTAAAGATTGAGTATTTTCTAAAATTTCTTCGGCTTCATCCAAAAAAATCGCCATAAATTCATCAGTCGCATCTGGCACGACTGATTCCAGAGCAGGATTGTCAGCTTGGGGTTTACTGATTGTTTTGGGAATTAACGGGAGCGCTTCTTCTGCCATTTGCACCTGGTCAAGCAAGGTTTGTTGTTTCTCTTCCTCTATGGCTTGACCTGCCAATAGCTGTTTAATCATGGCAATAGCCGAATGAAATATCGTTAACTTATCGGCTGGCAGTTCAATTTGTCGTTCCAAGATGGCCTTGATATATCCTTCTACCGGCGCGGCGACACCAGAAATTTTAGTGAAACCGACACTCAAGGAGCTACCATGTAAGGTATGAAATCCGCGCATGAGGTCTTGGTCAATTTTGGCCGTCGGCGTTTGTTCATATCGGTTCAGTGCTTCGGTTAAATCGGCCAGATGTTGCTTTGATTCTTTTTGGAAAATGGCAAACAACTTAGGGTCCAAACCTTCTGGTAAACCTGACTCTGCTGGTGTTAATTCTGGTAGCTCTAGTTCTTCGGTGGCGAACTGATTTTCTACGGAGATTTCATCATAAGTGATTCCTGGCAACGAGTCTTCCGGTAAAGATTCGAGCTCGGTGGTATTTGGTGTTGGTGCCGATTCTATTGAGGTTAACTCGTCGTTATCAGGATAAGGGATCAATTCCATCTCCATTCCGTCCACGCCAGCTAATTCTCCTAGTTCGAAAGTTGTCAAATCGGCTTCGTTTAGATTTGACAACTCTTCGAGAGTTGTCAAATCTGAATTTTCGGAAGTTGTCAACTCTGAATCTGACTCGTTTAGATTTGACAACTCTTCGAGAGTTGTCAACTCTGAATCTGACTCGTTTAGATTTGACAACTCTTCGAGAGTTGTCAAATCTGAATTTTCGAAAGTTGTCAACTCTGAATCTGACTCGTTTAGAGTTGACAACTTTTCGAAAGTTGTCAACTCTGAATCTGAGGCTTTCTCTTCTTCCAATTCCATGGCGGCCGCCATCCAGGCATCTTCGTCCTCTTCTTCTACTAGAATCGGCTTCACCGGGTCAGGGTTTGACAACTTTTCGTGGGTGGTCAAATCTGAATCTGAAGTAGTCTCTGGCACTCCGCTAGTGACTTCACCAGAAGCGCTTGGAAATTCGCCCAGACTTTGCCCCTTAGTTTCAGTCAGCGTATGCGCTTGAGATATTAACAATATTACCTCATAAGGCGTTGGTTGATGCTTTCGAAATTGCTCTACCATGCTGGGCAAGATTTTTGCTGCCCGGTCAATGAGGGAGAACATAACTTCACTTCTGGATATATTACTGTCCAGTACGCGATTGAGCAGGTTTTCGAATCGCCATCCTAATTCGCCAATGCTCATGGCGCCTACCAAACGACCACTGCCCTTGAGGGTATGGAAATTACGCCGTAAAGTTTTTAATGCTTCTTGATTTTCCGGGTGGATTTTCCATTCTCTAAAATTAGAACTCATTTCGGTTAATACTTCCTTGACTTCTTCTTCAAAAATCTCCAGAATTTCTTCATCGATGTCATCGGGTGGCGTTTGCTGTGGCATTTCCAGCAATGGTTGCATTTCCGCAGCTCCCTGTTAAATTTTGGTGTATGATGTGGTTGGTCATGGTCCACAGCGTTTGAGATTTGACAACTTTTTTAAAGTTGTCAAATCTGGTTCAAATCTGGTTTTAATAACTATTACCAATTATAGTAGCAAAAAAAAGATTTGACAACTTTTTGAAAGTTGTCAAATCTAGTTTACCCTAATAAATCAGCTATCGCATCGCGCTCTTGTTCTAATTCACGCTGTGAAGCTATCATTTTTTCACGACTCACCGCATCAATAGATAAGCCCTGTACAATGTGATACTGACCATCTTTAATGGTCACTGGAAATCCGTACATTAATCCATTAGGTATTCCATAACTACCGTCACTAGGTATGCCCATACTTACCCAATCTTCCGACCCTTTCACCCAATCACGTATATGGGCTAAGGCCGCGGCGGCGGCGGAAGCGGCACTGGATTTACCTCGCGCTTTAATAACCGCCGCCCCTCGTTGTTGCACGGTGGGTATAAAATTTTTCACTAACCAGTCGGGTTCTACTAAAGATTTAGCTGGCTGTCCATTGACGGTGGCATAACTAATATCTGGATATTGAGTAGAAGAATGGTTACCCCAAACCACCATTTTTTTAATGGCAGTCACTTTTACCCCGGTTTTAGCCGCCAATTGACTCACGGCACGATTATGGTCCAATCGCATCATGGAAGTAAATTGGCCTGGCGCTAAATCTGGGGCCGAGCGCATGGCAATATAGGCATTAGTATTGGCAGGATTACCCACTACCAAGACTTTAACACCACGGTTAGCATGTTCATTCAAGGCTTTCCCTTGAATAGTAAAGATATTGGCATTGAGTTTCAACAAGTCATTTCTTTCCATCCCTGGACCACGGGGCGTAGCACCCACCATTGCGGCATAATCGACTTCGGTAAATGCTGTTTTAACGTCATCAGTGACCACTAAATCCTGTAATAACGGATAAGCACAATCTTCAATTTCCATGGCGGTGCCTTTCAATGCTTCCAACGCCGCCGGAATTTCCAATAAATGTAAAATCACGGGTTGGTCTGGGCCCAACATTTCCCCAGAAATTATTGGGAATATTAATGAATAAGAAATTTGCCCTGCGGCACCAGTGATAACCACACGTACCGGTTTTTTCATAAAATTTCCTTTTTAGTTGATAACAATAATTGACGTATTTAAATACGCTTTGCACAAATCACATCTATTACATTAAATTAATTTTCTGTTCAATCTGCAAAAAGAGTTATTATAACACCATTATTATTTTAATATGACACACTGCACAAAACAATTGAGTTAGTTTAAATTTGACAACTTTAAAAAAGTTGTCAAATCTTCGATAATAGTTCAAGATAAAATATCATTACCTCTATAAACCACTTTTACCTAGAATTAAGTATTTTTTGTATAAAGGAAATCATCATAAAATGTTACAACAGCAGGATTCCCCTCTTTATAATGCGTTTTTCATTGAGGATTTGTATGAAACTTATTTGTCTAATCCGGGCTATGTGAGTTCAGAATGGCATGACTATTTCGCCCGCCTGCAACAAGAGTTACCACGGTCCTCTCCAGAAATTCCCCATACACCCATCCGGGGCTATTTCACTAACTTTAAACCTCAGTATAAGCCTCCTCAAAACGGAGTTGAGGTGAAGACGCTGTCGTCGTTTGCGGAAAAACAAGCCCTGGTGCTCCGGATGATTAACGCTTACCGATTTCGTGGTCACCAACAAGCTGACTTAGACCCGTTACACTTAGAACAACGCCCCGTCGTGGATGAGCTACGGCCCGAATTTTATGGCTTCACTCCAGCCGACATGAAGACCGTCTTCAACACCGGTTCATTGTATGGAGTCGATTCCTTAAAACTTTCCGACATCATCAAACAGGTCCGTAAAATCTATTGTGGTAAAATAGGTGCTGAGTACATGCACATTACCGAAACTAAACAAAAACGCTGGATTCAACAGCGATTCGAGGGCACTTTGGCCGCCCCTAATTTTCTGATTGCCACTAAACTTAATTTATTGGAACGTTTGACCGTGGCCCAAGGCTTAGAAGAATATCTGCACACCCAATACGTTGGGCAAAAACGTTTTTCCCTAGAAGGTGGTGACAGTCTAATACCGATGTTGGATGAATTAATTCAACATGCAGGAGTAATTGGCGTGAAAGAAATTATCTTGGGTATGGCCCATCGAGGCCGTTTAAACGTATTGGTCAATATTTTGGGCAAACGACCTAACGATTTATTCTCGGAATTTGAAGGTACGGCTAAAACCATTGGCACCTCTGGTGATGTCAAGTATCACCAGGGTTTTGCTACCGATGTGGTGACCGACGGCGAAACACTTCATGTCGCACTGGCTTTTAACCCCTCGCACTTAGAAATCATTTGTCCGGTGATTGAAGGTGCCGTCCGCGCCCGGCAAGAACGTCGTCAAGATAAAACCCGAGATCAAGTGTTACCGATTTTGATACATGGCGATGCCGCCTTTGCTGGTCAAGGTGTTATTATGGAAACTTTGAATTTCTCACAAACCAGAGGTTATAGCACCGGCGGCTCGGTCCATATTGTCGTTAACAACCAAATCGGTTTTACCACCAATGATCCCTTAGATTCTCGTTCCACTTTATATAGCACCGATGTAGCGAAAACGGTACAAGCCCCGATTTTCCATGTTAATGGTGATGACCCGGAAGCCGTTTTATATGTCACGAAACTGGCTTTGGATTTTCGCATGGAGTTTCATAAAGAGGTGGTAATTGATATGGTTTGCTATCGTCGCCAAGGTCATAATGAATCCGATGACCCGATGCCGACGCAGCCGTTGATGTATAAGAAAATTGCCAAACATTTTACGCCGCGGGCGATTTATGCTCAACGCCTAGTCAATGAAGGAATTATTCGCGCGGAGGAAGCAGAATTGATGTTGCATCAATACAAGGCCGCGCTTAAAACTAAAGAGCGGGTCGCCCCGCGAATAACTAACGACGATAACTATTTTCAGGGCGTGGATTGGAAATGCTATTTGGGTAACCATTGGACCATTGACAGCGATACCCGTCTCCAAGCGGAAACTATGAGGAGAATCATACAACGATTCACTACGTTACCCCCTGGTTTTAAATTAACGCGCAGTGTCGCCAAAGTGATAGCAGACCGTAGCCAAATGGGACGCGGTGAGCTACCGTTAGACTGGGGTTGCGCCGAAACTTTAGCTTATGCCATTTTATTGGAAGCCGGTTACCCCATTCGCTTATCGGGTCAAGACAGTGGCCGCGGTACCTTTTCACATCGTCATGCGGTGTTACACGACGAAGATTCCGACCAACGTTATTTGCCATTACAACACTTATCGAAGACACAAGCACCTTTCTTGGTGATTGATTCTACGCTTTCGGAAGAAGCCGTGTTAGCCTTTGAATATGGCTACAGTGCGTCAGAACCAGATACGTTAACCCTCTGGGAGGCTCAATTCGGCGATTTTGCCAATGGCGCTCAAGTGGTTATTGACCAATTTATCAGTTCTTCCGAAGCTAAATGGCAACGCTATAGTGGCTTAGTCATGCTCCTCCCGCATGGCTATGACGGCCAAGGGCCTGAACATTCCTCGGCACGATTAGAACGTTACTTACAGTTATGTGCGGAAGATAACATTCAAGTCTGTGTTCCTAGCACACCGGCTCAAATGTTTCACCTTTTATGTCGACAAATGTTAAGACCTTATCGTAAGCCGCTGATCGTGATGACTCCCAAAAGTCTGTTACGCCACAAACGTTCGGTTTCCAAGATCCCAGAATTTACTGAACACAGTTTTCAAACGGTGATAGATGAAGTAGAAAATCTCCACCCAGAATTAATAGAACGTCTTCTGTTTTGTAGCGGTAAAGTCTATTTTGACTTGGTTGAAGCGCGGGAAAAACATGGCATTAATAACATTGCCATCATCCGCTTAGAACAACTTTATCCGTACCCCAGAGAAGCCGTATCTAAGATATTGGAACGTTATCCACACGTCAAACATCGAGTCTGGGTCCAAGAAGAACCTCGCAACCAAGGAGCGTGGTGGTATATGCGTGCGCACATGGATGTGAATTTGAGCCACCAGGAAGCCGATCGTTTAGTTTACGCCGGCCGTCCCTCTTCAGCCTCCCCCGCAGCCGGTTCTTATCGACTACACAAGCAACAACTGGAAGCTTTTCTAACCGAAGCCTTACAATTGAAACAAAATTAACGCATAACCACCCCCAGCCCCTCCTCAGTAAGGAGGGGAGTATGCGCCAACTGAGTCGGCCGGGACCACTCCTCTCCTTAACAAGGAGGGGCTGGGGGTGGTTGAGTTAACCGTGCATAAGGTGAGTTGTTAAATTTAAACCTCCAGATTTGACCACTTTTCGAAAATTGTCAAATCTAAACCTCATAATTAAGGAGCAAATATTCTGTGTCCATTGAAGCAATCAAAGTGCCGGTCCTAGCAGAATCAGTGGCCGATGCCACGATCCTCAACTGGTATGTGCAACTTGGCCAACCAATTCAAGAAGGCGACAAAATAGTCGATATTGAAACCGACAAAGTAGTACTGGAAGTCGTCGCCCCCCAAGCCGGTGCGCTCATAGAAATTCTCAAGCCCACCGGTGAAAATGTTCTCAGTGGAGAAGTGATTGCCAAATTAGATACCAGTCAGGCCGTGATGACCACCACTACTACCGTCACTCCTAACACTGAAGACGCACCGGTTAAAACCAGTCCCGCGGTACGTAAAATTGCCGCTGATACCGGCATTGAACCCAGTACGGTATCTCATCGTGGCGATCGCGTGACCAAAACCGACATCCTACAACAAGCGGTCAAATTAGAACCACCCAAACCGGTGCCCCCAATGTTGCCACCACTGGTTACCACTGGTCCTGGGCCAAGTCAGAGCAAAACGGAAAGACCAGAGCAACGAGTCGCCATGACCCGTTTACGCAAACGTGCGGCTGAACGTTTATTGCAAGCACAACAAGAACATGCGATATTGACTACTTTCAATGAAATCAATATGAAAGCCGTGTCGGAATTACGGAATAAATACAAAGACTCGTTTGAAAAAACGCATGGTGTTAAACTGGGCTTCATGTCCTTTTTCACTAAAGCTGTCGTTGCCGCTTTAAAGAAATTCCCTATTGTCAACGCTTCCACTGAAGGCGATGACATCATTTATCATGGCTACTATGACATTGGTATTGCCGTCAGTTCACCGCGTGGTTTAGTCGTTCCTATCCTTCGCAATGTCGATGCGTTAAGTTTTGCCGAGATTGAGAAAGGCATTGCGGATTTCGGCAAACGCGCTCGTGACGTTCAACTTACCTTGGATGATTTAACCGGAGGCACCTTCACTATTACCAACGGCGGCATCTTTGGCTCGATGCTATCCACGCCGATTTTAAATCCGCCCCAAAGTGCCATTTTGGGAATGCACAATATTGTAGAACGTCCAGTCGCCGACAACGGGCAAGTCGTAATACGTCCTGTGATGTACGTGGCGTTATCTTACGATCATCGTTTGGTTGATGGCCGGGATGCGGTACAATTCTTAGTAGCCATCAAAAACGCTATCGAAGAACCGGCTCGATTATTAATAGATATCTAATATTTAGATTTGACAACTTTTGGAAAGTTGTCAAATCTGGATGAATCTGGATGAGGAAAAAATATGGCAGATTATAATGTTATCGTCATTGGCGCAGGTCCTGGCGGCTACGTGGCCGCTATTCGCTGTGCCCAATTAGGTTTAAAAACCGCTTGTATTGACCGATGGGTAGGTTTAGATGGAAAACATGCACTAGGTGGCACTTGTCTTAACGTGGGTTGCATTCCCTCTAAGGCACTACTAGACTCCTCCCATTACTACTACCATTTACAAAAACATGCGGCTGAACATGGCATTCAGCACCAAGGATTAAGTATCGATGTCGCGACCATGCAGGCTCGCAAAGAAAAAATTGTCAAAACGCTCACTCAAGGGATTGCCAATTTATTTAAAAAGAATAAAATTACTTATTTACCTGGCCTGGGTCGTCTGGTGGGTACTACCGAAGTGGAAGTCATTGGTGATGGGAATAAAGTCGATATTTTCACGACGGATTACATTATCATTGCCACCGGTGCGGTACCGACCACACTCGTTGCCGCACCCGTGGATAATCAATCTATTGTTGACTCCACCGGCGCTTTAGCATTTAACCAGGTGCCCAAAACTTTGGGCGTAATTGGATCGGGTGCTATTGGCTTAGAATTGGGTAGCGTTTGGAATCGGTTAGGCAGTAAAGTCACCATTTTAGAAGCCTTACCGGACTTTCTCGCGGTCGCTGACCGCAAAATTGCTGAAGCCGCCTTCAAAGAGCTGAAAAAGCAAGGATTAGATATTCGTTTAGGCGCGACGCTAACCTCTACCACCCTCGGTAGTGAAGGGAGCATCTCCGTGACCTATCAAGATAAAACCGGTGAACAATTATTGGTGGTGGATAAACTAATTGTAGCGGTCGGTCGTAAGCCTAATACTGAAAGTTTAAATGCCACGGCGGTAGGTGTCAAAATTAATCAGCGCGGCTTTATTGAGGTTAATGAGCATCGTCAGACCGCCATCGCTAACATTTATGCGATTGGCGATGTCATTGGCGGCCCCATGTTAGCCCATAAAGCCTCGGAAGAAGGGGTCATGGTAGCCGAAAGAATTGCGGGACAACACAGCGAAATGTCCTATCAAACCGTACCTTGGGTCATTTATACCTATCCCGAAGTGGCTTGGGTTGGACAAACCGAAGAACAATTGAGCACCGCCGGCATTGAATACAAAATTGGGCAATTTCCATTTGCCGCCAGTGGCCGGGCGCGGGCTCATGGTGACACCAGTGGCATGATTAGAGTCATTGCCGAGGCGAAAACCGACCGTTTATTGGGAGTGCATATTTTTGGCATCTCGGCCTCTGAATTAATTGCAGAAGCTGTGTTGGCAATGGAATTTGAAGGTAGTGCCGAAGACTTAGCCAGAACGATTCATGCTCACCCTACGTTAGCAGAAGCTATGCACGAAGCAGCTTTAGGAGTAGATGGTCGAGCTATTCACGCTTAAAGGTGGTCAAATCTTTCTACCACCGCTTCCATCCGAAAAATGTTGGAGTAGAGGCTTTAGCCGGTAGGGGTCGGTGCCCCCATTAAAGGTCAATGAATGATGAATTTTCGGTAGTCTCAGCCAAATCCAGATTTGACAACTTTTTAAAAGTTGTCAAATCTAACACTTGATTTGTCTTCATTTTGTTCTGAGGGATAACACCACTCGTAAGGGTATTATCCCTGCTTCGCTTTAAAGGTGAGGGCAAACCTTGGCATTATTTTTGATAATGCCTTGAGTTTTAATACCACCATTAGTTGGTAGGGATTACCGAATTTTTGGAAAGTGACGGTGACTTGATTAATTCCGGTAATCGTGTTATCTTACTCACCTTACGCATAACCACCCTAGCCCCGGTAGTGATGCAATGTGAGTGATAATCTTCATCAGGACTGCCAGTCCTCAGTCATCGGCCGCATTGCATTACTACCCAAATATTAATCATGTAGAATGGTTGTGGGTAAAAGAGGACGTTGCCCCCTACCTGACTTTACTACTCCACAGGCAAACTATGTTCGACCAAGAAATTAATCATCTGGATGATTTGATAAAAAATCTAGGAGACATAAAGCCTCCGTCTCCAAAGATACCTATAATGAATCCGGCCAAAGAAGTGGTGGCTACAGTACCCTTTAACCAGTTAATCAACCCCGAAGAAAATATTTTCAATGTTTTCCAAGAGAACAAACTTGCGCCCTCTCACCTGGAAATTGCCGGTGGACACCAGTCTGATTTGGGTTTCTTAAATATTGACCCACTGGCCAAGCAAGGCCTAAAAATGACACTCCAAAACATTCCAGAAGTGATACAGAAAGGGGAGGTCAAGGTGGTTTTCTTATTCAACCCATACTTTGAAAAAGATAGTATAGGTGACTTCGGAAAATTGATGAAAGATATTTTAGATTATTGTCTTGCCAAAGATGGTGTGGGCCTAGTGGGTGGTAATTTAAGCAATCGCTATTTTAAAAAAATATGGAAGTCAGAATTGCAGAATTTTGAATCATTGAAATTGAATTTGACGTTGAACAACCCGTCTCCTGAAGAAGAACAACAACTTAAACAGTCATTAAACAGGTTTTATCCTCGTCTTTATGACTATCTGGTTGAAGGGGAGTTTTATCAAACCCCCTTTTACACAGGTAACAAAAGTAAGGCTGACGCCAAAACAACAATAAAACAACAATTAACCACCTCAAATTGTTTTTTCGTCAATTCTTGATATGTCTGATTATCATCAACTGCTACTAACTTCTACAGAGGAACTATGGAAAAATTTTTTACTGAAACTGAGGTCCAGCCGGAAAATTTGTTAAACTTGTTCAAAGAGGCTTACCTCAAGGTGACAATCGACCGCGATGGCGACCTGAAGATTGAAACTGATATGGGAGTTTCTTTTCTACGGATGATTGAAGACCGAAAATTGCTTAAATATATTAGCATGTATGGATTTAAGACAACTGCTACGGAGCCAGACAAATTGTCTTTCCTAAACACTCTCAATCACCAAATTATCTTTTGTCGGTTTTCTATGCCCAAGCCAGAGGTTCTCATGGCAGAGTATTTTTTGTCTTACGAGGAAGGCATTTCTGCTTACCAAATTATCAGAAGTTTTCGACTCTTTGAACGGATTGCCGTGGTGGCTATTAGACAGTTTAATGAACCAGTAAACCTAATAGAGAACTCTTCCGAAGAGGGGGAGTAAATCCAGATTTGACAACTTTTTGAAAGTTGTCAAATCTAAGTGGCCAAATCCAGATTTGAATCCAGATTTGACAACTTTTTGAAAGTTGTCAAATCTAAGTGGCC
>BS_KBA_SWE02_21mDRAFT_10000587_pt1 | contig 13742 bp, 14 predicted proteins | sample BalSeasSWE02_21m_FD_9196 | JGI IMG/M metagenome (IMG submission 9196)
CATCACGGCCGGTCTGGGGTCGGGCATATTGAGTACCGGCTTTCAGGCCCTGGCAGGCAGCGCCACAGAGAGCTGGCCGAATATGGTCCCCTGGGAAGTGGTAGTGGCCCTGGCCACGGTTGTCAGCTTGTTCATACCCGTGGCCCAACGCTCTACCCGCTGGGGCAAGTTGGCGGGCCTGCCCCAGGTGCTGGTGCTGGTACTGGCAGTGTGGGAAGTCGGCGGTCTGTTTGTACTCTACCTTGCCCCGGTGCTGGCTGCGGTACCGGGTCCGGAAGCCAACCTGGCCATCCTTGCGGCCTTGCGAACGACGGTCCTATCGATATTTGCCGTGACCCTGGCTTTTGCCAGCCAGCACAAGAGGTGGCCTGAAGCGAAGTGGCTGGTTTACCCGGTCCTGATCATGGTCGGTGCCAAGTTGCTGGTTGAAGACTTTCCCAATGGTCAGCCTGCCACGCTGTTCGTCTCACTGGCGGTAGTGGGTATGGCACTGATCACGGTGTCGCGGGTGACCAACCTGGTGCAAGGGACGCCTTCGATCGCCAGGCGTCCCCCCGACAAACCCAACGCCTTCGCGAGGGCGGCGCAAGAGCAGGCATTAAAGGACAAGGAAAAAGAAAAGAGTTGAGTCAATAACCCGGACGCAGTTGATCCATCAGGCGCTCCAGGCGCTTGAAGCTTTCATAGCGGCGAGCGCAGATCTCGCCGTCCTTTACTGCCTGTATAACACCACACCCGGGTTCTCTCAGGTGGCGGCAGTTAGCGAATCGACAGCGCTGGGCCGGTTGGGCGAATTCCAGAAAGCCATGCGTGAGATCGGCCTCGCCAAAGGCGGCCGGAGCGTAGTCGCGCACGCCCGGGGAATCAATGAGATCGCCGCCGGACTCCAGGTGATAAAGGCGGGAGGCGGTGGTGGTGTGTTTGCCCTCGCCACTGCCCTCGGATAGCTCGCCGGTGAGTATGTCCGCCTCAGGCAGCAGGGCGTTCAATATGGATGATTTACCCACTCCCGACTGACCTACCAGGATACTGACCTGCCCCACCAGCTGCGCACACAGGGGAGCTAATCCGTTCATAGCCTTGGCGCTGGTGTGAAGCACCGGGTAGCCGATGCGGAGGTATTCCTCCAGCGCTTCGCCCAGGGGGACCAGCCCGGCCTCATCAACGAGGTCAGACTTGTTCAGTACCACCGCGGCAGAGGCACCCATAAAAGCTGCTGCCGCCAGGTAGCGATCAATCAAGAACAAGTCTGGTGCGGGGAGCGGGGCGCAGACCACCACGACCTGCGTAATGTTGGACGCCAGCACATCGGTGCGTCCCCTCCGGTCAGGGCGGGTAAGCTCGTTGTCCCTGTCCAGGATTTTGCACACCAGACCCTTGCCCTGACCATCCAGCGGCTCCCACATCACTCTGTCGCCTGTGACTGGTCGAAGCTTGCGCCCCGAAATAATGCAGGGAATCAGCGCTCCGTCGGTGTTCTCTACCAGGACTTGCCGGCCAAAATTGGCAGCGACGATGCCCTGTTCGCTGGTCATGCGCGATTGGCCAGGCCGTTCAGGTGCTGTATGCGGATCAGCGCTGGCGGGTGAGAGTCGTAGAATGCCGAGTGCACGGGATCGGGGGTCAAGGTGGAGGCGTTTTCCCGATACAGCTTCACCAGGGCCTCTACCAGTGCGCCGGCGTCGCTCTGGCTGGCGGCATAAGCATCGGCTTCAAATTCTTGTTTGCGTGAGAACCAGGCGGAGAATGGGGAGAAGAAGTAGGTGAAGACCGGCACAATCATGATGAACAGCAGCAAGGCAGCCTGATCGGAAGCGTCGGGTACGCCCAGGTCCGTGTAAAACCACACCTGGGTTTTCAGCCAACCCAGCATGGCCAGACCGATGAGACTGCTGATCAGCGACCATATCAGTCGTTTGCGTATATGGCGCTTGCGGAAATGTCCCAGTTCATGCGCCAGTACCGCCTCCACCTCTAGCGGTTGCAGGGTCTTGATAAGGGTGTCGAAAAAAACGATACGCTTGTTATTGCCCAGGCCGGTGAAATACGCGTTTCCGTGGGCGGATCTGCGTGAACCGTCCATAACAAAAATCCCCTTGCTGTGAAAACCACAGCGATCCAGCAGTGCTTCCACACGCTGCTTGAGATTGGCATCCTGCAGGGGCTCAAATTTGTTGAATATGGGGGCAATCAGGGTCGGATAGGCCCAGAACATGAGCAGGCCAAATCCCGACCACAACGCCCAGGCATAGAACCACCATAGTTCTCCAGCATGTGCCATGATCCAAAACACGGCTGCGAGTAATGGGGCTCCCAGGGCCAGGGTGAGGACCAGGCCCTTGAACATGTCCGCGACAAACAGCCCGGGAGTTGAGCGATTGAAGCCGAAGCGGGCCTCAATGCCAAAGGTCAGCGCAATGCCAAATGGCAGTGACAGCGCACCACTGACAAGCAGCGCGACCAGTATTGATGCAACTGCGCCCCAAAGTCCCCCGAGACCACTGCTTTGAACCAGCGATTGCACCAGCGCAATGCCTCCCCCCAGGGTCCAACCCAGCAGCAGCACGGCATCGTACAAGGTTTCCATTCTGCCCAACTGAGCCTTCGCGTTGGTGTAATCCGCGGCTTTCTGGTGATCTTCCAGGGAAATCTGTTGCGCGAACGGTGCCGGCACCTGGGTGCGGTGTGCATGAATGTATTGGGTCTGTCTGTTGGACAGCCAAAGACGGCAGCCAGTGCATGCCAGGAGGAAAGTCATGAAGATCCAGCTAAACACGCTCATTCGGGTTCCATGTTCAATGGGCGCATCAGCTTAGCCTTTGCTAGAATGCGCGGCAAGCAAACGGAGTGGCCCAGATGTCCAAACACCCCAAGAACCTGATCTGGATCGACCTGGAGATGACAGGCCTGCTGCCTGATGAGGACAGGATCATTGAAATCGCCACGGTGGTGACCGATACCCATTTGAATGTCCTGGCCGAGGGCCCGGTGATGGCGATACACCAGCCGGACGCTGAGCTGGATGACATGGACGACTGGAATACGCGTCAGCATAACGCTTCGGGGCTGGTCACACGTGTGCGGGAGAGCCGAATAAACGAGGCCACAGCCGAGCGCAGAACCCTTGAGTTTCTGATGGAGTATGTGGATCCGGGTCTTTCCCCCATGTGTGGTAACAGTATATGCCAGGATCGGCGTTTCCTGGCTCGCTTCATGCCCGACCTTGAGCGCTACTTTCATTACCGCAACCTGGATGTGAGCACTCTGAAAGAGCTGGCCGCACGCTGGGCGCCGGAAGTGACCGCAAGCTTCAGCAAGGAGTCGCGGCACCTGGCGCTGGACGATATCCATGATTCTATTGCCGAGTTAAAGCACTATCGTGAACGCTTGTTCGGTTTGCCAGACCAACCCACGGAGTCCTATGTGTGAGCGCCTTTGCTGATGCGGCCGACCGGAATAAAGAACCCATAAGGCAGGTGCTCGCCGAATGGCTGCCTGAGCAGGGAAGGGTGCTTGAGATTGGTACTGGTACCGGCCAGCACGCGGTGTATTTTGCCCGGCACTTTCCCGGGTTACGATGGCTGACCAGTGACCTGGCAGAGAATCACGCCGTGATACGTTCGGCGATTGAGCACTCGGCCCTGGAAAATCTTGACGGTCCCCTGGAGCTGGATGTGGGCCAAGCCGAATGGTCCGTTCCTGACGTGCAGGCAGTCTATACATCCAATACCTGTCATATCATGAGCTGGGACGAAGTTCTTGCCATGTTTCAGAAAGTCGTTGAATTGCTTCCTGCTGATGGGCGATTCCTGGTGTATGGGCCGTTCAATCTTCACGGTGAGTTTACCAGTCAGAGCAATCGGGATTTTGACGCCAGCCTGAGGCTCAGACACCCACACATGGCAATTCGCGATTTGACCGTTTTGGAGTCGGTGGCCGCGGACATAGGCCTGACCTTGCTGGACCGGCGCGAGATGCCGGCGAACAATATGTTGCTGTGCTGGAGCAGGAGCGACGTGCATGCTTGACATTCCGACTTTTGCTGATGTTGTTGCGGCTCGGGAACGGATTGCCGGGTATGTGCACCGCACGCCGGTGCATTCCAGCAGTACATTCAATGCGCTGACCCAGGCCGAAGTTTTTTTCAAGTGTGAGAATTTGCAGCGAGTGGGCGCGTTCAAAGCCCGCGGTGCGTGTAATGCGGTATTTGCCCTGGATGAGGAAGGTCTGGCCAGGGGCGTAGCCACTCATTCTTCGGGTAACCACGGAGCGGCCGTGGCCCTTGCAGCCATGATCCGGCAGTCTCCGGCGCATGTTGTGATGCCCTCGAATTCGTCCGAGGTAAAACGGGCGGCCGTTCGTCACTATCAGGCCAATGTCGTGGATTGCGAACCCGGTATGCGGGCCAGGGAGGATGCCCTGGCCAGGGTGATCGAAGACACGGGTGCGCACATGGTCCACCCCTATGACGATGCCATGGTGATAGCCGGCCAGGGCACAGCGGCCCTGGAGTTGATGGAACAGGTTGAGAAGCTGGATGTCATCCTGGTCCCGGTAGGTGGTGGTGGCCTGATCGGTGGCACATTGCTGGCGGCTGCCGGTTTTGGCGCAGGTACCCGGGTGATAGGTGTAGAGCCGCGCCAGGCAGACGATGCCCGGCAGTCCATCCGGTCTGGCGCCCGGGTAGTGATGGATTCACCGGACACCGTGGCCGATGGCCTGCGCGCATCTCTGGGGGTAAGAAATTTCGAACTCATTCACGGCCACGTGGAGGATATCGTGTGTGTGGAGGAGAGTGAGATTATTGCCGCCATGCGCTTCGTCTGGGAAAGACTGAAGCTGGTGATCGAACCCTCGTCGGCCGTGCCGGTTGCCGCCCTGTTGCATCATCGTCTGGAGCTACAGGGCCAGAGGGTAGGTGTGATAATCAGCGGTGGCAACGTGGACCTGGATCATCTGCCTTGGTAGGGCAAGAGCAACTATCGCTTGAGCCGGCCAAGGAGACCCAGCGCGACGATATTGCGAGGGTCGTGCGGCAGGTCATGCTGGAACACGACCTGGATCCGTGCCGCGACCACACGGAAATTGAATTGGGCGGCTTGCCGGGTGCGTACCGGCAAGCGGGCGGAGAGTTTTTCGTGGTACTCGACCCGGAGGGTCGGATCGTGGGCACCCTGGGCATCAAGGCGAGTATCAACGGAACTGCTGAAGCCAAGGTGTGCGAGTTGACCCGCATGTACCTCCTGCCAGAGTATCGTGGCAAGGGCGAGGGAGACAGAATCTTGAACCAGGCGTTGCAACTCGCTGCCCGTCTTGGCTTCAGTAGCATTGAGCTGGAAACTGCCACGGTGTTTGGGGCTGCGATCAGGCTTTATCAGAAAAATGGATTCCAGCCAGTACCGCATTCAGCCGGCGCCAGCCAGTGCAGCCTGCGTTTCAAGCGCGATGTGTGAAGGAGTATCGAGTATGAGAAGCAGGGTGCCCCGGTTGCTGGCCGTATTATTGATCTTGTGTGCGGCGTCGCCAGCCTGGTCGGAGGAGGGTGACCAGCAAGCGCCCGATGCGGCCGCGAGGGACATTGCCAGCCAGGTGCCGGATACCGATATTTTTCTGCTCGCCATCGGGGCGGACGGAGAACCCGAAAAAGCCAGCTTGCGTAACCTTACTCATCGGGATGGCTACGATAACCAGCCGGCATTTTTGCCGGGGGGGCAGTCCCTGCTATTCAGTTCCATTGGGGAAGATTTGCAATCGGATGTATATCGCCTGGACCTGGCGAACGGAAACCTGCTGCACCTGACGCATACCTCAGAGAGCGAGTATTCTCCGACCCCGCTGGTTGATGGCGGGTTTTCGGTGGTGCGGGTGGAAACAGACGGTTCCCAGCAGCTGTGGCGCTACACGGACGATGGCCGGCCCGGCGAAAGGCTTTTACACCAGTTCGACAACGTGGGCTATCACCGCTGGTTATCGCCGGAGCGCCTGGCCCTGTTCCTGGTGACCGAACCGGTGGAACTTGTGCTGGCAACGCTTGGCGATGTCCCGGTTGCGCCGGTTGCCACGGGTATTGGGCGCTCTTTTGTCCAGCAGCCAGGATCGGACCGGCTGTATTTTCTGAGCGAGTTACAGGACGGTCGCTGGCAACTGCGTTCACGCGAGGATGGCAGCGGTGAGATCATTACTTACCTTGATGCGCCGGGTCAGTCACAGGACATGGCTCTTGATAGACAGGGCCGGGTCTGGATGGCCTCAGGCACAAGCCTTTGGCGTTGGCAGCCCGGCCAGGATGACTGGCTGGCGGTGATTGATTTTGGAAATGCACTGCCCGGAGCCATTACTCGTCTGGCTCTTAGTGAGGACGATTCCAATTTGGCCATGGTGGTCAGCATACCTGCCGGTGCCAAAGAGTGAGTGAATCAGACGTTAGCGAATACGTGAAACATGCCGGGGGCTGTCATTGCGGGAGGGTTCGATTCGAGGTAACGGCACCCGCAGATCTGGAAGTGGACCAGTGCAATTGCTCCATTTGCTCGAAGAGTGGCTATTTGCACCTGATTGTACCCGCAAGCCGTTTCACGTTGCTGTGCGGGAAAGATGAGCTGATCTGCTATACCTTTAACACCGGAGCCGCCAGGCACTATTTCTGCGGCCACTGCGGGATTAAATCGTTTTATGTCCCCCGCTCAAATCCTGACGGTTACAGCGTTAATGCACGTTGTCTGGACAGCGACAGCGTGCATTCCATGTCGATCAAACCCTTTGACGGCCAGAATTGGGAGAGTAACGCACACTCCCTCGCGCACCTCTCGCAGAGTTAGAGCTTGCCCAGGCCGTGGTGATCTAGTTCACCATAAACAGCGCCACAGCACAGCCGATTCCCACGGCCCAGGCCAGCGAGCGCAAGGTGGCCTGGTCAAAGACATAGAAAGCCCCATATGCGAGCCGCGCAGCGATAAAACCCAGGGCCAGTTGGTCCACCACGGATTGCTCGGCACCCCTGATCTGGGCGGCCAGAACGGCGGCAGCGAACAAGGGAAAGGCCTCGAAGGAATTGATCTGGGCCCAGTTGGCCCTCTGACCCCAACCCTCCAGGGTGGAAAGAAATTCCCGGGGTGCCCGATTGTCATAACCTCCGCGAGAGGATTTGGCGATACCGGTGAACAGATAGGGCATGAGGCCGGCTACGAGTACACACCAGAGTGCTATGGTCATTGTTGTTGTCCCTTTTGATGGATGATTTTTAAGCAGAACCGGCGTCGGGATTTTGCGACGCTGTTCTCCAACGCTTCAGAGGTTACAATGAAAGGCCTGNAGACCGGGGGTGGATTGTCCTCCCCCGCATGCCGCGGGTACAGAGGCCGCCTATGATCAGCAAGAATCTCAAATCCCTGGCGCTCGGCGCTTTCGGTGTCATGACATTGGTGCTGGCCGGAGAAAGCCTGGCAGCGACCCGTTACGTAACCGATGACCTTGAGGTGACGTTGCGTAGTGGTCAAAGTACGCGCAACAGTATCGTGCGTATGCTCAAGTCCGGTACGACCCTGGAAGTGTTGCAGGACGAACCGGAGAGCGGTTATAGCCTTGTGCGCCTTGCCTCGGGTACCGAGGGCTGGGTACTCACCCGGTTTCTCGTGGACCAGCCGGTGGCCAAGGACGTTTTGCCTGACTTGCAACGCCGCTATACGGCGCTGCGCGAGTCGGCCACCGGGTCCGGCGCTCAGCTGGACGCCGCGCTGACCTCGCTGTCAGCTGCCGAAAAGGAGAGAGATTCGCTGCGTAATGAGAATGAGCAGTTAGCCAGACAGTTGCACGATGTGAAGGAGAAAGCGGCTGATGTGCTTGGAATTGATAATCAGAACAGCGCCCTGCGCAAACGTGTCACCCTGCTCGAAGGCGAAAATGATCAATTGAAGATTCTCAATGAAGAACTGTCCAACCGCAGAACCCTGGAATGGTTCATGGCCGGTGGTGGTGTGCTTTTCTTCGGTCTGTTGCTGGGACTGATCCTGCCGCGTATTCGTTGGCGGCGCCGGTCAAGTTGGGGCGACCTCTAAACGAGGTCGCCCAAAAGGTAAAACTTCCGGGGCGTCAGACTTTCTGACCTGCCAGGTATAGCCAGGTCTCCACCACGGTATCGGGGTTCAGGGACATGCTCTCAATACCCTGCTCCAGCAACCAGTTGGCCAGGTCAGGGTGGTCGGATGGGCCCTGGCCACAGATACCAATATATTTGCCCTTGGCTTTACAGGCCTGGATTGCCATTGACAGCATTTTACGTACAGCCGGGTCACGTTCATCGAACAGGTGAGCGATGACTGCCGAGTCGCGGTCCAGACCCAGGGTGAGTTGGGTCATGTCGTTGGATCCGATAGACATACCGTCAAAATGCTCCAGGTACTCATCGGCGAGCAGTGCATTTGTTGGCACCTCGCACATCATGATGACCTTGAGCCCGTCTTTGCCCTGCTCCAGGCCATTTTTCCTGAGTAATTCAATGACACCCTTGCCTTCCGCCACGGTGCGTACAAAGGGCACCATGACCCACACGTTAGTCAGGCCCATGTCCTCGCGGACTCGCTTCAGGGCACGGCACTCCATTTCAAAGCAGGGTTGGAATACCGGATCCAGGTAACGCGATGCTCCCCGGAAGCCCAGCATCGGGTTTTCTTCGTGGGGCTCGTACAAGCTGCCACCAATCAGGTTGGCATACTCATTGGATTTGAAATCCGATAGCCGCACGATCACCGGTTCTGGTTCGAATGCCGCGGCGATAGTCGCTATACCCTCGGTCAATCTCTGGACGAAAAACTCCACCGGATCGGTATAGCCAACCATTTGTTGGGTGATGGTTTGTTGCAGTTCCAATTCCAGAGATTGGTATTCCAACAGGGCACGGGGATGCACACCAATCATGCGATTGATAATGAACTCAAGACGGGCCAGACCCACTCCGCGATTGGGAATGCTGGCAAAATCAAATGCCCGATCCGGATTGCCCACGTTCATCATGATCTTCACCGGTATATCCGGCAGGGCATCGAGTTCGATCTGCTGCTGCTCGAAATCCAGGATGCCTCGGTATACGAAGCCTTCATCGCCCTCGGAGCAAGATACCGTTACCTCGTCGCCATCGTTGATTTTGTCAGTTGCGCTACCGCAACCCACTACCGCCGGTATGCCCAGTTCACGGGCGATGATCGCGGCATGACAAGTGCGACCGCCGCGGTTGGTTACAATGGCCGAGGCGCGTTTCATCACCGGCTCCCAGTCGGGATCTGTCATGTCGGCCACCAGTACATCCCCACTTTGCACGCGACCCATGTCCCTTACGCTGGTGATGACCCGGGCTGTACCGCTGCCTATGCGGTGACCAATACTGCGACCAGTGATGATGACTTCCGAACGATTCTTCAGAGTGAATCGTTGAAGAATTCGACCGCTTCTGCTTTGTACGGTCTCCGGGCGGGCCTGCAGGATGTAAATTTTTCCTGTTTCGCCATCCTTGCCCCATTCGATATCCATGGGGCGCTGGTAATGCTTTTCGATGACCAGGGCCTGTCGAGCCAGGTTTGTGACGTCATCGTCGGTCAGGGAAAAACGCGCCTGGTCTTCGGGAGACACTTCCACAGTTTTCACGGTGGCACGGTCGTTCGCGTCGTTGTTGTAGATCATTTTGATGGCCTTGCCACCGATATTCCTGCGCAAAATAGCCCGATCGCCACGTTCCAGGGCTTTTTTGGAAACATAGAATTCGTCTGGGTTCACTGCGCCTTGCACGACCGTTTCGCCGAGACCGTAGGATGAAGTGATAAAAACCACTTCGCGGAAGCCAGATTCAGTATCCAGGGTAAACATCACGCCGCTGGCGCCGCGGTCGCTGCGGACCATGTACTGAATGCCGGCCGAAAGGGCGACTCGTTCGTGTTCGAAACCCTGGTGTACGCGGTAGGCGATAGCTCGATCATTGAACAGTGACGCGAATACCTCGTGAATAGACTTGATGACCTGGGCAATGCCCCGCACATTCAGGATGGTCTCCTGCTGACCTGCGAAGGAGGCATCGGGAAGATCTTCAGCCGTGGCCGAAGAGCGCACGGCCACCGAGGCCATGCCGTCCTTGGACATGGAGTGATAGGCCACCTCAATCTCTTCCTGCAAGCGTTGGGGCAGGGGGCTGTCCATGATCCATTGGCGTACCATGGCGCCGGTGCGGCCCAATTCGTCCACATCGTCGACGTCAAGGATCTTTAGTATTTCCTCAATCCGGCCACGCAGATTGGACGCATCCAGGAAGTCCCAGTAGGCCTGCGCAGTCGTCGCAAACCCGCCTGGCACATCTACGCCCAGTTTGCTGAGATGACTTATCATCTCGCCCAGGGAAGAGTTCTTTCCGCCAACCGTCTCCACGTCGTGAATTCCCAGCTGGTCCAACGAGATAAGGTATTTATCCAATGTTAGTTCCCCCTTGTATTCTTCCAGCTGGCACTGGAAAATCCGGACTTTGGCTTAGTGCCGACATTATAACGGTTTGAGATGGATCAGCGGACGGTATTTTTTGTATCTGACCAGACCGGCGTTACGGCTGAGACCTTCGGGCAAAGCCTGCTGACCCAGTTTGATGGCGCCAAGTTTCGCCGGGTCACTATTCCCTTCGTATCCAGTCGCGTCAAGGCCGAAGAGGCCGCCCGCAAGATAAATCTTAGCGCAGAAGTGGAGGGTAAGCGTCCGATCGTTTTCAGCACGCTGGTACACGATGATTTGCGCGAGATTGTGAGCCGGGCGAATGGTTTGTTCCTGGATTTTTTTGATGCATTCCTGGGGCCTCTGGAGCGTGAACTTGAGGTCCAATCCTCCCACACTACGGGTCGAGCCCACGGTATGACGGCGAATTCCGATGCCTACCAGGCGCGCATTGAGGCCACCAACTATGCCCTGATCAATGATGACGGGGCCCACATCACGGATTATTCCAAGGCCGATGTGGTCCTGGTGGGTGTGTCACGCTCAGGCAAGACTCCTACCTGTCTCTACATGGCCATGCAATACGGCATATTCGCCGCGAATTACCCCTTGACCGAGGAGGAGTTTGAGTCCGGCAAATTGCCTGTCGCATTGGATGCCCACCGGGACAAACTATTCGGCCTGACGATCCATGCGCGGCGTTTGCAGCAAGTTCGCAAGGAACGTATGGACGGTGGGCGTTACTCTACTGCCCAGCAGGTTGGCTTTGAGCTGCGCGAAGCTGAAAAGCTTTTTCGCAAGTACGGCATCCCTTTCGCTGATACCACGGAGATGTCGGTAGAGGAAATCGCCAGCACGATCCTTGAGCACACGGGGCTGGAGCGCCGCTTCCGGCCTTGACCCAAAGCGAGATGGACGTCGCAGTCTGGCAATTGCCCTGTGCTATATTTCAGATATGTTATCCGATAGCGCCATAGCCCTGCATAGACCGACCCAGGCCCGGACCTTTACCGGGCTGATGACGCTATACGAGAGCAACTACATACGCCTGGCCTGGTTATTGCCAAATATGAGGGACATCCCTGAGCAGCAGGTGTCTGAGCCCGCTGGAGACCTGCCCCTGTTCCTGACAGTGCGAGAGCTGGGACGCTACACGACCACACTGCACATGACCTACATGTTCAGGGACGGCACAGAACCGGTGGCGGATCCTGACCTGAGTGTGCGTATTTACCACGATGCGCGCCTGGTTGAAACTATGTGTTGTTCGACATTCCATAGACACCGGGTACTGGAACCATTTACCACGGCTCCGGGGAAAGACTTGCAGCATCGGTGGCAACGCAACATGCTGCTCAATAAGTGGCTGGAATATTGTGCTGATGCGGGGCATCTTTTTTCAGAGGCTGCGACAGGCCAGGCAAGCAGGGTATGACCAAGAAACTCCCATGGCTGGATTCGAAAGGTGAGGGCGACGAGCGCCTGTTGCAACTTTTCTGGAATCGGGCAGCCTTGAAGAAAGAATTCAGACGCCTGAGAGAGCAACGCTACCGTCTGGAAGAGACGCTCAAACGGCAGCAGGAGGCGACCCAAAGCGTCGAGACGCGCATGCAGGCACTGGAAAAGCTGTTCGCCAACCCGGAGGCCGGTTTTAACGCAATTGTTTACTACCAGCTACGCAATCTCTGGAATACTTGCGCCGCCGACCTGAAAAAGTTTGCTTCTGACTTGTATAAGCAGCGCGAGGAAAAGGAGCGTCGGCACGAGATGATGGTGTTTAATCGCGAGAGGAATCAACGCCTGTCCAGCCTGGCGGAGGAGATGCAGGCGTTGACTGCTGAAACGTCACGTTTGCGGGGATCGCTAAAGCAGTTGCATGCGAAGATGGAATCCATGCGGGGGATTTTTGGCTACTTCAAACGTCGCCCGCTGCAAGTGGAGTTAGAAACTGCGAGGATGGCTATTACCCCTTTGCAGCTTAAATACGACCAACTCAATGACCTGCAATCCAGTATTGCTGCCCAACGCCCTCCAGAGTTCCAGGGATTGGGGATCCAGGGCAAACGTATTGCCAATCTGGGGGTTATCGCATTGGCTCAGTACATGCACCAGTATTTTTTGGAGAAGGGCTTTGCCGTGATGTTGCGGGATGCCGCAATTATGCCGATTGAAGAGGTGCGTTATGGCACTCGGGAGCAGTGCACCCGGCTGATGGAAGAAGTCCCCAGGGCCCTCGCCGGAATGAAATCTGATCCGGGCTTTTCCACCGCCGTGAAGCGCGGCGCCCAGGACCTTCACGCGGTAGCCCAGTATCTGACAGACGAGGACACGATTCCGAGGGCGGAGACCCTGGAAAAGGTGACCACGAAAGCGCCCCGGGGAGAGGGCGCCACCAGCAACGTGCTGGTCCAGGATTTCTGGGACGTTTACTCGGCCCTGATTCGCTAGCCGCGTGTCCGTCCTGGTCGCCGCCAAACCATGGGCTGGCGCGCGCTACGCATGATCTTGCTGCCCCATTTGGACAGGTCGTCAAGCCAAATGTAGGTGGTTGGCACAACCACCAGGGAAATAATGGTTGAGAAGCCCAGGCCGCCAATGATCGCCCTCGCCATCGGGTAGTAGGGAGGCCCATCCCCGCCTACCTGGGTTGTGCCCACGGCCAGCGGAGCCAGGCCCAGTATGGTTGTGGCGACGGTCATCAAGATCGGCCTTAACCTGTCACGTCCGGCGATCACTATGGCCTCGTTACGGGTCATGCCGTCGCGACGCAAATTGTTGATGTGGTCCACCAACACGATGCCATTATTCACCACCACCCCGATCAGGATCATGATGCCGATCGACGCCATAAAGGAGAACGTGGTGCCGGTCAGGGCGAAGAACCAGAATACGCCGATCACTGAGAATCCGATGGAAGTGATGATGGACAGCGGGTAGAGCAGGGACTCAAATAGTGCTGCCATGACGATGAAGATCAATGCGATACCAAGCAGGATATTCACCAGCATGATCTGCTGGGTTTCATCCTGCCGATCAAAGCCACGACCAAACTTCCAGCTATAGCCGGGTGGCAGCTCAAAGGTGTCCATCACCGCGGTGACCCTGGGGCGAATCTCGTCCAGGCTTGCATCGTCGGCGATGTTTCCAGTGATACCCAGTGCGGTCTGCCTGTCTGTGCGCTGGATGGTTTGGGCTGCTGCGCCTAAGTGGAACGAGGCAACTGTTCCCAGCGTGATTCGCTCACCCCGGCTGTTGTACAGCGGCAGGTTAGCCAACTGTTC
>BS_KBA_SWE02_21mDRAFT_10000588_pt1 | contig 13732 bp, 12 predicted proteins | sample BalSeasSWE02_21m_FD_9196 | JGI IMG/M metagenome (IMG submission 9196)
ACGCAGAGCTGAAAACATTCCATTTCTTGCTACCGACAGAAATGTTTTAAATCTTCCAGGTGTGGGTAAAAGTCTTACTTTTAGGGTTATAGGCATAACTCGTTATGGAAGGAGGGTCCTGGAATTTGAACACGACGGTACTAGGACTCACAGTCCGATTATTGAAAAAATGAAAAAGATTGTGGTTATTGAATCTAAATCTATTAGTGAATATCTCACTCAGCTTGAAGAGATTGGGGAAAATAAATCTGAATATACCGGGGTGTATGGATACTCGATTGGAGAAACTGAAGCAAGAATGTCTGTTTACGAATATCCTGATCCAGGTATTTCGATTACAAAAGAACTAACGAACTTAGAAATTCCGGAAAAAGATTTTTCAACTGCTGAAGTTTAATATCTGTAAAATATTAATAACCGATATAACAAATGATCTTGACTTTCTCAGTTAATAGATATTTAATCTTTTCAATCTCCTTGGTAAGTTTTCTGAACTGATCGAATCATAACGATTGCATTACATTGCTGAATACTTTCTTGGTATCGGGATGGATTTCTATCATTAGCCCTTAAGCACTGATGGTATTATAACTAGTCGATCAAATTCTTAATGAAGATATTTTATTGTTGCAATTTTAATCGCAACGGTTTTAGTAATTGTTTTTCATATGCCATAAATCGAATTGGAAATATTTCTAAATTATTGAACTATAAAACGATTAAAATCCACTGCAATTTGTATTTGGTGGATTTAGGATGTGTGATAGGAAATATAATTTTATTAGTGTTTAAATGTTATTAGTTCAAAAGAATTTTAGTCAATAAGATAATTAAGCTAGAAACTGATATACCGAGAACCAATAGATTAAGAAAAATTCAGTTAGATGCAATACGGATAGCTGCTTAATGAGGAGAATTCAAATTAATATGATTAAAGAGCAAATGGAAAGGATATACGGAAGTATTTCTCCCGCAAAGATACCGTGGAATTTGGAAACACCGCCCGAAATTATTCAAACTATTGTAAAATCTGGAACAGTAAAACCTTGCAAATCAATTGAGTTAGGTTGTGGTGCCGGTAATTATGTGATTTATCTTTCCTCCAATGGTTTTAACACAACGGGTGTTGACATATCCAGCACAGCTATTGAAATGGCAAAAAAATCTGCAGAAGAAAAGAAAATAAAATGCAATTTTATTGTAGCTGATGTTCTTGGAGAAATGCCTGAAATACAAGACAAGTATGATTTTGCTTATGACTGGGAACTCTTACATCATATTTTTCCTGAAGAAAGAGAAAAGTATATTACCAATGTTCATAAACTACTTAAACCTGGTGGAAAATATCTATCAGTTTGTTTTAGTGAACAAAGCCCTCAATTCGGAGGTACCGGAAAATATAGAAAAACACCTCTAGATACAGTTCTATATTTTTCATCGGAGAATGAAATGGAAACTCTCTTTCAAACTCTATTTGATATTGAAGAATTAAAAACGGTTACAATCCAGGGAAAATATGATCAACACAAGGCGATTTATGCATTTCTTAAAAAAAGATAGCCTGCTAAACAGCGGGCAAACCCAGTTTCCGTTAGATCAGGTGTACTTTGTAAGCCGCAATGTAGTTATACTGAATAATAAAGAGGTTCAAAATGAAAAGCATAATATTTATTTTGCTCTGTTTTTACTTTTTGTCTATTGGTTGCTCACAGTCCACATCACCCGAAAATCCAGATTGGGTTGAAGCTTTGATTGTGCAATATAAAAATGAGCCTGTCGGTAATCCTCCTCAATCAATTTGGCATTACGGATACAATAATCAAACCGTCTATTACGTTCCCGCACAATGCTGCGATCAGTTTAGCACACTTTACGATGAAAATGGAAATGTTCTCGGAGCTCCCGACGGTGGGATAACCGGTGCTGGTGATGGTAAAATTACAGACTTTTTTACAAATAGAACTAATGAAAAATTAATTTGGAAGGATAACCGTGAGCGGTGAACATGTTTTATTGTCTTCAAGTTAATCTTATTAATAAATATTAAGACTTAATTGAAGATTGGGGTAAATCCTTTTTGTAAACTGTCTATATAAAATTAATATGATGAAAAATAAAAATTATAAATATGATGTAGCTTTTGCTTTTTTAAAAAAAGATGAACATTTAGCTAATCAAATCAATGATTTGATACTCGATAAACTAAACACGTTTCTCTATTCTAAAAAACAGGAGGATAGAGTCTTAAGAAATCGCGATAAAGTTTTTTTTGATGTCTTTGCAAAGCAATCCAGAGTTGTTGTTGTTATTTATAGAAGTAAATGGGGCACTACTCCATGGACCGAAATAGAAGAGAAAATAATTAGAGCCCGCGTTTCAGAAGAAGGTGAAGATTTTTTACTATTAATTCCATTAGATAATCCTCCCATAGCCCCCAAATATTTACCTAAAGCTCAAATCTGGGCGGATCTACCAAAGTCAGGAATAAAAGGTGCTGTGAACGCTATTGAAGAGAAAGTAAGATCATTAGGACGAGGATCAGAAAAGCCTTTACCGATTAGTCTGGATACTGAAAATAATTCTGAGCACCAGTTTGAAGTTAAAAGATCAAAATTTCTTGAATCCGTAAACGGTCTTGAAATAGCCAAACTCGAATTAAAAAAATTATTCACAGAATTAAAAAAAATTAAAGACAAAACTGAAAAAGTTGCTAAGGGTCTGTCTCTTAGCTATCAGCAGGATGATAAAAGTTGTATCATTTACTGTGGAGAATATTCTATCAGATTTAATATGCAGTCTTCAAACAATAACCCAATAATCGATCCAAATCTTTATTATGAAATGCAAAAACAGGGTCGTTTTTCTAATGAACCTCAAATTTTGTCCGTAGAACAATACCATTTTGAATTAAAAAAAATTGGCGAATATGGGTGGATAAAAGAGGTAGATAGTGATTCATTTATTTCGTCAAAAAAATTAGCGGAGAGATCTATAAATGAGCTTATATATCAATCAAATAATTAAAAGAACAAAATATAGATAGATAGAATTAATACTTTATGAAAATATTTATCACAAGTGAAATTCCAGAAGCTGGGATTACTTTACTGCAGATAAAAGGATTTGAAGTTTCTGTTTATAAAAAAGATAACTCAATTCCTCGTAAAGAATTTTTAAATCGAGTAAAAGATTGCGATTCACTAATCTCTTTATTATCAGATAGAATTGATAAAGAAGCAATCGATAAAATGAAAAAATGCAAAGTTATTGCAAATTACGCAGTTGGATTTAACAACATTGATGTTGATTATGCAAAAAGCAAAGGTATTGTTGTAACCAATACTCCGGATGTTTTAACAGATTCTACTGCCGATTTAACAATTGCTTTAGTACTTGCATGCGCAAGAAGAATTCCAGAAGCGGAAAAATTTGTACGTTCTAAGAAGTTTAATGGATGGAAACCTAAACTTTTTTTAGGTACGGAATTACGTGACAAATATTTTGGTATTCTCGGAGCAGGAAGAATTGGAACAGCGGTTGCCAAACGAGCACACTCCTTTGGTTGTAAAATATTATACTATTCAAATTCTAAAAACAGTTTTCTTGAGAGTGAATTAAAAGCAAAAAAATTATCACTTAACTCGATTATTAAGCAATCCGATATTTTGTCAATCCATCTTCCTTTGAATAAAAAAACATATAAATTATTGAATGAAACTAATCTTCGGTTTCTAAGAAAATCTTCAATCATTATTAATACTGCTCGCGGAGAAATTGTTGATGAAAAAATATTAATCTCTATGTTAAAAACTAAAAAAATATTTGCGGCAGGATTGGATGTTTATAAAAATGAGCCGAATATTAAAAAAGAATTTTATAATCTGGATAATGTTATTCTGCTTCCTCACATCGGAAGTGCTACAACAGAAGCAAGAAATAATATGTCTTTGCTTGCCGCAAAAAATGTTATTGCTGTTCTTTCAGAAAAAAAAGCAATTACACCAGTTTAAACAAATTAAATTTGATTGCTTATCTTGTTCACCAATCGTAATTTTGAAATAAAAAAAGAGAAAATTAAATGAGATTTGGAATACCAAAAGAAACTCTTTATGAAGAAAAAAGAGTTGCATTAGCTCCGGCAGGTGTAGATGCTTTAGTAAGAGCCGGTCACATCGTTTATATTCAAAGTGGAGCAGGTGAGGGAAGTCATTTTAGCGATGAAGAATATCGCGATACCGGTGCCCAAATTGTTTATTCTGCGGAAGAAGCGTTTGCAAGAGCAGAAGTGGTTGTTAAAGTTGCCCCTTTATCTGAAACCGAGGCCGGTATGCTGCAGGAAAATCAAACATTATTTTCTTTTCTTCATTTAGCTATTGGTAAAAAAAATATTATTGAACAGTTGCTGAAGAAAAAAGTTACTGCAATCGGTTATGAATTAATTGAAGAAGAGGAGCGTCTTCCGGTATTACATTCTATGAGTGAAATAGCGGGGCAATTATCAATTCAGGTTGCAGAAAGGTATTTGGAAAGTTTTAGTGAAGGCGGTAGAGGCATTTTATTGGGTGGAATAACGGGTGTTGCGCCTGCTGCGGTTGTTATTCTTGGTGCAGGTGTTGTTGGCGTTACTGCAGCTCGTGCTGCACTTGGCAGAGGTGCTCAGGTAATTGTTATTGATAAAGATTTAAATAGACTAAGAAATATAGATAACAACTTTAGTAAAAAGGTTACTACAGTTGTTGCAAATCCCTATACAATTTCACGCGGAGTTAAATTTGCAGATGTGTTAATTGGTGCAGTGTTAATAAAAGGAGAAAAGGCGCCACATCTTGTAACCGAGGCAATGGTCAAAACGATGAAGAAAGGTTCTGTGATAGTTGATGTTTCTATCGATCAGGGGGGTTGCATAGAAACAAGCCATATAACAACTCAATCTGATCCAGTTTACAGAATGCACGATGTGATCCATTATTGTGTCCCAAATATGCCAGCTATCGTATCGCGTACAGCAAGTTATGGATTAAATAATGCTTCACTTGGATATATCCAGGATATTGCGGAGAACGGATTATCAAATGCTTTGCTTGGTGACTTAGGTTTATCAAAAGGAGTATGTACTTATAACGGCTATTGCTGTAATGAATCTATTGCTCATACTTTTAATGTTGAGTATAGAAGACTTCATATTTTTTCAAGCAATTAGTAGAATAATAGAACGAAAACGAATTGAATTTTAGAAATGAGAATTTGAAATGACATCAACAGAAGAAATTCCTGTAAAAAATCCTATTCCAACTAATCTGTTAAGAATTTATAATCAAAAATTAGTCAGTTCTGATGAAGCTGTTAAGCATATAAAATCGGGCGACAATGTGATAATTCAGCCTGGTTGCGCGGTTCCTTCAGAATTAATTAGAGCTATGGTTAGAAGAAAAGATGAACTTAAGGATGTTACTATATATCATATACTTATCGTTGGTGATCTTCCTTACTTGCAGCCTGGAATGGAAAAACATTTTAAACACAAAGCTTTTTTTATCGGGGCAAATGCAAGAAAAGCAATTAGCGAAGGACGATCAGAATTTATTCCTATATTTTTATCCGAAGTGCCACTATTATTTAAACTTGGCAGAATAAATACCGATGTTGCGTTGTTAAACCTTTCACTGCCTGATGAACATGGTTTTTGCAGTTACGGTGTTGATGTTGGAACAATTAAAACTCCTGCTGAAAAATCTAAAATAATTATTGCACAAGTAAACAAACATATGCCAAGAGCTCTTGGTGATTGCTTCATCCACATAAATAAGATTAATTATATTGTAGAACACGATGAGGAATTAAAAGAACTGCCACAAGTTGATCCAGATTCAACTCCTGAAGTGTTAGCAGTATTCGATAAGATTGGAAGAAACGTTGCTAATCTTATTGAAGATGGCTCAACTTTACAAATGGGTATTGGTGCTATCCCTGATTCTGTTATGAAATATTTATTCGATAAAAAAGATTTGGGAATTCACACAGAAATGTTTTCAGATGGAATGATTGATCTTGTTGATGCCGGTGTAATAAATGGTGAAAAGAAAACTCTTCATCCGGGAAAGATTATAGCAGGATTTGTACTTGGAACAAGACGTCTTTATGATTTTATCGACAACAATCCGGTTATAGAATTTCATCCGCAGGAATATGTAAACGATCCATTTATAATTGCTAAGAATAATAAAATGGTTGCAATTAACTCGGCATTGGAAGTTGATCTTACGGGACAAGTTTGTGCTGATTCGATTGGAACAAGACTTTACTCCGGTATTGGCGGGCAAGTTGATTTTATTCGCGGCGCTTCAAAATCTGAAGGCGGTAAACCAATAATTGCTTTACCTTCAACTACAAAAAATGATACTATTTCTCGTATAGTTCCAACTTTAAAACCTGGTGCAGGTGTTGTAACATCAAGAGCTGATGTTGATTATATTGTTACAGAATATGGGGCAGTGGATCTTTGGGGAAAAACTATCCAGGAAAGAGCAAAAGCCTTAATTTCTATTTCTCATCCAAATTTTAGAGATGAATTAACAAAGTATGCACAAGAAACTTTACATATTTAGGTAATGATGGTNGCAGTTATTGGAGATGTTCACGGTTGTTATNATACATTAAAACANTTAGTAGATAAAATAAAAAATAAATATTCTNACATTAAAATATTTTGTGTTGGTGATCTTGTTGATAGGGGAAATTATAGTTTTGAAGTGATTGAGTTTGTTATAGCTGAGAAAATTAATTTCACACTTGGCAACCACGATTACATGTTTTATTCCAATATGCGTGAACCATTCAGCTTGATGGCAAAGTCCTGGAGTTACAATGGAGCCGAGACCACTTTAACATCTTACAAAGATAAGCTTAACCAAATGGACAGACACCTTGATCTGATCAATATTGCCCCACTATTTTATAACCTTGATGATTGTTTTATTTCGCACGCTGGAATTTCAAAATCTATTAAGGATAAACTCCCAATAAATTTTCTAACTAATGATGCAAAATTAAAAGCAATATTAAGCAATGATCTGTTCGACCAGAATAGTATAATATGGGCACGTGGTGATTTATTGAACATAAGTAAACTTCAAGTAGTAGGGCACACACATCGCAAAGAAGTATTTTTTGATAAAGATGCGAATGCAATTTATATTGATACAACTGCGTACGGAAATAATAAACTTAGTGCAGCAATCATTGAGAATAATGTATTGGTTGAAGTAATTGATCAGAAGTCTTGTATTGATGACGTGAATAGGAACTGGATCTACCAGTCATAGAACTACAAGCATAATAAAATAATTCTATCCTTCGGGTAAGGATTCCATTGATAGCTTATCCATTTTACTTCTAAGAGTTGTTCTTGGAATTTTTAAAATTTTAGCAGCGCCAGACACATTATTTCCGGATTTACTTAGTGCCCAATCAATAATTTCTATTTCTTTGGCTAATATATATTTATCAAATCCGTCATATTCATTAAGTAGATTATCAGATACCTTTTCTTTCTTTGCATTAATTAAAATTGGATCGAGAACTGTTGTATTTAAGTGTTGATTAGGAGATAGTGCTATAATTCTTTCAGTTATATTTTCAAGTTCTCTCACATTTCCAGGCCAATCATATTTGTTAAGAATTGAATAAATATTTTCACCTACATATTGTACTTTATCTTCTGCGCCATGTTTTTTTAAGAAATGAACTAACAATTCAGGAATATCTTCTTTTCGTTCTCGAAGGGGTGGAAGGACTATTGGGATTATATTTAATCTATAATAAAGATCTTCACGAAAAAGTTTTTGTTTTACTCGTTCCCTCAAATCAACTTTAGTTGCACAAACAATTCGTACATCAATAGGAATATTTTCTGTGCTTCCAACGCGAGAGATTTCCTTTTCCTGTAAAACTCTTAATAATTTAACTTGCATTGACAATGGAAGATCATCAATATCATCAAGTAGTAAAGTACCGCCATTTGCTTTTTCAAAATAACCAACGTGTTTTTTTATGGCGCCTGTAAATGCACCTTTTTCATGTCCAAATAATTCACTCTCAATTAATGTTTCCGGAATAACAGCACAATTAATTGCAATAAAATCTTTATCCTTACGCAAGGAATAATTATGAATTGTTCTCGCACAAAGTTCTTTTCCGGTTCCACTTTCACCTTGAATTAAAATTGTATGATCCTGTGGAGCAACCATTTTTATCATATCTAAAAAACCTTTCACTTTGGCAGAAGAACCAATGATTGTTTTCTTTTCAAAAAACTCTAGTCTGCTTTTTAACTTTTCATTTTCAGAAAGTACATTACTTAACTGTTCGATATGCTTAAGAATACTTAAGAGCTTTTCGGGGGAAAATGGTTTTAACAAATAATCATAAGCTCCAAGTTTTAACGACTCAATCGCAGTTTCAACCGTTGCGTATGCTGTAATTATTATAATGATTGTACTTGAATTTATTTCCTTTGCTGCTTTTAAAATATCCAATCCGTTTGTCCCAGGTAAACGTAAGTCAGTTACAACTACATCAAAATTATTTTGCTTTAATGCATTTACAGCTTCAGTTCCATCACCAAAACTATTAACATCATAATTTTCTTTCTTAAGGATATCGGTTAAAGTTTTTCGCGTAATTTTCTCGTCTTCAACTAACATTATTTTCATACTTAACCTCAGTAGGTAGAATTACAGTAAAAATTGTTTCTTTATTTGGTATAGATTTTACTTTTATTTGTCCGTTATGATTCTCAACTATGCCTAAACTAACCCAAAGACCCAGACCCGTTCCCTCGCCAGGATCTTTAGTTGTATAGAAAGGATCAAATATTTTTTCTAATTCGTTTTCTTTTAGTCCTATTCCATTATCACTAATAGAAAAGAAAATATGATTTTCATCCAGAACACCTGATTTGATTTCAATTTCACCCTTATCAGAAACAGCATCATAAGCATTAATAAGTATGTTCATTATTACTTCCTGTATAAGCTGATTATCTGCGCTGATCACAGGAATATCTTCTAACAGATTTAGATTTACTACAGCTTGTTTCTGTTTTAATTTATACTCAAGAAGTTTATAAACGTTTACTATCATTTCATTGATATTCAGTGAATCAGTTATTTGAGTTTGTTGTCTTGCAAAACCAAGTAGTTTTTTGATGACATTTTCTATGTAGTTTATTCCCTCATTGATTAGGGCCAAGTATTCTGTGGTTTGGTCTTTATTAGCAGGCTCTTTTTGGATTGCGTACAAACAATTCTTAATCCCATTTAATGGATTATTAATCTCGTGTGCGACACCGGAAGCAAGTCTTCCTATAGATGCGAGTTTTTCTGATTGAAAAACTTGTTTTTGTGCTGTTGCCAATTGTTGTTTAGATAGCTTTAATCTTTTCAGCAAATCATCAAACCGATTAATAAGAAATCCAATCTCATCTTTATTGCCTTTAAGTGTTATCTCTTCAATAGATTTGAAATCAATTCTATCAAACTGATCTACAAGGCTTTTCAGTTTAAAAGTTACTTTATCAATAAGAAAATACAACACTGTTAGTGTAACTATTGAAAGAAGAATAGTTAATGAAAGGAGTACAAAAAATATATCACTTATCTCTTCTTTTATGGGTTCAGCATCAAAACCAATTTTAACAACACCCCATTTTTTGTTAGCAATTTTTAACGGAGCATAACTATCCAACAGCCAACCATAATCAGTGGATTTATAGATGATGCTTTTATATTTGTTTGATTTTAAGTTGGCATCAATCTGGTTTAATGAAAATGAACCCGATCCATTTCTATCTTTAGCTGCAACTATTTCATTATTGTTATCGTAGATATCAATGTACTTGATGCTATTTACTCTCTGCATATAATTATCGATGTAGGTTTCCAACAAGTCATCTTTTAACAATTCTCGTTGTTCTGCATATATCAATGCATCAAGTGCCGGAACAGTAAAAGCATCAACTATTGACTGAGCATTGGTAACTTCCTTCTCAATTAGAATAGTTCGCCATTGAAAAAGGATAGCTAAAGAAATTATCATCATTATTAAAAGAATTACTGAACCGGTTACAAAAAGAATACGTGTCTTTAAACTATGTTGAATGGGAATCATTTTTGTTCCCCCGAATACTTTCGTATTAAATCATAATCGCTATCGTTAGCCTCTACAAATCCATAAATAAATTCCTTATCCCATGTTTTAACAAGTTCTTTATATTTCGTTTCCTTTAAATCTATTTTTAGCAACAGTGATTTTATAATATTAATTATTTCTACTTCATAATCTTTTGCTGCAACTATTGGTGAGCCGGGTACTGGTTCAGAATATCCGATTATTTTTATTCCTCTATCGTTATATTCTCTAATTACTCTATCCTTAACAACACCAGCATCAAAACTCCCGCTTAACACTTGATAAATTACATTTTGATGATAAGCGAAGTTCTTAATCTCTTTAATATCTTCTTCATCAATATTGTACTTCACCAATTCGTATTTTACTAACCAATTGCCTGAGAATGATTCTTCAGAGGGTAATGCAATTTTTTTTCCTTTCAAATCTTTTATGGAATTAATTTTATCGCTGCTTTTTACAAAAGCCACTGATTTAAAGAAAGGTTTAAAATCTTCGTTCAGAGGTTTTAGTATTGGAATTATTCCATACCGTTCATGTGCACTTATATAGAGCAGTGAACCAAAAAATGCAACCGCAACTTCTCCGTTTATAAGCTGATTTACTGTTTCTGTATATGAAGTACTAAGTTTTAATTCGAAGTGATAATTTTCATTTTGATTTAAGTAATCAATTATCGGCTGATAACCTTTAAAGATTATGTTTGGCGGATAGCGGGAAATAACACCAATATAAACTGTTAATTTATTTTTTTCAGATAAAGAAACTGTTTCCTGTTTTTCTACCGGAATATTTGTTGAGATATCAACTGCCGAATTATAGAAAAGAAATGTTGCAGCAAATCCAATTATAGTGAACACTAAAAGTGAAAATAAAAATTCTTTTCTTAACATAAATGAAGAGTTGTTTAAATATTTGTTTATTACAGGCTTCAAATTTCAGTCCGAGTAATCGTTTCAAATTCATTTTTATTTTCAATTTAAACCTAATTAAAATGACGAATAATCGCCATAGTGACGACGATAAATCGCCTAACAAGATATTACAGCGTTTTAGGTATAGAAAATTCTTACGATTTTAGGCGTTTTTTATATCATTTGTGAGTAAATCTTATGAAGAGCCGGGGCACCATCCTTGCTAAAAAGTAGCAACTATTTCAATCAAAAGGAGTAACTATGGAAAACATTATCCCTCGTTGGGAATGGCGTACATTCACTAATGATCTTGGAAATGCAGAAATTAATATTAGAAAGCATCCTGAAGGAAAAACACGTGAGAGTGACGAAGTATATATTCTTTCAGAAGTAAGTATGGATAACACCAAAGTTCGCGATGATTTAATGGATATCAAAACTCTTCAACAAGTTAACGAAGATAGATTAGAACAATGGCTTCCCATTATGAAAGGTACATTTCCACTTCCCGTTGCGGAAATAGAAAAAGTATTTAAATGTTTTAAAGTTGTACTTCCAAAGTTTGAAAGAACTCACTATACATTTGATCAATATCTTACAGAAATTATAGATCCCTCAAAATTATTAAAAGCAGTTAACGTACATAAGAAAAGAACCGGATTTACGATCAACAATACAATTGTTGAAATTGCTGAAGTAACTGTTGATGGTAACGTAATTAAAACTGCTGCGGTTGAAATGGAAGATCCTGCATTAGTTATTAAAACTGTTAAAGAGCTTGAGCTTGATAAATTCCCCAATATTAATTACCTGCGCGGATTAAAAAATCTAATTGGAATGAAATAAGGAATAAAAAAATATGGCAAATGAAATAGAGCGTAAATTTTTAGTTAAAGGAGAATTCAAAAACCTTGCAAGCAAAGAAACCAGAATTGTTCAAGGTTATCTTTCATCCATTCCAGAACGTACAGTGCGTGTTCGTATTAAAGGTGATAAAGGATTTATTACAATAAAAGGAATTGGCAACACTTCCGGTGCAAGCAGATATGAATGGGAAAAAGAAATTCCAACTAATGAAGTTGAAGAACTGCTAAAGATTTGTGAACCTGGAGTAATAGACAAAACACGTTACTTAGTTAAAGTTAGCAATCACACTTTTGAAGTTGATGAGTTTTATGGTGAGAATAAAGGGTTAACTGTTGCGGAGATTGAGTTAAGTTCTGAATCTGAAGCCTTTGAAAAACCAGAATGGTTAGGCGATGAAGTAACAGGCGATACAAAGTATTATAATTCTATGTTGATGAAAAACCCATTTACAAAATGGTAGAAAAAAAATTCATAAATCTTTTTATCATTAAATAAAACTATATGACAAAATTTGATCCTCTTGATATGAATAACTATCGTATCGAGAAACTTCCAAAACGCGATAAATCAAAATTTGAAAAATGGCTGGCTATAATTGGACCCATTTTAGCAATAGCCGCATTTATTTTGTTTGCGTTTACGATAAAACTTCCATTTCTTGAATCTATAAATTCGTCCGATTTAGTTTCGGAATCCGCAAAAAAAGTTTTTGATAAAATTGGTTCAGCAGCATTTATCAGAAACAATGAATTCATGCTTGCAATCTTTGTAGCCTCCATTATCCTCTGGATGACAGAAGCAATTCCAAATTATTTAACTTCTCTGTTGTTGATTATTAGTCTTGTACTAACCGGAGTTTTATCTGAAAAAGTAGCTTATGCTCAACTTGGTCATCCGGTAATGTGGTTAAATATAATGTCGTTTGTTCTTGCAAGTATGTTAGTTGTAACAGGGCTTGCAAAACGTTTTGCACTTTGGTTAATAGTTAAGTTTGGAAAAAATGCCAGCACAATATTTCTAAGCTTTCTGATTATAAATCTTGTACTCTCCGCATTTATTTCTGCAACAACTGCTAAAGCTGCAATACTGCTTCCGATATTTATGGTTATAGCTGCAATTTACGGTGCTAAGACCGGTGAGAAAAGAAATAATTTTGGACGAAGTATTGTATTGCAAAATCTATTATACATTAATCTGGGTGCAGGTGCTTTTGTTACAGGATCAGGAGCAAATCTACTTGCAGCGGCAATTATTGGTGGTGCAATTGGTGGAAACATTTTCTTTTCAGATTGGATGATGGCGATGTTTCCTGTTATGGTTTCTTTAATGTTCATCGGTTATCTTTTAGCGATGAAGGTTTTCTTTCCTCTGCCCCCAGACGAACGTTTGCCTCAAATTGAAGGTGGGATGGAAAGATTAAAACAAGAATATGAAAAACTTGGCTCGATAACTTTTTTAGAAATCAAATCAGCAATTATCTTTGTTTCTATACTGGCTATGTGGGCAACAGATAGCATTCATGGAATTAGTGCTACAGCAGTTGCATTCGTTGGTGCAATCGTTGCACTGTTGCCTAAAATTGGAATTGTAAAATGGAATGATGTTGATATTCCCTGGCATCTTATGTTATTTTCAGCAGGCGCTTATACATTGGGTGCAGGCTTAGATGAAACAGATCTTCCATCAATTGCTGTAAATGCTTTTTTTGATCATTTAGGGATTGGAGATCAAACAAGTTTTTGGATTTTGTATTTATTATTAAC
>BS_KBA_SWE02_21mDRAFT_10000589_pt1 | contig 13731 bp, 13 predicted proteins | sample BalSeasSWE02_21m_FD_9196 | JGI IMG/M metagenome (IMG submission 9196)
TATTATTGCCACAGCATTGACAGAAACGGGTTCCAAAATGGATGAAGTTATCTTTGAAGAATTCAAAGGGACTGGAAATATGGAATTGCAATTGGATCGTAAAATCGCCAACAAACGTATTTTCCCTGCAATTGATTTAACGTCGTCAAGTACTCGTCGTGATGATTTATTATTAGACGCCAAAACTTTGCAAAGAATGTGGATCATGCGAAAATACCTTTCAGATATGAATCCAGTAGAAGCGATGGATTTTATCAACGATCGTTTCAAGAAAACAAAGAATAACGAAGAGTTTTTAATCTCGATGAATGATTAAATTTTCTTTTAAAAATATAAAAAAAGTCCCATTTGGGACTTTTTTTATATTTTATAATGGAATATAGTTGAGTTTATTCTTTAACTACAGCTTCTTTACGTTCCATCAAAGCCATATAAAAACCATCAAAGCCAGACTCATGAGCCAATATTTTGTGGTCTTTTATGAAGTGGAATTGTTTTCCAATATCTGTAGCTAGGAATTTTTGAACTTGTTCTTGATTTTCTGATGGTAATACAGAACAAGTAGCATAGACTAATTTTCCGCCTGGTTTTACAATCTTAGAATAACTTTCTAAGACTTCTGCCTGTACTTTTCGTATATTATCAATGAATTCGGGTTGTAATTTCCATTTGGCATCTGGGTTTCTTTTCAGCACGCCCAATCCGCTACAAGGAGCGTCGATCAAAACTCTATCTGCTTTTTCGTGTAGTTTTTTGACAACTTTTGTTGAATCTATAATTCGATATTCAATATTGAAAGCACCGTCTCTTTTGGCTCTCAATTTCAATTGCTTTAATTTACTTTCATATAAATCCATAGCAATTAATTGTCCTTGGTTTTCCATCAAAGCAGCAATATGTAAAGTTTTTCCTCCAGCACCAGCACATGTATCAACTACACGCATTCCAGGCTTTACATCAAGGTAAGCTGCTACCAATTGCGAATTAGCATCTTGAACTTCAAAAAATCCTTGTTTGAAAGCATCGGTCAAGAAAACATTGGCTCTCTCTTTTAACACTAAAGCATCAGGTTGATCCTTCAAGACTTCAGTATCAATATTAAGATCCATTAATATAGCTCTTAATTTTTCTCTCGTAGTTTTTAGAGTATTGGTTCTAAGAATCACTTTGGCAGGTTGGTTTTGAGCTGCAATTTCTTTAGCCCAAACTTTTTCGCCTAATTCTTTTACGCCCAATTCGTCCATCCAATCCGGGATAGATTCTTTTAGGGTTCTAATTTTGGATAATTCATCAAATCGTCCTTTTATTTTTCGTTCTGGAGTGCCTTCCAATTGGCGCCAGTCCGGGATAGGATAACCTCTCAAGACTGCCCATACCGAAAACATTCTCCAAATATTATCTCTGTCGAAAGGTTCTTTTACTTCGGCTATTTCTGCGTATAATCTTTTCCAGCGAACGACTTCGTAGATGGTTTCGGCAACAAATTTTCTATCGGAGCTTCCCCAACGTTTGTCTTTTTTTAAGGATCGTGCTACCACTTTATCGGCATATTCTCCTTCGTTGAAGATTGCATTTAAGGCATCAATGGTAGTGTAAACTAAATTTCTGTGTAATCTCATTTTAAATAATTGAGGTGCAAAGGTAATACTAAATGATTGAATGTTGATAAGTTAGTGCGGATACTTTGTTTTGAGAAGATTATGACTGTTTTGCTGAGGGAACGGTAAGCTAAATATAATTTAAAACTGCATTACATCACGCTATTTTTTCGTAAATTAGCAAATGGTTTGGCCACAATTATTAACTTAATATTTGATACTATGAAAAATCTAGGTTTAATTTGTTTGATGTTGCTTTTTGTTTTAATGGGAAGCTGCAAAAAAAATCAAAGTCCTAATGAGGATGAAGCAAATAAAATACAGGACGAAAAGCCGTTAAACTTACAATGTTATATAGCTATATATGAAGAAGATACCATAGAATTGAAAATAAACACTTTGAAAGACGGAAAAATTAATGGAGATATGGTGATGAAAATTGACAATATGCCAATAAAAGATGGTGAAATTGTTGGTGAATATCATGGGGATACCCTAATTTCGGCTTATACTTTTATTCAAGGAGCCAATGAAAAAATGACTTATAAAAATCCAATGGCCTTTTTAAAAAAAGCAGATACACTTATTTTAGGTAATGGAAAAATAGAAAATTACATGGGTGCTTCCTATTTTGCAAAGGGAATACCAATCGATTTTGAACATGTAAAATATAAATTTACAAAGGTTGACTGCGTCGATAAATAAATGATTTTATAAAGAGTTTCTAATAATTAAATCGGATTTGTTTTCAATTTGACTTTTTTTGTTATTAAAAGTCATCTGGGCGAGTATTTTTCCCATGGCTTCAAAATTTGTCGATATGGTAGTAATACCATTTTCAACTACTTTTTTTAATGGAGTTTCGTTATATGATATTATTCCAAAATCCTCACCTAGAATTAAATGCTGGGCTTTAGATTGCTCAATAACACTTACTAAATCCCTGTCGTTTGGAATGATGTAAACTTCCCCATTTTGAATGCTACGATTTTTAAATGCTGAGATTACTTCATTTTCAAAATTAAAATCTTTGGCAAAATTTAAAAATCCTTCTTTCATACCTACTGGTTCTTTAAAACCAGGGAAAATTAGTATTAATTTATTGTATTTTTTCAAACGGGTTTTACCGTTTTTTAAGCCATTATAGATGTCCTTTTTAAAGTTTTGGAACACTGCTGGGTATTGTTTTAGCTCTTCATTGGTTTGATCCAGTATGTACACTTCCTTTTCTGGAAGCAATGCAATGAGTGTAGCAGCATTTTCTAAGTAAGTAGGCATAATCACATATTTAGTGTAATTGCCGTTACTTTCTGTGATGTGTTTTTCAAAAACTTTTGAGTTGAAATGATGGAAAAAAATGTCAATTTGCGCCTCTTTTCCCATGTGTAATATAAACGAATTGTAGAGGTCTTCTTTAAAACTATTAAGTTCATCAAAAAGTAGAAAAACCCTTTGTTTTATGTCTATTTCAGTACTTCTAATGTAATAACCCTTACCAAAAACGGCATAAATAACACCTCTTTTTTTTAAGTTATCATAAGCTAATAAAATGGTATCTCTCGATATATTAAATTCTAAAGCAATTTTGTTTATAGAAGGAAGTTTGTCGTTTTTTTTCAACACACCGTTTTCAATGTTTTTCTCTATGGAGTGTATGATTTGTTTGTATTTTGGNATTCCACTGTTTTCAAGAATGTTGATTAGTTTCATGGATTTTTTTTGCAAGTTAATAAAAAACCAGTAGGTACTAGTATGATAGTTTTGTTTTTAATTTTAAATTTGTTTTTTAGTATATCGCAATAATCGAGTGCAATAAAAACCGATACCATAATTTTAAGTTTCTTTTTATGAATAATGTTTCAAATNTATCGAATACAAATAGGGAATTAGAGTATTCCGTTTTATCAAATGTAAATGGTTTTGAAATAAATGTTTTTAACTATGGAGCTAGTCTTTCCTCTTTAAAAATCCCTTTGTCAAATGGTAAAATAGTGGATGTAGTATTAGGTTTTGATTCAGTAGACGGTTATAAAAAATCTTTTGAATTGCCAGCTGCTCCTTATTTTGGCGCTATTGTGGGTAGGTATGCGGGAAGAATTAGTGAAGGTCTTTTTACATTGAATGACAAAACCTTCCAATTATTTCAAAATAATAATGGAAATTCCTTACACGGAGGCAAAGAAGGATTTAGTCAAAAAGAGTGGACCGTTATTGCCAAAAAATCTACTAATAATTCATCAGTAACATTAGAATATATAAGTGCTGCCAACGAAGAAAATTATCCTGGGGAATTGAAAGTTCAAGTGACTTATACTTTATCTGAAGCTAATGAATTGATTGTTGAATATGTTGCTAAATCAACTGAGGATACCATCATAAACTTAACTCATCATAGTTATTTTAACCTAGACGGTCATCAAGGCACTATTGAAAATCAAGAATTAAGGGTTGCTTCTCAAAAAATAGTTGAAACGAATGCTGATAATATTCCTACAGGTAATTTTATAGATTTAGCATCACATCAATTCAATTTTAATTCACCAAAAAATTGCCCAACTTCTATCGATAATACTTTTGTTGTAAATGATAACGATGCTATAGCTGCAAGTTTATATAGTTCTAAAAATAAATTGAAAATGGATGTGTATACCAATCAACCTGGCGTACATATTTATGTGGGAGGAAATTGTTTTGGAACTGTAAAAGGGAAAGAAAGCGCAGATTATCATCCTTTGAGTGGAATTTGTTTTGAAACTCAAAACTATCCGGATGCCCCTAATCACGCTAATTTCCCAAATGCAATTTTAAAAAAAGGAGCACACTATTATCATAAAACGATATATAAATTTCATTTGCTGTAAAGCAGTTAGAATAGAGTAGTACATTAGAAAACGAATTAAATATATATAATTATGAATGCCAATTTGATAAAAAAAACATCCGATTTTTTTAAAGAAAAATTTGGAAATCTACCTGCAAAAACGGTACTTTCTCCAGGGAGAATTAATATTATAGGGGAACATATTGATTACAATGATGGCTATGTTTTACCTGCTGCTATTGATAAAATTATATGCTTTACTTTCGAAAAAAACAATACGAATATTGCCAATATCCAAGCTATTGATTTGAATGAATCTGTATCAATTGATGTTACAAAAGAAGCACATTTGAGCGAAGAGGTTTGGACTAATTATTTGCGTGGAGTTTTGTTTCAATTGGAATTAAAAGGATATAAAATTGGCGGTTTCAACTGTGCTTTTAGCAGTAATATCCCTACTGGTTCTGGTTTGTCGTCTTCGGCGGCTCTAGAATGTGGCTTTTTATTCGGAATTAATGATATGTTTAATCTAGGAATAAAATCCATCGATATTGCGCTTATGGGGCAAAGTGCAGAGCATTGGGTTGGTATAAATTGTGGTATTATGGACCAATTTGCAAGTGTAATGGGATTGGAAAATAAGGTAATAAAAATTGATTGTCGTACATTAGAGTATACGTATCACGATGCCAATTTTGTGGACTATTCCTTGATTTTATTTGATAGTAATGTGAAACATTCCTTGTTCACTTCTGAATATAATAATCGAAGAATAGAATGTAATGAAGGGCTGGCCATCATCAAAGCAAATTATCCTGAAATCAATAGCTTTAGAGATTGTAATGAAAGTCATTTAACGAGTTTAAAATCAAAGATGACCAACAATGTATATAGAAGAAGTTTGTATGCGGTAAAAGAAATTAAACGTGTTATTCAAGCTTGTGTAGCATTGGATAAAGGGGACATAGAAACATTAGGAAAATTAATGTTTGAAACGCACGATGGTTTATCAAAAGACTATGAAGTAAGCTGTGAAGAATTGGACTATCTCGTAGATTTGGCAAAAGCCGAAGAGGATGTAATAGGCTCTCGATTAATGGGAGGTGGTTTTGGCGGTTGCACCATTACTTTGGTTAAAAAAGGTAGCGAAGCAATTATTAAAGAAAAATTTACAAAATTGTATAAAGAACAATTTAATATTGATTTAAAAATTTATGATGTAAAAGTATCCAACGGAACATCACTTTATAAAAACTAATCGAGAATGAAAAAATTTGATATATACGAAGACCCACACAGAAGATTTAATCCACTTATCAACGAATGGGTTTTAGTTTCTCCACACCGAGCCAAGCGTCCTTGGCAAGGGCAAAAAGAAACCGTTGCCGATGATAGTAGACCAGAATACGACCCAACTTGTTATTTGTGTCCGGGTAATGTTCGTGCTAATGGTGAAGTAAATCCGCAATATACTAGTTCATTTGTTTTTGAAAATGATTTTGCAGCTTTAAAACAAGAAGAAATTGATTTTGATGAAAGTGAGTCTGATGGTTTTTTTAAAGCAAAACCAGAAAGAGGTATCTCTAGAGTAGTGTGTTTTTCACCTAAACACAACATCACTTTACCTGAAATGGATTTGGCTACTATTGAAGAAATTATACGAACCTGGCAAAAAGAATACACCGATTTGGGTAATGTAGATTACATCAATTACGTGCAAATATTCGAAAATAAAGGCAGTGTGATGGGTTGTAGTAACCCGCATCCACACGGACAAATTTGGGCACAATCTTCGCTTCCAACTCAAATTGAGAAAACGCAAAACAGTTTAAAAGCCTATTTTGACAAAAACGGAAGTAATTTACTTTTGGATTATTTAGCTAAAGAATTAGAAGCCAAGGAACGAATTGTTATCGAGAACGATCATTTTGTTGCTTTGGTGCCTTTTTGGGCGATTTGGCCATTCGAAACGATGATTGTTTGCAAACGTCATATAAGAAAGATTACTGATTTTAATGCAGAAGAAGTTACTGCTTATGCTGTAATATTAAAACAATTAACAGCCAAATACGACAATCTTTTCGAAACATCATTCCCCTATTCTTCAGGTATTCATCAAGCACCAACCGATGGCGAAGCGCATCCGGAATGGTTGTTTCATATGCATTTTTACCCACCTTTGTTGCGTTCGGCTACCGTAAAAAAATTTATGGTTGGTTACGAAATGATGGGCGAATCACAACGTGATATTACCGCAGAAAAAAGTGCACAAATGTTAAGAGATTTGTCGGATGTACATTATAAAATCTAATAATAAATGAAAGTATTAGTGACGGGAGGTCTTGGATTTATTGGCTCACATACGGTTGTCGAACTGCAAAATAAAGGATTTGAAGTAGTGATTATTGATAATCTTTCTAATTCTTCTGAAGAGGTATTGAAAGGAATTGTAGCCATAACAGGTAAAGATCCCATCTTTGAAAAATTAGATTTAAGAGAAAAAGCATCAGTTCAAGATTTTTTTAAAAAACACAATGATGTAAATGGAGTTATTCACTTTGCTGCCTCAAAGGCGGTTGGTGAAAGTGTTACAAATCCTTTATTGTATTACGAAAACAATATTGCATCTTTAGTGTATTTGCTTCAAGAATTACAACAAAAACCAGAGTCTCATTTTATATTTAGTTCTTCGTGCACGGTTTATGGTCAAGCCGACGTAATGCCAATTGACGAAAATGCACCTATCAAACCGGCTATGTCTCCTTATGGAAATACCAAGCAAATTGGGGAAGAAATTATAGCAGATGTTGCCAAAGTGAGTAATATCAATGCAATTTTATTGCGTTATTTTAATCCAATTGGATCACATCCATCTGCAGAAATTGGTGAATTACCAATTGGTGTTCCTCAAAATTTAGTACCCTTTATTACTCAAACAGGAATGGGATTGCGTGCAGCATTAATGGTCTATGGTAATGATTATCCAACACCTGATGGGACTTGTATTCGCGATTACATTCACGTAGTCGATTTAGCCAAAGCCCACGTAGTGGCTTTACAAAGATTATTGGAAAATAAAAATACTGATAAAGTTGAAATTTTCAATTTAGGTTCAGGGATAGGTAGTTCAGTTCTTGAGGTTATTTCTAGTTTTGAAAAAGTAAGTAAAAAACCTTTTCCTTATAAGATTGTAGACCGTAGAGAAGGCGATGTAACAATGGCTTATGCTAGTACAGATAAAGCAAATACTGTTTTGGGATGGAAAACAGAATCTTCTTTAGATGAAGCAATAGGAAGTGCGTGGAAATGGGAACAGAAAGTGAGAGCCAAATAAATTTATTACTAATATAAATAATCGTTAGAATTACGAATAATTTTTAATAACAACCAAATTTTAATAACTAACAAATACATTTTATGGAAACAGGTTTCGGATTTATAGATTACGCGGTTTTTACAGCTTATGCAGTGCTTATTTTGGGCGTTGGATTATGGGTTTCTCGCGAAAAAGATGGCGTTCAAAAAAATGCAGAAGATTACTTTCTAGCTAGTAAGTCATTGCCTTGGTGGGCGATAGGATCATCCTTAATTGCCGCTAACATTTCAGCTGAGCAGTTTATCGGAATGTCAGGTTCTGGTTTTGCTTTAGGCTTAGCTATCGCTTCTTATGAGTGGATGGCCGCTTTTACTTTAATTATTGTAGGTAAGTATTTTTTACCTATTTTTATTGATAAAGGAATTTATACCATACCTGAATTTGTTGAAAAACGTTTTTCTACCAATCTAAAAACGATTTTAGCAGTTTTCTGGATTGCTTTGTATGTATTTGTAAACCTTACTACAGTTTTGTATTTAGGGGGGTTGGCTATCCAAACTATTTTGGGAGTAAATATGATGTATGCCATTATTGGATTAGCACTTTTTTCTGCTGCTTATTCTTTATATGGAGGACTGTCAGCTGTTGCTTGGACCGATGTGATACAAGTGGTATTCTTAGTTTTAGGTGGGTTAGTTACTACTTATTTAGCATTAAACACAGTTTCTGATGGAGCTGGAATGTGGGCTGGATTACAACATATTTATCAAGCTGCACCAGACCGTTTTGTAATGATTTTGGATGAATCAAATCCTGAATATATGAATTTGCCAGGAATTGGTGTATTAGTTGGTGGTCTTTGGGTAGCTAATATTTACTACTGGGGATTCAATCAATATATCATTCAAAGAACTTTGGCGGCTAAATCGTTGAGAGAAGCTCAAAAAGGAATTTTATTAGCTGCATTTTTAAAGTTACTTATTCCGTTTATTGTGGTAATACCTGGTATTGCTGCTTATGTGATGGTTAATGATCCAGAAATAATGGCTAGATTAGGTGTTACTGCTATGGAAAACTTGCCTGGAGTAGGAACTGCTGACAGAGCATATCCTTGGTTGTTGCATTTCTTACCTGCTGGATTAAAAGGATTGGCTTTTGCAGCCTTAGCAGCAGCAATAGTTTCTTCATTGGCTTCGATGTTGAACTCCACTTCGACAATTTTTACAATGGATATATACAAACAATACATTAATACTAATGCAAATGATAAGACTACAGTTAATGTAGGGCGTATTTCTGGTGCAGTAGCATTACTTATTGCAGTAATAATGGCACCACTTTTAGGAGGAATTGATCAAGCTTTTCAATTTATACAAGAGTATACTGGACTCGTAAGCCCAGGAATTTTAGGGGTGTTCTTGTTAGGTTTGTTTTGGAAAAAAACGACAAACAAAGCTGCAATTTGGGGAGCATTACTATCTGTTCCAATTGCCTTGTTCTTTAAAATTGGTCCAAAAGGTTGGTTAGCCGGAAGTGGAATGGATTCAATATTCCCTACATTGCCATGGATGGATCAAATGGGGTACACTACTGTATTAACTATGATTATCATTGCTATTTTGAGTTTGTCTCAAAATAAAGGGCAAGAGGACTCAAAAGGTATTCCATTGACTAAAGAGTTATTCAAAACTAGCCCATTATTCAATATCGGTTCTTTCGCGATATTATTAATATTGGCTGTTGTTTATGCTATTTTTTGGAAATAATAAGAGTTTTTAATCTTTATTAAAAGTGTGGAATCATTTAATTGATTTCACACTTTTTTTTATTTAAAAGGTTTATAAGAGCCTGTTGGGTGTAATTAAATTATTTTGATATTATATCAATCAATAACATTCATTTTTTGTAAAGTGCTGCTATTTCTGACAGAAGGTAGAGATTATCACTAACGAGGATACTCAAATAGATTTATCTACATTTCATAATGTTAAACTTGTTTACTAAAAACACCTTAACTACCTTTAGACATTCTGATAATAGATTTTTGATAGCAAGGCGAAGGTACAACAGTGGCTCAAGAATGGTATGAATACGAGATTCCTTTAGTGTATTATACAAGCCATTTCGGATATGGCAGATGATCAATCCCATATCGATTATCCTTCCTTTATAAAAAACGTATCCAGCAAATAGGCTACAGAAATAAATAAAAACAGATACGAACTACTGTAAAACGAAAATTTAACCAATTGCAATATAAGTGGTTAATAAATTAAATAAGAACTAAAAACTAAGAAAAAATGGGAGCATTAAATGAAAAAGAAATTCAAGAGAGAATGAAGGATATAGACTCGGATTGGTCCGTAAAAGGGGAATTCCTCCATCGGAATCTACTTTTTAAAAATTTTATAGAGGCTTTTTCGTTTATGACGGCCGTGGCATTACTAGCCGAAAAAGCAGGACACCACCCCAATTGGGAAAACGTATACAATAAAGTCAGTATTAAGTTGAACACTCATGATGCTGACGGAATAACCCAAAAGGACTTCGACTTGGCTCTAGCCATAGATAAAGTATTGAAAAAGCTATAGTAAACTTTGGAGAACAATGGAACCAATATCTATTGCTATTTTTTATTAGGAATTAGTAATAAGCTAATAGCAAAATTACTATAGATCAATGTGTTTGTCCTATCTGTAGAAGTGAATAATGAATAAAATCGAGCGTCTTGACTAAATAAAATGTTTAATTATATGTTAAGTTTGAATTTTTTTATTTTTATTTTATTAAATTTATAAATAACAAAAATTCAACTATTATGACTGTAAATCAAATATTAAGCGTAAAAGGGAATGAAGTTCATTCTATTATTTCTACTATCACTGTATATGAAGCATTGGGAATAATGGGAGAAAAAAATGTTGGTGCTGTTTTAATCATAGAGGATAATATTTTAAAAGGTATTTTATCTGAAAGAGATTATGCTCGAAAAATAGTATTAAAAAACAAACTTTCTAAAGAAACTTTAGTTCATGAAATCATGGACACTGAAATAACTACAGTAAAACCTTCTGATAAAATAGAGTTTTGCATGGAATTGATGACTGAAAAAAGAATTCGACATTTACCAGTTTTAGATGAAAATAAAATAGTTGGTGTCATTTCTATAGGTGATGTGGTAAAAGCAACTATCGAAATCCAAAAACACACAATTGAATATTTGGATTCCTATATCACTGGGACTAAGGCCTAAAATAATTTAATACCCTGAATATTATTACTATTTAAATATGAAAACAATAATTCTTTCAATAGTTCTTTTGGCGCTTGCCATTTCAGGAATTGCTATTAAAATTTTAGTAAAAAAGAACGGTCAATTTTCGGGTACTTGCAGCAGTAACAATCCATTAATTCAAAATGAAGGTGGAACATGTGGAATTTGTGGAGCAAAGCCTGAGGAGAAATGTAAGTCTTAATGGAGTTCCTGTATCCATTTTTTTAAATTTTTAGAGGTATAGGTTTTCCAGATTCCTCTGTCATCATAAATAAAATAGACTTCCAGTTTTAATTCTTTATTTTTTTCTAAAAAGGCTTTAGATTGTTCTAATCCCATCACCATGAAAGCAGTAGCATAAGCATCAGCAGTTATGCAGTCATCTGCAATCACTGTAGTGCTTAATAAATTTTGTTTGGCTGGGTAACCCGTTTTTGGGTTGATAATATGAGCGAATTTTTGACCACCTTCCACATAAAATTTTCGATAATTTCCAGAAGTAGCAAGTGCTTTATTATTTAAATTTATTATAGCTTGTAGTTTTATTTCAGGCAATTCTTTTTCATTGGGTTTATCTATTCCAACTTTCCAATTTTCATCAGCATCTTTTTTTCCTTTAGCTTTCAACTCTCCACCCAGTTCAACTAAATAGTTCTTTATACCTTTACTTTCAAGATAATTAGCTAAAACATCTACCGAGTAGCCTTGTGCGATGGCATTAAAATCAAGTTGAATCTGAGGTTTTTCTTTTATTATTTTATGCCCTTCAAGTCGTACCATTTTATATCCAACAAAATGAAGAAGGCTATCAATGCTGTTGTTGTTTATCGTTTCTTTTTTAGAGAATCCAAAACCCCAAGAATTGACTATTGGTCCAACAGTTACATCAAAAAGACCATCTGTTTTTTGGGAAACTTCAAGTGATTTATTGAAAACATCTATAAAATATTGATCAGCTAAAACCGTTTTATCGTTATTGTTTATTCTTGAAATAAGTGAATTCGGAAGCCAAGTAGACATCGAATAGTCTATGTTTTTCAACAATGAATCAATAGCTGTTTGGTAATTGATATCTCCTTCAATTATGTATGTAATATGATAGGTAGTGCCTTGTGCATTCCCTTCAATTTTTATTACGTTTTTTTTATTGTTACAAGCTGTAAAAAAAAGAAGAACGCAAATTAGAGGGAAAAGTATTTTTTTCATAACTATTTTTTTATCCTCCAAAATCATCAAAGGCAATATTATCAGGCGGAACACCTAACTCATCAAGCATTTTAAATACAGCCGCATTCATCATTGGTGGACCACAAATATAATATTCAACATCCTCAGCTGCTTCATGATTTTTTAGATAATTTTCAAATAAAACATTATGAATGAAACCGGTGTAACCTGTCCAATTATCTTCTGGCAAGGGTTCTGATAATGCTATATTATATTGGAAATTTGAAAATTCTTTTTCTATATCTCGAAAATGATCGGTGTAAAAAACTTCTTTAGAAGATCTTCCTCCATACCAAAAAGAAATCTTTCTGTCTCTTTCTTTTTCCGTATGAAACAAATGAAATAAATGCGAACGCAAAGGAGCCATTCCAGCACCGCCGCCAATATAGATCATTTCTCTTTTGGTTGGTTTGATATGGAAATCACCAAATGCACCTGCAATGTTCACTTTATCACCAGGTTTCAGAGAGAATACATAGGAGGAACAAATACCTGGATTCAACTTCATAAATCCACCAGCTTTTCTATCGAAAGGAGGAGTAGCAAGACGGATGTTGAGCATTATAATATTGCCTTCGGCTGGATGATTAGCCATAGAGTAGGCTCGAAAAATGGGTTCAGGATTTGTCATTTTAAGGTCCCAAATATTATACTTGTCATAATCATCCTGAAAACGATCGTCAATTTTATAAAGATCATTTTTAAAATCGATCTCACAAGCAGGTACGTCTATTTGAATATAACATCCAGATTCAAAATCCAAAAATTGACCTTCGGGTAATTTAACCACCAATTCTTTGATATACGTGGCTACATTAGTATTGGAAACAACTTCACATTCCCATTTTTTGATTCCCAAGATACTCTCGGGAATAGTAATTTCCATATTTTGTTTTACTTTTACTTGACATCCCAAGCGCCAGTTGGTTTGCTGTTCTTTTCGATTAAAATAAGGGGTTTCTGTTGGTAATATTTCACCTCCACCGGATATAACTTGGCATTTACACATAGCACAAGTTCCACCACCTCCACAGGCTGAAGGTAAAAATATTTTTTTATTCGACAAGGTAGTCAGTAGGGTAGAACCGGCTTCTGTTTCCAATACCTCTTTTCCATTAATTGTTATTTTAACCAATCCGGAAGGGGTAAGTTTTGATTTGGCATACAGAATTATAAACACCAGTGCTAAATTGAATATTAAAAAAACAATTATACTGCTAATTATTGTTGTACTGCTAATACTTAATATTATCATTTCTTTTTGTTGTTATCGATTTATAACGAAATCCCCATAAAGCTCATAAACGCAATTGCCATTAATCCAGTGAGGATAAATGTAATTCCTAGGCCTCTTAAAGGTTCAGGAATATTTGAATACCGTAATTTTTCACGTATGGCTGCTAATGAAACGATTGCTAGAAACCAACCCACTCCAGAACCAAATCCAAAAGTAGTAGCCTCTCCTAGAGAGGCATATTCCCTTTCTTGCATAAAC
>BS_KBA_SWE02_21mDRAFT_10000590_pt1 | contig 13731 bp, 15 predicted proteins | sample BalSeasSWE02_21m_FD_9196 | JGI IMG/M metagenome (IMG submission 9196)
AACGCACCTCGGACAACACCGGAACAAAAGCCAGCGAGAACGAACCCTCGGCAAACAGGCGGCGCATGAAATTGGGGATTTTAAACGCCAGGAAAAAAGCGTCCGTCTCAGCACTGGCGCCGAAGTAGCGGGCAAGCACCATGTCGCGGATGAATCCGAGAACCCGGGACGTGATGGTGGCCATCCCAACCTTGGCCGTTGATTTAAGTAGCTGCAATTCCAGATTGACCCAAACAGTAAATGATAAGATAATGACCGGCTTGGTTTATAAATTATTTGTTTTGGAGAAATATCTTGGCCAACAGTTTATCAGCTCGTAAACGGGCACGTCAGTCGGAACGTAATCGCCGCCGTAATGCGAGCCAGAGATCACATGTCCGCACAAGCATCAAAATCGTGCTTCGGGCTATCGAAACCGGTGACAAGACTGCAGCAGAAACTGCATACAAGTCCGCCGTACCAGCCATTGACCGTTCTGTTTCAGACGGCATCATGCCATTGAACAAGGCTGCACGTCATAAATCACGCCTGAACAAGCACATACGTGCGATGTAATTGATTTCCAGGCCTGATTCTGGTCTAAGAATGTGAAAAAGCCCCGCCAGAAGCGGGGCTTTTTCATGCCCGAATGAATCAGGCCTCAAACGATTCTTCAGGAAATTCTGCCAAAAGCGGTGGCTGAACAGCCGCAACAGCTTCTTCATCCACCATCAGTTCAAGCTCTGCAGAAACCCGCTGCATCAGCTCATCCGTCCCGCTATGGGTCACGGATGAGATCAGCATCCACGGCTTTTCCCAGCCCAGTTCGGCGACGGCTTCCTCTGCGCGCTGCTGCGCCTCTCCCGCCGGTAGAAGATCAGCCTTGCTAAAAACCAGCCAGCGGGGTTTCTCCATCAGGCTGGAATCGAATTTTTGCATTTCCAGCTCAAGCTGCCTGACCTGGTCAACCGGGCGCACATCAAGCGCAAGCGGCGCCAGGTCCACCAGGTGCAATAAAAGCCGGGTGCGCTGCAAATGCTTGAGAAACTGGATTCCCAGGCCGATCCCCTCCGAGGCTCCTTCAATCAACCCGGGTATGTCGGCAATTACAAAACTGCGTTCAACGTCAATACGGACTACGCCCAGGTTGGGATAAAGCGTGGTAAACGGGTAATCCGCCACCTTGGGCCGTGCCGCGGATACCGTGCTGATCAGCGTGGACTTGCCCGCGTTGGGGAATCCCAGCAACCCCACATCGGCCAGAACTTTCAATTCAAGATGAAGTTCGCGTTCCTCGCCCGGGGATCCGGGTACCGTTCGCCGCGGCGCACGGTTGGTGGAACTCTTGAAATGAACATTTCCGAGCCCGCCTCTGCCGCCCTGAGCGACCAGCACCTGCTGACCGTGTTCGGTCACCTCTCCGATACGCTCACCGGTTTCGTTTTCAATGATGACGGTGCCCAGGGGCACTCTCACAATGATGTCTTCACCGCTTTTCCCGGTCTTGTTGGAGCCGGAGCCACCCTGCCCGTTCTGAGCCTTGTATTTCCTGACGTGCCGGAAATCCACCAGCGTGTTCAGACCGGAACACCCCTCGAGGAAAACACTGCCGCCACGCCCGCCGTCACCGCCATTGGGTCCTCCGAAGGGGATGAATTTCTCTCGCCGGAACGATGCGGAACCATTCCCGCCTTTACCGGCGATTACCAGGACCAGGGCTTCATCAACAAATTTCATAGGCTTATTCTAAACCCTGGGGGCCGGCCGTGCCGGCGAAATCTTTTGCCGATCGGTGCCAGTCTGCAACAAAAAACCCCCGCCGGAGCGGGGGTTTTCCAAAACTTCAAAATCTGTTCGGATTCAGGAATTGTCAATACTGACGTACTGACGCTTCGGGAGTCCTTTGGATTCAAATTTGACCTTGCCGTCGCTCAGCGCGAACAGGGTGTGGTCGCGGCCGACACCAACGTTTTCACCAGCATGAACGCGAGTGCCCCGCTGGCGAATAATAATATTGCCTGCAAGTACCGATTCGCCACCGTAGCGTTTCACGCCAAGGAATTTCGGGTTTGAGTCGCGGCCGTTACGTGTACTGCCGCCAGCTTTTTTATGTGCCATGAGTCAATGCCTCTTAATTTCGATATCGGGTTCAGGCGTCGATGCCGGTGATTTCAATCTGTGTGAAATACTGGCGGTGGCCCATTTGCTTGCGATGGTGCTTACGACGCCTGAACTTGATGATCTTGATTTTCTTGAGACGGCCATGATCCACAACCGTAGCGGTTACTTTTCCGCCCTCAAGAAAAGGAGCGCCGACTCTTACATCGTCGCCTTCACCAACCATCAAAACCTGGTCAAGTTCGACCATCGAGCCTTTTTCGGCTTCGATTTTTTCGACTTTTAATATGTCTCCGGTGGTTGCGCGATACTGCTTGCCGCCGGTTTTGAATACTGCATACATTGGATTCAAGCTCCGTGAGGAAAAGGCCCCACAAAAGGGCGAGAATGTTAGCTGTTTTCCGGGTCGCGGTCAACCTCCAACAGCCCACCTCGACAGCTGGCTATTGTACACCATTTCGCTTTGCCTGTAGTTCCCTTCGGGGAGTATAGTAGTTTGTTTGGATGGGCCTATGGACAAGATTCTCATACGCGGCGCACGAACGCACAACCTGGCCAACATTGACCTCGACCTCCCCAGGGATAAACTTATAGTAATCACGGGCTTATCGGGATCGGGCAAGTCTTCCCTGGCGTTCGATACGATTTACGCCGAGGGTCAGCGGCGATACGTAGAATCCCTGTCGGCGTATGCGCGCCAATTTTTGTCCATCATGGAAAAGCCGGATGTCGATCACATCGAAGGCTTATCCCCGGCAATTTCCATAGAACAGAAATCAACTTCGCATAACCCGCGCTCCACGGTGGGCACGATAACCGAGATTTACGATTACCTCAGGCTTTTGTTTGCGCGGGTGGGCACACCCTGCTGCCCTGACCACGCGATACCGCTGGAAGCGCAGACCATCAGCCAAATGGTGGACCACGTAGTCGCGATGCCGGAAGGCAGCAAGCTGATGCTGTTGGCGCCCGTGGTCCGGGACCGGAAAGGCGAGCATCTTCAGTTGTTCGACGAACTGCGGGCCCAGGGTTTTGTCCGGGCCAGGGTCAATGGCGTGATCTGCGATCTGGACAATGTCCCGCCCCTGGAATTGCGGCGCAAACATACGATCGAGGTTGTAATAGACCGGATCAAGGTGCGGGAGGACCTGAAACAACGCCTCGCCGAGTCTTTTGAAACAGCGATCGTCCTGTCTGACGGGCTCGCGATCGTTGCACCCATGGATGAGGACAGCGGACTGGTTGAAAAGCTGTTCAGCTCTCGGTTTTCCTGCCCGTACTGTGACTACAGTCTGCAGGAACTCGAACCGCGGATGTTCAGTTTCAATAACCCCAACGGCGCCTGCCCGGAGTGTGACGGCCTGGGTATCAGCCAGTTTTTTGATCCCGACCGCGTAGTGAGCAGCACCCATGTCAGCCTGGCCGGAGGTGCGGTACGCGGATGGGACCGGCGCAACGCCTATTATTTTCAAATCATCCAGTCCCTGGCCAAACATTACGGTTTCGATGTTGACAGACCTTTTGAGGAATTGCCTAAAAAAATCCGCGATGTCGTGCTGCATGGCAGCGGTGATGAAATTATCGAGTTCCGTTACTTTGGGGACAGCGGCGTCCAAAAGAGGCGGCACCCCTTTGCCGGCGTCATTCCCAACCTGGAGCGAAGGTACCGGGAAACGGATTCCCAGATCGTCCGCGAGGAATTGTCCAAGTACATCAGCCAGAAGCCCTGCACGTCCTGCGCCGGCCAGAGACTAAACCGGGAGGCACGGCACGTATTCGTCGCGGACACCAATCTGCCCACGATCACGGCATGGCCGATACAGCGCTGCCGGCACTTCTTCGATAACCTCAAGCTGGAAGGGCAGCGGGGTGAAATTGCGGCGAAAATCATCAAGGAAGTTCATGCACGGCTGAATTTCCTGGTCAACGTCGGACTGGATTACCTGACCCTGGACCGCAAGGCTGACTCGCTTTCCGGCGGTGAGGCTCAACGCATCCGGCTGGCCAGCCAGATCGGCGCCGGGCTGGTGGGCGTGATGTATATTCTCGATGAACCCTCCATCGGCCTGCACCAGCGCGACAACGAACGTTTGCTGGCGACCCTGACCCGGTTGCGGGACCTCGGCAACACGGTGATTGTCGTGGAGCATGATGAAGAGGCCATTCGCGCCGCTGACTGGGTCGTGGATATTGGGCCGGGCGCAGGCATCCATGGCGGTAAAATCATGTTCCAGGGAACCCCTGAGGACCTGCAGAACGACCCGGATTCGATGACCGGCCAATACCTGTCCGGCAGAAGGGAAATCGCAACCCCAAGCCAAAGAAACCCGATCAACCCCCTACGGGTCCTGAAAGTCATCGGCGCAACCGGCAACAATTTGAAAAACGTCACGCTGGAAATACCCGCCGGTCTTTTAGTCTGTGTAACCGGCGTGTCCGGCAGCGGAAAATCCACCCTGGTCAACGATACGCTGCACCGCATCGCTGCGCGTGAACTGTATGGCAGTTCAGCACAGCCAGCGGCTTTCGAATCCGTTGAAAACCTGGGACTGTTCGACAAAGTCGTCGATATTGACCAGTCACCTATCGGCCGCACACCGCGCTCCAACCCGGCAACCTATACCGGCTTGTTCACACCAATACGTGACCTGTTTTCCGGCACCCAGGAGGCCAGGGCAAGAGGATACAAGCCTGGCCGTTTCAGTTTTAACGTAAAGGGCGGCCGTTGCGAGGCCTGCCAGGGAGACGGATTGATCCGCGTGGAAATGCATTTCCTGCCGGACATATACGTTCCCTGCGATGTCTGCAAAGGCAAGCGTTACAACCGCGAGACACTCAGCGTTACCTACAAGGGCAAGAGCATCCACGAGGTGCTGAAAATGACCGTGGAAGATGCGCTCGAATTTTTCCAGCCGGTACCCGCCGTGGCCAGAAAACTCCAGACCATGACCGACGTTGGCCTGTCTTATATCACCCTGGGCCAAAGTGCGACTACGCTTTCGGGCGGAGAAGCCCAACGCATCAAATTGTCCAAGGAACTCAGCAAGCGTGATACCGGGCAAACCCTTTATATCCTGGATGAGCCGACCACCGGTCTGCATTTCCAGGATATCGAACAGCTGCTGAGCGTGTTGCACCGTTTGCGCGACCATGGCAACACCGTGGTTGTTATCGAACACAACCTGGACGTGATCAAGACCGCTGACTGGGTGATCGATCTGGGTCCTGAGGGCGGCGACAAGGGCGGAGAGATCATCGCACAGGGAACGCCGGAGCAGGTTGCGGCATCGCCGGTTTCCTATACAGGGAAATTCCTGGCCCGAATGCTGGGGCTTAGTCAGCAGCGCAAGAGCGCTTGATACCGCTAACGGGTTAGCGGCGCTCGACCGGGATTGTGAAGCTGAAACTGCGGCCATCCGCCGCCGCCATTTCGATCGTAACGGTATGGCCAGGCTGAATTTCCCCGGCAGGCATCATCAGCATCAGGTGGTAGCCCCCCGGTTCGAGAACGATACTGGAACCCGCGCCGATGGATAGCGCCGGCACTTCCCGCATCTTGCTCACGCCGTCCACCAGTTCAGTGCGGTGCAGGCTAACCTCAGCGAATGACGGGCTGCTGAACGACAGGACCTGAATGTCCTCCTGCCCGGGGTTATGCAGCGTTCCAAAACCGGCTGTCATGCTGGCGCCGGTTGGAATGGCGCGGATCCAGGCGCCACTCAGAGTGGGTCCTGTATTCACCGGCTCGCTATCGCAGGCCGCCATTAAAATACAGGCCATCAACAAACAGAAGAATTTAATTTGAACATTTCTCAACATGTCTTAACCCCAAAACCTCTTCGAATACGTTTAGGGAGTGTCTGATCAGTGGATAAACCAAACGGAGATCCAAAATGAACCACCCCAGCAAAAAGTTAATTTCCCTTGCCATCGGCATGCTTTGCGCCGGCAGCGCGTCCGCAGCGACACCGGATGCCAGCGATGACTCGATAACCATCTATTCCAGCCTGCAGCCCGGCGCGGTCTCACCTGACCTGTACCGGCCGGTTTCCGGGCGGAATTTTGGCGGCCAGGTACCCGGCTACGCCATCGTACGCCATGACCGTGTATATGATATCGAAAAAGGGCTGCGCCCACTCAGGGTCAGCGATGTTGCGGCATTGATAGACCCGACCACGGTCACTTTCACTTCTCTTGATAAACCGGCGACCCGTGTGCTGGAACAAAGCTTTCAGTTCGACCTGGTGAGCCAGGCGAAATTGTTGCAGCGGTACCTGGGACAAAGGGTGACCGTGGAACAGCCCAGGGGAGATAACATCGACCTGGTTGAAGGGGTTCTGATGGGAGCAGGCGACGGCCTGACGCTGCAAATGGACGATGGCAGTGTCCAGGCAATCCGGAACTACGGCAACATCCGGTTTTCCCAATTGCCCGGTGGATTGATCACGAAACCCACCCTGGAGTGGTTGCTGGACAGCCCGGCGCAGGGTCCGCAGAAAACGCGCATCAGCTACGAAACCACCGGTATGACCTGGTGGACGGACTACAACATCATCTACGATGAATCCAAAGATTGCTCCATGGATCTGTCGGCATGGGTCAGCATCATCAACCAGTCAGGCGCCGGTTATGATAACGCCCGGTTGAAATTGATTGCCGGCGACGTAAACCGGGCCGAGAGCCGGCAACCCAGGCGCGACGTCGTATACAAAATGGCCATGGCGGAAGAGTCTGACGGTTTCGTGGAAAAGTCCTTCTTTGAATATCATCTCTATACACTGGACAGGCGCACCAGCCTGCCGGACAACTCGACCAAGCAGATCCAGCTGATGCCAACCGCCCGCAACATCCAGTGCAAAAAGGAACTGGTATTCTCACCCACCATGGACATGGCGTTCCGTGGTTACCAGGAATTTAACCAGGAATACGGACGTTACGGTAATGGCGATGTAAACGTATTTCTACGATTTGAAAATGAAAAATCCCAGCAACTCGGGATTCCGCTTCCGGCAGGCCGCATTCGCGTCAACCAGTTGGACCCGGCAGACGGCAGCCTGGAGTTCATCGGTGAGGACGTGATTGACCACACCCCCAGGAACGAAGCCGTGTTGATCGAAATGGGTAACGCTTTCGACGTTGTGGGGGAGCGCAAACAAACCGACTTCCGGGTAGATACCCGGACCAGGAACCTCTGGGAAACGTTCGAGATCCGTTTACGCAACCACAAGGACGAAGCGGTTGATGTCGTTGTACTTGAAAACCTCTACCGGGCTGCGAACTGGGAAATCGAAGACGCCAGCCAGGCGCACGGGAAGGAAAACAGCAACCGGATCAGGTTTGATGTGAATGTTCCGAGTGAAGGCGAACAAGTGATCCTTTACACGGTCCATTATTCCTGGTGAAGGCCCCTACTTACGTTTTCCGTAGTCAACGGCGGGATCCGCCTGGGACTGGGTCGTGGCCACCGGACTGCCGGGGGCCCGGGTTATTGGCACCGGCCGGGCAAACTTTACGGTCTTGCCGGCCTGGTAACCCGTGTAGGGCTGCGGTGACCAGATGGTAATGCTGCCGAGCTCGTTATCTACTGTATGGCCCTGGCGGTAGGTGCCGTACCCGGTTTGCTGAAACGCGTGGGTATGGGGGATGTTGGGTACTTCATGCGCATGGGAAGGCATGGGAAACAGCATCACTGCGCCCGAAGCTGCAAGGAAAAGATAACGTGCTTTCATGGGAATCCCTCCACCGGTTCAATCACTGAAGCCATTGTGCCGCAAATTGCGCTTTATTTACACAAAGTCTAGACTTCATGCGCTGAACAAACCCTGAACGGGGACAATCATGCTGAAAACAATTGACCATGGAAATGTGCGTGAAATCAGGCTTGATCGCCCACCTGCCAACGCGCTGAGTCCTGAACTTGTCGAGTTGATCATCGAGTCGCTGAACAAGGCGGGAGAGCAGGCCGGAGCCGTGGTCGTGTCAGGCCTTCCGGGCATGTTTTCAGCCGGCCTTGATGTGCCGCAACTGATACAAATGGATCGTGATGATATGTCGACTTTCTGGTACAGATTCCTGTACTTGCTGAAAACCATTGCCAACATGCCTGTGCCCACTGTCTTTGCGATGACCGGGCATGCCCCCGCGGGCGGTATCGTCATGGCGATATTTGGTGACTATCGCATCATGCCGCGTGGTGGCTTCAAGACCGGCATGAACGAAGTACAGGTGGGCTTGGCGGTTCCGCCTCCGGTTCATCGCGCACTGGTCCGGGCGGTTGGCCCACATCTCGCAGAGCGAATCCTCGTCGCAGGCGAAATGATGGTCGCGGAAAAAGCCCTGGAAATCGGTCTTGTTGATGAGCTGGCGGATGACCCGGCATCGGTCGTCGCGCGAGCCATCGAATGGTGTGAAATGCACCTTGCGCTGCCCCAGTTGGCGCTGTTGACCACCCGGAAAATGGCCCGGGCGGATTTGCATGAATACTTTGAAAACAGCAACGATCTGAGCGTCGAGATGTTTGTTGATCTCTGGTTCTCGGATTCCACCCAAAGTGCACTAAAGGCGCTGCTGGGCCGTTTGGCCAAACGGTAGTTTTCTAAGGGTCGTTACCCGTTTTTACCGGCCGGGCGGGGTCACGGATCCACTCGCTCCAGGAACCGGGAAAAAGGCGGCTAAACCCCAGACCAGCCAGTTCCATCGCGAACAGGTTATGGCAGGCGGTAACGCCGGAACCACAGGAATGGACTACCTTCGTGGCACTCACCGGGCCCAGTAAGGCTTCAAACTGGGCTTTCAATAATTCCGGGGGCTTGAAGCAACCCGAGCTGTCCAGGTTGTCACCGAAATGCCGGTTCAGTGCGCCGGGAATGTGGCCGGCTTTTGAGTCAAGATACTCGACTTTCCCCGAATAACGTTCCCGGGCTCTTGCGTCAACTACAACCCATTCGGGAGACTCAATCTGATCGTAAATGGTTACCGCAGATATCGCCAGTCGCTCATCAGGCTCGAAGCTTTCCGCGATCGCGGGCGCCACCACCGGCGTTCCGGACTCGAGCGGAAATCCGCAGTCGATCCAGGCGGCAAGACCGCCATCGAGCAAAGCGGCGCTTTGACCAAAATACCGCATCATCCACCACAGCCGGGCCGCAATGGCATTAGGGCCCTCATCATAGGCGACCAGCAGCTTGCTCTTCGACCAGCCAGCCGACGCGAGGAACTGTGCAAAAGTGGCTGCACCGGGTAATGGGTGACGACCCGTATGGGCCTCGACCGGGGCTGCAAGATCATTGTCCAGATGTGCATAAGCAGCACCGGGGATATGCCCTTCCAGCCATCCGGCCCTGCCGCTCTGTGGATTTGAAAGATCGAAGCGGCAATCCACCACCGTGCATTCGCCCCTTGTAATCAGGTCATCGAGACGCGCTGGAGAAACCAGGATTTCGCTGTTCATATCGGATCTGCATCCTCGAAGTAAGGTTCAGCAGCATGGCCGCCGTAGCCCCCCATATAATATGGCCTTGCCAGCGCAGTGTGTAAATCGGGTATTCCTCGCCGTCCCGCACAAAAATCCGGGTTTCATACCTTCCAGTATCCAGCACAATGGCTAACGGAACCGTAAATACTTCTGCCACTTCACGCGGATCCGGCTTCCAGATGACCGGGGGAGTAACCAATGCCACGACCGGCAATACACGATAGTCGGAAATCGTATCCATGCGATCCAGGAAGCCGATTGGCTGCGCCACCTCTGGAGGCAGGCCAATTTCTTCCTGCGCCTCGCGCAGCGCTGTTTGAACAGCTGAGGAATCATTTTCCTCCGCAGCTCCACCAGGAAAACTGACCTGACCCGGGTGCTGGGGAAGGTGGTCCGCACGACGGGTGAACACGATTTCGGGTTCCGGCAAGTCCAGCAATGGCACCAGCACGGCCGCAGTCCTGGTCGGGCGGAATGGCCCATCCCCCATGGGGCGGTAGCCGCTGACGTCAAGATTACTGACGCCGTATTCCAGGGGGGAAACGGCTTCCAGCAACAGTTCGCGCCAGTGATGAATCACGAGACTAGTGTCCTGTAACGCAGTCTTCGCCCGTCTGCAGGGCTCTGAAAGCGTCATATGATGTGTGACAGGACACTAGATGAAACGGGGCCCGGAAAGGCCCCGCTCACAGATATTACTGAACGATTTCAACCAGCTTGAGATCGAAAATCAAAGTCTCATTCGGTCCAACCGGCGGATTGCCACGGGGACCAAAGGCCAGTTCCGGTGGAATAAACACCTGCCAGGTTGAGCCAGTCTTCATCAGGGGCAGAACTTCCTGCCAACCTTTTAGCACCGTCTCGACATTGAACTCTTCGGGAACACCCCGCGCAAAGGAACTGTCAAACTCCAGTCCGTCGGTCCTGGAACCACGGTAATGAACTTTAACGGTGCTGGTCATTCCAGGACGTGCGCCGTCACCTTCCTCAATGACCCGATACTGAATGCCACTGGGCAGCGCGACAATACCGTTCTTTTTCAGGTTAGTCGCCAAAAATTGTTCAGATGCTCTCTGGTTTTCTTCCGACAGCTTCTGGAATGCTGCCGCCTGCTCTTGCCTTACTTTTTGTTGCAAAGCGGTCAACAAGGCCACCATTTCATCAGCCGGGACCTGCGGTTCCTTACTCGCCGAAGAATCGCGAATGGCGGCAATAATGGTCTCAACATCGAATTCCGCACCACGGCGCTGAATGTCCTCACCAATATCCCAGCCTACTGCATAACTAAGTTTGCCCTTTTCACTTGCCAAATCCTGAGCCATAACGGGGCCTGCTAAAAGTGCGGCCAGGACAGTAAACGCGAAAATCAATCGCATCAGGTATTCCTCCTGCTTCTATACAAATTCCGGCAATTACGCCGGCTCATCAAAAGTGAATCATTTTACAGGAGCATGACCGAGTACGCCATGCGCATTTAATTAAAACTATTTCGGTTCGGCCGATACCACCGCCCGGACACAGCCATAGACCACCAAATACCCGCCAAGTTTCCGCCACCTTTTGGTGGATTTTGCCAAAGCCCTTGGGCAGATCATCGGAAAAAGCGCGCATGAAGATATTAATTGCAATCTTTTCAACATGGTAACAGGACTTTCCAAGCTGGCACGAACCCTGCATTAATAGGTTAGAGATTGATTAACCAGGAGTATAAAAAAATGGGTATTTTTTCCCGATTCAGCGATATCGTGAATGCCAATATCAATGCCGTGCTCGAAAAAGCCGAAGATCCGGAAAAGATTATTCGGTTAATGATCCAGGAGATGGAAGACACCCTGGTGGAAATCAGGTCCGCTGCAGCGAAATGCATTGCAGATCGCAAGGAACTTGGCCGGCACATTGATCACCTCGAGCGTGAAAAAACCGAGTGGGCCAACCGGGCTGAACTCGCCATCCGCCGTGAACGCGATGATCTTGCCCGCGCCGCCCTGGTGGAAAAGCAGGCGATCGGCGACCGGGCTGACAAGATGAAGCTCGAATTGGTCAGCCTGGATGGCCAGTTGGACAAGTTCAATGCGGACATCACGCAACTCCAGTCCAAACTGAACGACGCCAAGACACGTCAGCGCAGTATTGTGATTCGTCACAAGGCAGCCAGTTCTCAGCTGTCGGCGAGGAAGCATATTCATGATGACCGCATTGATGAAATGCTGTTCCGTTTTGAAAGCGCTGAGCAACGGATCGACCGGGTGGAGTCAGAAGCAGAGGCCATCAATATGGGAAGAGGCAAGGGCCTGGCCGGCGAAATTGCTGATCTGGAGCAGGACGATCGCGTGGAAGCGGAACTGGCTGATCTGAAGTCAAAAGTCGGCGATAAAGAAGAGGAGAAATAGCAATGGGTGAAGTCATTCCTGTCCTATTGGTTACCATCTGCCTGCCCTTGTGGATCATATTTCACTACATGACCAAGATGAAGATGTCCAAAGGCCTGTCGCCTGAAGATGAAAAGATGCTGAGTGAAGTCTGGGAATCTGCGAACAAGATGCAGGAACGGATCAACACACTGGAGCGCATTCTCGACATCGAAGCACCGGACTGGAGACGAAGTTCATGAACGATTTCTACAAGCACAAAAACCCGCACCGCCTTTTCCGGGACAAGGAAAATGCGATGATTTCCGGTGTTTGTGCCGGCATTGCGGAATATTTCGGACTCAACCGCAAAGGTGTGCGGTTGGTGACGTTCCTGTTCATGCTTTTTCCGCCTTTTTTCGCATTCATCATTATTTCGTACATCGTCCTGACCATCGTGATCCCGGTGAAGCCCAGCAACCTTTATGAAAACACCGAACAGGCTGAATTCTGGCGCGGTGTCAGCAATGCCCCTTCAGACGTATTCGGCGCTTTGCGGCACCGGTTTCGTGAGTTGAATCACCGGCTTGAGAGAATGGAAGCCTTTGTTACTTCCAAAGAGTTCGAAATCGACCGGGAACTCGGCAGGAAATAGGGCGCCCGGCAGCGGGAACAGCGGAAAAACGATAGAACCAAGGATTCTGTCGCCAGTCTGTAACCAAATGCCCGTAATCTGCGTCAATATCCATAAGGACAAGCGGTCTTAATCAATGAGCAGATAGCAAAAGCTCGACTGACCCACGATAAGGAGTTAACCAATGAACGCCAACCCCGAGCACAAAGTGCGCAAGCCCAAGCCGAGGGCGCCCCTGTTCGAGTCCACCTGGCTGGCGCTTTTTCTTCTGCTGCGGCACGAATGGCTGCAACTTCGCAATCAACCGTAAGAGCGAACGTGCGACGGCACTTCTTCGCCTAAGGAGCAATCGCGGCCATCGGCCGCTCCTGCTCCTGCGCTTCCCTGCACATGAAACTTCTAGTGAGAGTGGTAGTTTTTCTCTCCAGCCGTCACGGCCAGATTCAGCCTGTTTTCCTGAGGGGTTAACGGACAGGTAGCATACTCACTGAATGCGCAAGGCGGGTTGTACGCTTTGTTGAAGTCGATCACCAGGCGCCCATCACTGGGCAAGCCATCACTGTAAAGGTAGCGCCCTGCCCCGTACGTTTCGCGGCCAGAGGTCCGGTCAGCAAACAAAAACCACACCGACTCCGAACTCTCGCCTTCCACGCCCAGCAGGCGGTAAGTTTTCCCGTCACGTTCAAACTCTGCATAACCAGAAACCGGCATTGGGCTAATTTGCCCCAGCACGTTTGCTATCTCGATCGTTTGTCCTTCTTCCGCCGGAATGAAGTGCGCTTCAAACCGCCAGTCCGGCTGGAATTCGTAGTTGTCCACACCTTCAAATTCCTGCAAAGCTGCAGCCTTACTGTCCTTGATTCGAAGTGCGTAGGACTCCCTGAAAATCACGTAAAAGCTCAGGTTTTCGCTGGCGATAACTGTGGGCTCACCCTGGGAATCGGCAAGCAGCAGGGCCTCGGTGACCGGTTCGCCGTTAACGGTCACGCCGCTGTCCGCAGCGGGTACGAAGCGCAGCTCATCGCCTTGCAGATAAATGGTCCCCCAGTCTGCCGGGCCACCGGGTATCCGGATCGTGCTGGATGGACTGTTTCCGAGGCGATTTTCGCCCTCGGTCAGCCATTCAAGGCCGACCAGGGTCAACCACCCGTCTTCACTGGCCAGGCGGGTATGCCGGC
>BS_KBA_SWE02_21mDRAFT_10000591_pt1 | contig 13723 bp, 12 predicted proteins | sample BalSeasSWE02_21m_FD_9196 | JGI IMG/M metagenome (IMG submission 9196)
AACGGGGAAACTTGAAATTGGGAAGAACATGAGGTTTTGAACGCGTTATCTAATTTCCAGTTTCGAGTTTCCAGTTTCGGCATCCAATTCTCACCGTTGGAACCCTATTTGCAAATCGGTAATACACTCTATTTCCAAAAAAGTGTAAACCGAGAAATGAAGGATGCCGGTTTTTTTTATGCAGATTTTTATCAGAAAGTTTTCTGAAAGGTGGATGATAGTAGATGTGCACTCATTATTTCAAGCGTTTTGTTAACGCCAAATCCTGAGATTCCGGGAACACCTTCCTTAGACGGAACAGTTGATAAAAACAAAAAGGCCGTCCAGGAGGACGGCCTAAGTGTTTGATTTTAGTGGTGGAGCTGATCGGGATCGAACCGACGACCTCATGACTGCCAGTCACTACCCCCGAGTTTCCTAACCTCCTCAAATTGCATAAGTTGTTGGAATTAGGGGTTTTTAGTTTTTCCGATTTTAGTAGATTTCCCAGGTTTTTGCCGATTTTGGAAAGTTTTTCTCACACGGATTCACACACGGAAAATCTTCCTTATCTATTTGATAACAGCCTCTTTAAGGCTTGTGCTGGGAGTAAATTTAATCACTTTTGAGGGTTGATGTGATAAACCTTCTATGGTATTTTAATGAAAGTCTGGTTGCTATCAACTTCCTGAAGGGAGCAATATGAAAATCGTAGTCACCTGTTTTTTCTTTATTCTTATGACCTTATGCGGTAACGCATTTGCGGGCCAATTTAGTGAAATTGAACTGGTCGACGGTGGGATCATTCTTGGGGAAGTCATCTCTCATAGTGATGGCATTTATATTGTGAGGTCTAATAGCCTTGGTACCCTAAAAGTGAAGGAATCAGAAATCCGGCTAATTCGTCTAAAATATAGCAGTTCAAAGAAAAAAGAAATCGTGAGTACCCCGGGAGGAACTGTCTCTCCGGATATGCAAGCCCTTCAGAAGTCCATGATGGATGATAAAGAAGTTATGGGGCAGGTCATGTCCTTGCAGAAAGATCCCAAGATGCAGGCGCTTTTGAAAGACCCTGAATTCATGAAAGCGATAAATTCTGGCGACATTTCAACCCTGATGGCCAACCCGAAATTTATTGAATTGTTGAATAACCCTGAAATCAGAGAAATTCAGAAAACAGTCCTTAAACCTAATCGGTAACCGAAAAACGACTGCCAGCCTCATATATCACCACATGCCCTTCTCGACACAAGCCTTCTTCACGAACGGATTCTCATTCCCCTGAATCCCCTCAATCCTCTTGCACCTTTCACATTCCCACTGGTCTACCGGATCTTCCTTATCCCATGCCTGAAATAATTTCCGATTTTTCTTCGAGATAATCCCATGACCCGGATAGGCCCACTCCATATAAAAGTAGGTCCTTGCGATATCCCCTCTCTTTTCCGGAGCTGGTTCAGCTTTTCTGTCCTCTTCTCCCCTGGGATCATGGCATAGCTGTAATTGGATCTCAAACCGTTTATCTCTCCGATCGCCGGCACAAGATTATACATATCCGCTTCCATGTATCTGAACGGAATGGGAACTTTCCCGGCGCAGTTCCTTCCTTTGGTTACAGGATTGAATTTTGCTAATTCGTAAACTCAGGTTAGGCATCTCTTCTATAGTGTTTAGGACGGCTATTTTGGAGTCTTCATTTTTCACCCGTACTTTCAACACCGAACGTGGTATCGTTGGCTGTCAGTCCACGGGGGTCTCATTTTTCCAGTGGGGTTTTCTCAATGCGTAGATAAGGGTCGGCAACAATATCATCACGAGCATTCCTGCAATCAGAAAAGCCTCATAGAAGTACAGATTCCCCTCATTAATCTGTGAGGGGGGAAGAAAGCCTATGAACAGGGTGAAAATGGCACCTATCATTCCCAGGATGCCGAGAAACCACATGCCTGCGTTTCCGAAGGGTACCCGGAATGGACGCGGGGTATCGGGTTCTTTATAGCGAAGGACAATGCCCGCCACAAAAAGCAGAATATACATGATCAGGTAGATCTGCGCCGTCAGGGCGGTCAGTATCCAGTAAGCGCTGTTTATGGTAGGCATGAGGAGAAAAACCAGTACGAGACCGGTGACGATGAAGGCCTGAACCCAGAGAATAGCAACCGGGACACGGTTTTCATTGCAGCGCTGGAAGAAGGGAGGGAGCAGGCCGTCGCGTGCCGTTACGAGAAGCCCTTTGCTGGGTCCCAGTATCCAGGCAGCCACTTCCCCGATGGATCCTACAACAATCAGCACGGCGACGGCAGGAACAAGCCATTTTATATGGTAGGCTGCAAAAAACTTTTCAAAAGCTTCCATGACTCCCGCTACCAGGCTGATCTCTTTGGCGGGCACCACGAAGGCGATGCCCATGGCGCCCAGCAACAGGGCGCAGAAAGAGATGACTGCGGATAAAAGGATTGCCCTTGGAAAAACCCGTCCCGGGTCGCTCACATCCCCTTCATGGACCGCCGAAACTTCTATGCCGGACGTGATCACCATGACGCCCGCCAGGAAAACCAGACTATTCAGGTTGGTCAGGTCCGGCAGCATGGCATGCCAGCCCAGGTCCACCTGCAACGGGCTGCCGGATACGAGCCACGCGATTCCCAGGCCGATGATTAAGAGTGTACTTATCATGGTGGCGATGACGCCTGATGTGCTGATCCAGGCGGAGGTTTTCATGCCTCGGAAATTCGCAAAGGTTCCGGCCCAGTAGATAAGGAGAATCGTTGTGAGCATGTAGATCTTGTTATTTGCCAGGTTGGGCATGAAGATATAGGCGATGGTCGCGCCGATGAAGGAGAGAACGGTGGGGAACCAGATAACGTTTTCGCTCCACTGCATCCATATGGCCACGAATCCCCATCGTCCCCCCAGGGCCTGGCGCACCCATACGTAGATCCCGCCGGGACCCCTGGGAGGCCATGCGGTGGCCAGTTCCGCTGAGATAAAGGCGACCGGGATGAGGAAAAAAACCGCGGAAACCAGGAGGTAAAATCCGGCAGCCGTTCCTTCTTCCGCTAACAGGGGGAGACCGCGTATGCTGTATATGATCGCCAGATTGATCATGGCGATAGAAAACACCCCGAGGGTTTTAGCGCCCCCGCCGGGCGGCCTCTTTTCCTTCATGGTTGGATCTTCCTTCCGCTGTTTTTCGGTTGATCTGGAGACTCTCAGGGGAGATGTACCATAGGGTGATGTACAATTCAAGACGGGACTGATCATCCATCAGTCAGGAAGCAGGTTGTAGTAATACCGCATGGTGTCTGATCTTGTGACAAGCCCTATCAGATGATCATTTTCGATGACGGGCAGTCTGCCGATATCTTCTCTGACCATGAGTTTGACGGCGTCGATGACGCTGTTTTGAGGACCGACACTATGCACTTTGGTGGACATGAAGGCCTTTACAGGCGCGTTTATCTGTTTGTCTTTTCGTATTTTCCTGAAATCTCGCCTGGATATAATTCCCACAACCTTCCGGTCATCCATCACCGGAAATCCTGTGCAGCCCTTGTCGCGCAGCAGGAGGGCCACTTCCTTCATGGGCGTGTCCGGGGAAACAGTCAATACGGGATAGGACATGAGATCACTGATCTGAACCGTGACGGGGTGGCTTCCCTTCAGGGATTCCATAATCCATTCCCTGGCATCGTCCGGTCCGGTTTTGTGCAGCAGGGCTGAACCGGCGTTGGGATGGCCGCCCCCTCCCAGATGCCGCATGATGGCGCCCATGTCCGCCGTTTCACCCGTGCTTCGACCAATCACAAGACATTGATCTTTTTTTCGTTCCCAGAAAATCCCGAATGCCATGTCCACATTCATGATATCCTGGTACATGTCAACGACAATGGACAGTCCGGGAATATGCCCTTCAATTTCCATGGTGCTCAGGCTCATCGTGTGTCCGTTGAGTTTTTCCCTCTCCGCCTTCTCAAGCATTTCAAAAAGCACATCCTTCTGTTTCGGTCCATAGGCTGGACGGAGGAAATTCTTGACCATGGACAGATCGCCCCCCTGATCCAGGAGGAACGCAACGGCCCTGGCATCATCGGCCGTGGTGGAAGGAAAACTCATGTTTCCGGTGTCTTCATAGATTCCCGCTAAAAACAAGGTCGCCTCAATGGGAGACAGGTCAGTATGATCTTTTTTTATTCGGTTGACAAGAAGAGCAGAGGTGGCCCCGACTTTTTCTACACAGCTCCAGGAGGTTTTGAAATCACCGGTCCTGGTATGATGATCCCACAGATGAATCTCTAATTCCGGGTTTTCCCTGAGGTCAAGGTTCCCATCGATCCTCGACCAGCTCTGTGCATCCACCACTACGAGCCTGGTAACGCTGCTCGTTACGATTTCACCTGGTGAATTGTGGGGAAACAGGTCTTTATGCAGGGCGAGGAAGGCGCGGACATTTGGATTAATACTCTTCGGGAGAACAACCTGAGCGTCTTTGTATAGCAGGGCAGCAGCAAAAACGGATGCCAGTGCATCAAAATCCACATTCTTATGTGTTGTGATGATTTCCATGGGCAGCGTCCTTTCCAAAAGGTCCTTCTGTATTTGCCGGGACAGCAAGGTTCAAGGGGTGGGTAACTAAGCTAACGGCTAATTGCTAAAAGCTGATTGCAGACTTTAAGGGTAATGTAACACGAAAACGACACTTTTAAAACAACTCAATGCCTGTGCCGTCTATCTGATGAAAGAATCTGTTGGCATACTGGCTGAGGACTTGATAAATTCGACAACCCTTGAACCCGCTTTTCATGACGAAAGAATGGCCCATTGACAGCTCTTTCGAACTTCTTTATAGTAAATGAATGGATTTCAGACTTTTTAAAGACGGACGGGCACTACCCTAACGATATCTTTGTTGGAGGCGGCAAATGAGAACAAAAGTGGGAGTTTTAACCGCAGGCGGAGATTGTCCCGGCATCAACAGTGCGATCCACTGGCTCGTGAATACAGCTATGGATAAGGATCTTGTCCCCATGCGCGGGACAATGTTTGAAATCATAGGGATTATGGACGGCTGGAAAGGATTGACGGAAGTAAAACCGAAAGACAAAGCCAGCATGAAACAGTGGACTATGCCGCTGGATACCGATATTGTCCGCACCTGGGACAGGTACGGAGGCACGCGCCTTGGAACGAGCCGCATCAATCCGTTTGATCCCCACGATGAAAAGTCCGAAGTTTTGATGAACAATTACAAGGAGCTTGGCCTGGATGCCCTTGTGGTGGTGGGTGGACACGACAGTCTGGGAGTTGCCCACAAACTCTATAAGAATGGGCTGAAAATTGTCGGTATCCCGAAGACCATTGACAAGGATCTGTCTGGTACCGATTATACATTAGGCTTTGACTCCGCAGTCAATATCATTACGGAAGACATTGACCGGTTGAGAATTACAGCCGGTTCTCACAGCCGCATATTCGTGGTGGAGTGTATGGGGAGACAAGCCGGTTGGCTCGCCCTGGAAGGTGGAGAGGCGGCTGGTGCGGCCATCATCTTGATTCCTGAACACGATTTTGTAATGGAACGTGTGACGGAGCTTCTGGCCATGAGGCGCAATGCGGGGATGCGTTACAGCATTGTGCTGGTTTCAGAAGGCGCCAAACCGAGGGGTATGGATCCCGTTCTCGAAAGAAGGGGCCGAGACGGATTCGGGCATTACTACCTCGGTGGTGTGGGCGGCCTTATTGCTGAAGAAATCGAGAAACAGACCAGCCTGGAGGTGAGGTATGTGGCTCTCAGGCACCTTCAAAGGGGTGGAGCGCCCACTGCCTATGATCGCCGGATGGGCAGAAAATTCGGCGTTGCAGCCATCGATATGATTGTAAACGAAGATTTCGGCCGCATGGTCAGTCTGAAGCAGGGCGCTATCTCTTCAGTTCCGCTGAAGAAAGTGCTTGAGAAATTGAACCTGGTGAATGTGGAAAAATTCTACAATACGAAAAATTACAGGTGCCTTGATCAGATGCTCTAAGAAAAGCCGGTTGTTTGATCAGGTTACGGGGATGCGACTTTTAAGCGCGTGCTGGATCGTCATGCGGTCCATGTATTTCAGGTCGCCTCCCATGGGGATTCCCAGTGCGATCCTTGTAACCCGCAGGTCCTGGTATCTTTCTGTAAGAAGACTGGACAGAAAAGAGGCCGTCGCTTCTCCTCCGGTCGTGGGATTGGTCGCCAGGATGATCTCTCCGATTCCTTCGTCCTGAATGCGCGAAAGGAGTTTCCCTATCTTCAGGTCTTCGGGACCAATTCCATCCAGTGGAGAGAGGACCCCATGAAGGACATGGTACTTTCCCTTGAATATCCCCGAATCTTCCAGCGCGAGCTGATCTCCAGGCCACTCAACAACACAGACGGCGCCGTTGGCCCTGTTCGGGTTGCTACAGATCGAACAGGGGTCATCGTCGGTGAGGTTGAAGCACGTGGAACAGAATCTGATTTTTTCTTTCACTTCCAGGAGGCTTTTTGCCAGCTCCTCCGCCGTATCCTTTTTACTGCGAAGGATATGAAGCGCCATCCTCGTGGCAGACTTCTGACCGATGCCCGGGAGCGTGGTAAACTGTTCGATGAGTTTTTCCAGCGATGGTGGATAAATGCCCATTTCTCTCTCGATCCGGATTACATGAGCCCCGGTATTCCGGGAATATTCATCCCTTTGGTCAATTTTCCCATCCCTTCATTCATCATCTCCTTTGCCCGGTTCATGGCGTCATTGATCGAGGCCATGATAAGGTCCTGGAGCATTTCTATGTCCTCCGGATCTACGACTTCCGGTTCAATGTGAATGGAGAGCAGTTCCTGCTTTCCGTTGACTACAACGGTTACCATGCCACCTCCCGATGTTGCTTCAACGGTCTGATCTCCCAGTTCTTCCTGCAATTTGCTCATCTGGGACTGAAATTTCTGGGCCTGTTTGAGCAGTTGCCCCATGTTCGGCATGCCTTTCATTTTTTTCCTCCTGTATTATTTATATTTTCTTCAACAATCTTTCCCTGAAAAAGGTCCAGGACATCCTGAACGGGAGGAGAAAGATCGGTCATTTCTGTTTTGTTCGCTTCAGAGGAAATCTTCGCGGCTTCCTTCTGTTTTGAGATGGGATCACTGTTACGGAAAGAGATCTTTACCTGGATGTTTCCGTCAAAAAATTCGCTGCAGAAATTTACCAACTGATTGTATCTGTCCTTATCATCAAAATACGTTGATGAAAAGGAATGTTTCTCGCCGGCAATCTCCAGTTGGTCCTTTTCGAGCAGGTCCAGTTTCCAATCTTTTAAGATGGCGTGCATGGCGCCATTTTTTTTGGCCAAAAATGCCAGAAAGCCATCCCAGGTCTTTTCTTCCTGGATGTAAGCCGGGGAGGGTTTCGCGGTTTCCTGTCCGTCCCCATCCCATCTCTTTGCCGGGTCTGAAATCTGTCGGGGAATGCTCGTGTTATCCTGTACCGCGGCAACGGCCAGCCTTTCTTCCAATGCCCCCACTTTTTTCAAAAGGTCGGCAAAAGAGAGAAAGTCGTCTACATGGCATAGTTTGATCAGAGTCGTTTCCAGGATCAGCCGGGGAGAAGAGCTGTATTTCAGGTTTTCTTCCCTGTTGATGAGAAAATTCAGTATGGCATGCAGCTTTTCTTCTCCGGCGGCGCGAGCCTGCCTCTGTATTTCCTCCTTATCCCTGTCGCTCATGTCTAAAAGTTGGTCCTGGTCGGAAATCATGCTCATGAGGAGATTGCGGAACTGTCCCATGAGTGTTTTGTAGAATTCCTTGATATCGTGCCCGTGATTGTAGATTTTTTCAACAATATTCAGGCATTTTACCGATGAACCTTCAATCATTGCCGCGGATGTTTCAAATATGATGTTCCTGTCGATAATCCCCAGGATGTCCGTGATGTCTTTTTCTGTGATCTTCTGCCCTGCAAAGGAAATGACCTGATCCAGGAGGCTTTCGGCGTCTCGCATACTTCCTTCGGCTTCCCGGGCAATGATGGCGATTCCTGACGGTTCGATATCGAGGCCTTCCTCTCCAGCTATGGTTCGCAGATGGGCTATGATGCGGACCATCGGAATGCGTTTGAAATCGTATCTCTGACACCTGGAGATAATCGTTACCGGGACCTTGTGGGTTTCCGTCGTGGCGCAGATGAATTTCACGTGATCCGGAGGTTCTTCCAGCGTTTTCAGGAGGGCATTAAAAGCAGGAAGGGTCAACATGTGTACTTCATCGATGATGTAGATGCGATACCTGCTGCTGGAAGGCATATACTTTATACTGTCTCGAAGCTCTCTTATTTCATCGATACCCCGGTTGGACGCCCCATCAATTTCCTGCACATCTACCGAAGATCCTCCTGTGATTTCCAGGCAGGACCGGCATTTGTTGCAGGGTGTCCCGGGTTCTCCTTCCGTGCAGTTAATGGCTTTTGCAAAGATCCGCGCAACGGATGTTTTGCCGACTCCTCTCGAACCACTGAACAGATAGGCATGGGCAATCCGGTTGGTGCGGATGGCATTCATCAACGTCTTGGTGATATGTTCCTGGCCTATGACATCCTCAAAGATTTGGGGGCGCCATTTTCTTGCTAAGACTTCATAAGACATATCATCATCTGGTGATAAAAGGTTTGTTTGAAAGGATCACAGAAAAAGCTTTCAATTCGGGACTCACTTTCGCGAAGTGATAAGGTTGGCATAAAATATGGCGGAGAGAGAGGGAATCGAACCCTCGGTACCGCTATTAACAGTACACGCGATTTCCAGTCGCGCTCCTTCGGCCGCTCGGACATCTCTCCGTGTAGAATGCTCCGGGTTTCAACCCCGGGGGCCAGTGTGGACCCAATATAAAACAGATCTCAGGATTTTGCAAGCCTGGCGGAGAAGCTTTGATCGGTTTGCCCCCCGAAACCCTGGGACCTGCAGAAACAAGAGCACCTGGAGATTCTGTCCCGCTTTCCCAGGCTTCTGCTCTTATCGCCGCCAGTGGGGCTGATTATCCCGAACTGCCGGCAAAAGTCAAGGCAAAACATTACGGGGAAAAGCCTGGCTGCGTGACAGGCACTTCAGTTATGGATTTCATAAAGGATATTCCCTGAGCCCCGGAGTTTGATCAGATTAGGTCATTTTTGACTAACAACTCTTCAATCCGGGCAAGAAATGTAAGGAGCGGCTTGGGCTCCAGACCTTGAGTCAGCGGTTCATGACAATCCGCTTTTTCAAACGGATGCAGGCGCCATTCATTTCCTTCTCGATCAACACCATAAATCCGTCGTCTGCCTTCAATCAAAGCCATGTAGAGATTATTTGACTTTTCGCCGTAGAAAACCTGGACATAAAGATCCTCTCTGATCATCAAACGAAAAGATATGGTGATGTCTGTTTGCTCCATGTCCTCCAACGAGCTGACGAACCAAACTGTCTCAAAGGCCTCCTGAGCCTCCCGCCACAGCTCCGACAGGCGATTTCTCATTGATCTGCCCGCAATTCGTTGAGCTTACGCTCAACGGTCTGCATTCCGCCGATGGCTGTTTCCCATTCCATCCCATCCTGTTCAACTTCCCACGTAAAGTTCATTTGGCGGGCAATGCGTCTCTTCAGGAATTCATCGAAGGACACACCATATTTGCGTGTCAAGTCCATGTCCACCCTGCGATAGCGCGCTAACTGGCGCATACACTCGGCTTTAATGAGCTGACGGACTTTCCCGTCCAGATCCTGCTCACCCGGTACCGAATACCTGAGAAGCTCCTGTGTTCGTTCCAGCAATATGGAGGTTGCCATTTCCAGTCCTCTGTTTCAAAATATTTGTTTTTGAACCATGTTATTGCATCGAATTGTCGCGGTCAAGCAACTTTATCTCACAGTCAATTCCCGCTTTCTGCCTTCTCCTGTTTTCTTCAAATTTACAGCCATCATTCTGGTTTGTCGATCATCCCCTATGTCACGCGGTTCCATATCACACGAAAGGAGGCAAGCCTGAATTTGCAAACTGAATCTTCTTCCTCGCACAACGATTTCGCTGCGACGGAAATCCGTGCCGCTCAACTTCTGAGACAGGGAAAGATCATGTCGAAAAACAGCGCCATATTGGATTTGTCGCCTGTCACGGTGATCATGCGCAGGAAGAATATCAGAAAAAATTCCGTATCACTGATACCAGGCAAGACTTAATGGAAGGCCTCGTGTGTTCACACAGAAAAAAATCAAAGAGGCCTCATAAAATGAGCGAAAAGGGAGGAATAAGAGTGTAGGGCCACTACATCTTGTACCTATGTGGATTTTTCCAAAATGCTATTTTTGTTGAAACCTTCCTCATTTCCTGTTAGGATATAGCAAATTTTGGCAATGGGAGTGAAAGGAATGGCTTCAAGGCTGGCATATCTATTGTTGCGTTAGCTGATCTTCAGTTTTTGGCCTTTGATCTACCTGAAAATCGGCCTAAATTGGATCAATCGACGTGCAAGACTTATGCAAGAAAGTGCGCCACGAGCGCATTGTATGGTGAAAAAAACCCACTTCAAAACATGATCTAAACATATGGGGAAAGACTGATGAGAATTGCAGAGGCTCATACACCGTGTATAAGACGCAACGAGGTATGGGCTTTTTTATTTTGAGGGCAGTTGGAGGATATTCTGATGGCCAAAAAGCCAACCTATGAAGAATTGGAACAAAGGGTTAAAGAATTAGAGAATGAAACGGTTGAACGAAAGCGGGCTGAAGAGACCCTCAAAAAGGCACAGCGTGAGCTCAAAGCCATCCTGGATGCTTCTCCAGCATTGATCTGGCAAAAAAACACCGAAGGCAAATATCTGCGGGTGAACCAAAAATACTGTGAAACCGTGGGGCTTTCCAGGGACGAGGTGATCGGAAAAACAGACTATGAATTGTACCCTGAAGAGATTGCGGCAAAGTACGAACAGGACGATCGCCTTGTCATTGGCACCGGGAAATCTCAACTTGGTATCACAGAACACCATATAACCCCCTCAGGGGAGGTCGGTTGGAGCCTCACAGATAAAATCGTGTCGCGAGACAATGCCGGGAAAGTGTCGGGAACCATCGGTTTCGCGCTGGATGTAACCGTTATAAAAGAGGCCGAAGAAAGTCTGCGGGAAAGCGAGTCTTTCTTCTCACAAATGTTTGAACAATCAACCACCAGTACGTGTCTTTACAACCCGGATGGTACGATTAGTCGCGTTAACAGCGAATTCTGCAAAATGTTTGGCGTCGAAGAAAAGGTCATTATAGATGCCGGCTATAACGTTTTTAAAGATCAAGCAGCCATTGATGCTGGGCTTATCCCATTGTTGAGAGAAATATTTGCGGAAAAGAAGAGGAAACGCTGGGAAGCAAATTTTGATATTGACGTAGCTTCAGTTTCAACGGGAACGCCCACATCGAGAACAGGAAAAATATTCCTTGAAGTCTTCGGATATCCGGTCCTGAATCGCAACGGTAATTTGCAGTATGTGGTGCTTCAACATTACGATATTACCGAGCGAAAGCGGGCGGAAGAGGCGCTGCGGGAGAGTGAAGAACGTTTTCGGGGTTTCTTCAACTACTCCCCTGTGGGCATCAACGTGTTTGACATGGAAGGAAAAGTTGTCGCCGTAAATAATGTGGCGCGCAAATATTTTGGAGTGAGTGAGACTGACTCGCTCTCCGGCTACCGTTTTTTTGAAGATCGCTCTATCACGGACGAAGCAAAATGGAAGGTGAAACACGGCCAGGTGGCGACCGAAGAGCGCTTGATAGATTTTGGCGTAATTAAAGAGAGCGGCATGTACAACACCACAAAGGATGAACATGATCGTGTTTTCATCAGGCTCACCTACGCCGCCTATGGTCAGGATCTCAATAATCCTGTCGGTATCATTGTTATCATCCAGGATCTTACCGAGCGCAAACAGGCCGAAGAAGAGCATGAAAAACTGCAGGCCCACCTTCAACAGTCCCAGAAAATGGAATCCATTGGCACACTGGCAGGCGGTATTGCCCACGATTTTAACAATATCCTGGGAATTATCTTAGGCAATACGGAATTGGCCATGGACGATGTGCCGGAATGGAATCCTGCCAGAAATAATCTGGGGGAGGTAAGGAAGGCCTGCCTGAGGGCAAAAGATGTGGTCAGGCAAATCTTGAGCTTCAGTCGTAAATCTGAAATGGAGCAGAAACCGATCAACATTGCGCCCGTGGTTACTGAATCCCTGAAACTCTTACGGGCATCGATTCCGACAAGTATTGATATCCGCCAGAACATTGCAAATGATATTCACGATATTCTTGGAGATCCCACACAGATCCATCAGATCATGATCAATCTTTGCACCAATGCGGCTCATGCCATGGAAAATGAAGGTGGGATACTTGAAGTAACTTTAGAAAACACAGAGGTCGATGAAGATACTGCATCCCAATATCCTGAGTTAAATCCCGGAACCTATGTTCAGCTGCGTGTGACTGATACAGGAGTTGGTATCAGCTCTGAAATTATCGGGCGGGTTTTTGATCCCTACTTCACCACGAAGGATGTGGGTAAAGGCACAGGGCTTGGCCTTTCGGTTATCCACGGTATTGTAAGTAGCCACCATGGGAGAATCTCGGTTGAGAGCAAACCAGGAAAGGGGACGACATTCAAAATACTATTCCCGTCGGTTAAAGAGAAGACCAAGGAGGAACCGAAGGAGCCTCAAGAACTTCCCACCGGAAAAGAATCTATTCTGTTCGTTGACGATGAAGAACCCATGGCGAAACTGAATCAACAGCGATTGGAGAGATTAGGCTACAAAGTCATACCTGAAACCGATCCTTCTAAAGCCTTGGAGTTTTTCCGCAATAATTCTGATCAAATCGACCTTATTATCACCGATATGACCATGCCTCGAATGACTGGGGACAGGCTGGCACAGGAGATACTCAAAATAAAGTCCGATATACCGATCATCATCTGCACCGGGTACAGTCAAAGGATGTCTGAGGATAAAGCGCAGGAACTCGGTATTCGGAAATATATTGAAAAGCCTATTGAAATGAAAAATCTGGCGAGGTCGGTTCGGGAGGTTTTGGATGGGCAATGAGGCTGGGTAATACTGATATTAGAGTAAGATTGTTTTGTCAGCCTTGCACGATTTTAAGCAATGTCGGGGTGCATGATCATGCAAGCTTGAAACCTGCTGCTCGGAAGCATGGCTGAATTTCTAAAACAACAAGAAGTGCTAACGTGCTTATTAAAATAGGATAAACATGTGTAAATGCGATTTGAAATCTTTGATTCGATTGTATGCAGCGGCTTTTTTCATTGCGATGACAATGGCCCCTGCGATGTTATCTGCCGGAGAATCCATAACCTGGGGAGAGGAAAATTTCCCTCCGATCTGGATTTTGGAAGGAGCAGATAAAGGGAATGGCATATTAGATGGTCTTATTTCGATATACGAAAAAAACCTGCCCGAGTATGAACACCATCATGTTACAGCGAACATGGCCAGGATACTTTCAATGATGAAAGAAGGACAGAATGTGTGCCATGCTGGAATTCTCAAATCGCCGGATAGAGAAAACTTTGTCTATTTTTCGATTCCAAACTGTATAACCAACCTTCATGGAATAGTGGTAAAAAAGAGCAGAATAAATTCCCTATTTGGCAACAATAAGAGCGTTTCCCTGGAATCCCTGCTGAAGAACACAAATCTGAAAC
>BS_KBA_SWE02_21mDRAFT_10000592_pt1 | contig 13716 bp, 12 predicted proteins | sample BalSeasSWE02_21m_FD_9196 | JGI IMG/M metagenome (IMG submission 9196)
TATCCCAGTTAGAAAACCCGGGAAACTTCCTGCAGAAAAAGTTTCGATTTCATATTCGCTTGAATATGGGGAGGATAAACTTGAAATGCACAAAGATGCAATTCAGCCTGGCAATAAAGTGTTAGTGCATGATGATTTACTTGCAACGGGTGGAACTATGAATGCAGTTTGTCAATTGATCGAACAACTTGGTGGTGAAATTGTTCAAGTTTCTTTTATTGTGGAATTATCTTTCTTAAACGGAAGAGATAAATTAAAGTCCTATGACGTCCACTCAATTGTTAATTACGATAATGAAGATTAAATGAACTTTTGTAATAAATAATTATGATTTAACTTCCCAATCCTTAGGTGCAATCACAACAACAAATTCACCTTTAATTATTTTTTGATCAAAGGTTTCTAAAATATTTTTTGGAAATCCACGCCATGTTTCTTCAAACATTTTTGTGATCTCCCTGCAAACAACTACAAATCTATCTGGTAAATACTCATTTAACTCATTCAACAATTTTTCAATTCTATACGTTGATTCGTAAATAATTATAGTTCGTTTTTCCTTTGCCAATTCTTTAAGTTTTGTTTGTCTTCCTTTTTTTTGAGGAATAAATCCTTCAAACACAAACGAATCTGTTGGTAATCCACTCATACTTAATGCAGCAACTAATGCAGATGCGCCGGGAATTGGTATAATATCAATCCCATTTTCAATACAAGCTGAAACAAGTCTTACGCCGGGATCAGAAATTAATGGTGTTCCAGCATCTGAAATTAAAGCAGCTGTTTGATTAGACAGGATTCTGTTTACAATAAATTCAATTTTATTTTTTTCATTAAAAGCATTTAATGAGATTAATTCTTTCTTAATTTCCAGATGCTTGAGAAGATTTCCGGAAACGCGTGTGTCTTCACAAAGAATAAAATCAACCTCTTTAAGCGTTTCTATTGCACGAAGTGTAATATCTTTAAGATTTCCTATTGGTGTGCTTACAATGTAAAGTTTCATAACATTAAAATAGTTTAAAACAGTTACGGCTCCAACTAAGGAGCCGTACCGTGCAAGTAGTTAATATATAATTTAGTTATTGGACAACATTAATTTGAGAACTTTTCTGATAATAGTCAAGCCTTTATCAATTTCATTTTCTGTAATATTTAATGGTGGTCTGAAACGAATTGATTTTTCACCGCATCCTAAAATCATAAGCTTTTCATTGTAACAGTGATTTTTAAACTTATTTCTCAGCTCGGCATTTGGTAAATCCAATGAACACATTAAACCTAATCCACGCACATTGTTTATTAGAGTTGGATACTCTTCCTGGATATTTACAAGTTGAAATTTAAGATATTCACCAACTTTTTTAGCATTTTCGACGAGGTTTTCATTTTTAATAACATCGAGAATAAATTTAGAACGAACCATATCTACAAAATTTGCGCCCCAGGTAGAATTTATACGGCTTGATACTTTGAAAACATTATCATCAATGTCATCAATTCTATCAGAAACCATAATTCCACAAACCTGAGCTTTTTTGCCAAATGCTATTATATCTGGTTTAACGTAATACTCATAAGCCCAGAATTTACCTGTTAATCCAAAACCGGTTTGTACTTCATCAAACATCAGTAAGATTTCGTTTTCATCAGCTATCTCACGAAGCTTAATAAAAAATTCTTTACGGAAAAAATTATCTCCGCCTTCAGCCTGGATTGGTTCGATGATTATCACTGCAATGTCATCAAGATTTTTCTTTATGACTAAATTAATCTCTGCTAATGCTTTTTCCTCAAGCTGTATAACTTCATCAAGATGATTTTCTAATGGAAACTTAATTTTAGGGGTTGTAATTCTTGGCCAATCAAACTTTGGAAAGTATTTAACTTTTGTAGGATCTGTATTTGTGAGCGACATTGTGTAACCACTTCTACCATGGAAAGCTTCTTTAAAGTGAATTACTTTATGACCTTTTTCTTCTTTATAACCTTTGAGGAAATTTTTTCTAACTTTCCAATCGAATGCAACTTTTAAACCATTTTCTACGGCAAGAGAACCGCCGGCAATAAAGAATAAATGTTTCATGTAGTCTGGCTTTGCAACCTCAGCGAACCTTTCAACGAATTCTGCCATATATGTTGTATAGATGTCTGAGTTGGATGGTTTGTTTACCGCTGCTTTTCCTAATACTTGTCTAACCTCTTCGGAGTTTAGATAAGGATGATTTAATCCAATAGGTGAAGAAGCAAAGAATGTAAAAAAATCGAGATACTCATCTCCTGTAACTTGATCCACTATGGTTACACCATTGCTTTTGTCAAGATCAAGAATGATCTCGAACCCATCTGCGAGCATATATTTTGATAAAACTGAAATTACCTGATTTGCATTAATTGCTGGTGTGTAGTTGCTCTGTAAATTTTTTTCGTCTGTTATTGAAGAATCCATTTTCTACTCCTAATAGATAATGAGTTATTAATTGAATAATTTAGAAAAAGATAGAAATAGGAGAGGGATTAGAATACGTTTTCAAAGTTGGAAACAAAGTAGCTTCGCTGCAAAGTAGAGAAATATTTAATGTTTTTGCTCATAAAATTTTAATTCTTGCCTCCAAGATAAACAAGATTAGGAATTATTTCACAAGGCTTCTTTAAATATCTTAAAATTAAAAATGTTAGCAAATTATGCTATTCGTTTTTACTGATAAAATGCTCTTTTTAGAAAAATTAATAATAATAAAATGATCTACCTTCGAAAAGTCAGCTATTTGTGATATGATATTACCTCTATTTCAGGATCAATAATAGTGTTTTTTTATTTGTTTTTTTTTCAAATAAGTGTTACACTTACCGTAACAATTATAAAAATTATGTCAGCATCAACAAAATTATCCACTTCCGTAAAAGCCTTATGCTTTCTTGCTTTATATGATAAACCTAAAAATAGCTCTGAGATTGCGGCTTCTATAGGAATAAATGCTTCAAAGCTTAGAAAACTATTATCGATGCTCGGTAAATCAGGTTTTGTTAAGAGTGATAGCGGAATGTTGGGTGGATTTTCACTTGCCAAAAAACCAGATGAAATTAATTTACAAGAAATTTATTGTGCAATTGAAGATCGTAAAGCTTTTTACTTAAATGTTAATGATGATAATCTTGAAGAGAATGGTTCATCGGAAAAAATAAATTATTTATTTCTGAATTTGTTTTCTGAAATCCAAATAGAAATTGAAAATAAAATGACCGACATCACTTTAAAATTAATTATCGAAAAAATTAAATAACACTTAAAAGGAGTTGCAAAATGGAATTCTTAAAGAATCTTGGAATAAAAGATAAGAATTTTGGATCCTCAACCGGAACTAAATGGAATGAGACAAAGGATCATGGCGAATTAAAAATATATTCTCCAGCTACGGGAGAATTTATTGCGTCAGTGTACCAGGCATCCGAAGCTGATCTTGAAAAAGTATTGGCATCAGCAGAAGAAGCATTTAAATATTGGAGAACAGTACCTGCACCAAAACGCGGTGAAATTGTTAGACAAATTGGTGATAAACTTCGTAAAAATAAAAAAGATCTCGGTTCACTTGTTTCTTTTGAAATGGGAAAATCTTTACAAGAGGGCATGGGTGAAGTTCAGGAAATGATTGACATCTGTGATTTTGCCGTGGGTCAATCAAGACAGCTTTATGGATTTACAATGCAATCAGAAAGACCAAACCACAGAATGTATGATCAATATCATCCATTAGGAATTGTCTCCACCATCTCCGCATTTAATTTCCCAGTTGCAGTCTGGGCATGGAATGCAATGTTAGCTGCCGTTTGCGGTGATGTAAATGTTTGGAAGCCTTCTTCAAAAGTTCCGCTTTCAGCAATTGCTTGTCAAAATATAATTCAAGATGTTCTTGTTGAAAATAATTTGCCTGAGGGAATATTTACTTTAATAGTTGGTAAAGGTTCCACAATAGGTGAAAAGATTCTAAACGATAAAAGAATTCCATTGATTTCAGTAACAGGTTCTACACACGTTGGAAGACATGCTGGTGAAGTTATTGCAAAAAGATTTGGCAGAGCAATTCTTGAACTTGGCGGTAATAATGCAATAATTATGACTCCTGATGTGGATTTAAAAATGGCATTGCTTGCCGTTGTTTTTGGTGCAGTTGGAACAGCTGGACAGCGTTGTACAAGCACAAGAAGACTTATAGTTCACGAATCCATATATGATAAAGTAAAAGACTTACTAGTTAAAGCTTACAGTGGATTAAAAATTGGTAATCCACTTGATGAAAAAAATCATGTTGGTCCGTTAATCGACAAAGGTGCAGTTAAAGATTTTACTAATGCATTAAGTTTAGTGGTTGAAGAAGGCGGAAAAATTATTCATGGTGGACAGGTTTTGGAAGGTGAGACATATAAATCAGGTTCTTATGTTGTACCTGCAATCGTAGAAGCAGAAAATCATTACAAGATAGTTCAGGAAGAAACATTTGCACCAATCCTATATTTAATTAAATATTCTGGTGATGTAAAAAATGCAATTGCTCTTCAAAACGGTGTGGTTCAGGGATTATCTTCATCCATTTTTACAAATAATATGCGGGAAGCAGAAATGTTTTTATCAGCAGAAGGTTCTGATTGCGGTATTGCTAATGTAAATATCGGAACATCTGGAGCAGAAATAGGCGGAGCTTTTGGAGGGGAAAAGGAAACTGGTGGCGGAAGAGAATCAGGTTCTGACTCCTGGAAAACTTATATGCGAAGACAGACAAATACAATAAACTATGGCACAGCTCTTCCATTAGCGCAAGGAATTAAATTCGAAATTTAGTCTGATTATTTTTAGTGTGTAAAAGAGGGAAGTGAGATTGTAAAATTTTACTTCCCATTATTTTTAAAGTTGATTGCGAAATCAGAAAATATTACCTGCATTATTTTCCTGCCTCATTATTCTTCTTTTTTAGCAGAATCTAAAGAAAAAAACTCGGACAAATTTTGTAAGTGACAATTCTGTACGTTGATTATACCTTAAATATTGATGGCCTGACATTTGCTTTAATGGTATAAAAATTATTAAAGATGAACTTAGATATATCAAAAATAACTTCTTGCGGCTCTGATTGGGAAACTAATCAATATACATTCCTTCAAACCATGAAGAGTTGGCAAAATGAAATTAGGAAAAATAAACTTTTTCCGGCTATTGATTTTGCCTGGCAGCTTCAAAATAAATTCAATGATATTCTGTCTGAAAATATTGAATCAAAATTTTGGTTGGAAAGGGAAGTTCAAGGAGCTTTCATAGATGATCAGTTAGTAATACTAGAGAAAGCACATCAAATCAGTTTTCAACTTGACAGACTAATAGATTTTGTGAAATGGGGATTGAATGAAAATATTGATTTGTTAGACGAGGCAGAAATAATAAAACAATTTGTTTATGAAAACACTCAAGTAATTCCTAACTGTAATACCGATAAGTATCGAGGTAAAGGTTATATTCTTGTCCCGGATAATAAAATCAAAGTTTATAAAATATATCTATACGAGCTTTCAATTAACTGGTCATTTGATGAACCAGTTGAATATTTAGACCTAGAATTACTGCGTTCAATACCATTTAATATGGTTAAAGATTCATCATACAATTTGATGAAAGAATTTATTAAACACTCTCAAAATCTTTATGATCCAATGGTTTATATCTGCGAAACCGAGTTAGACTTTCCTTTTAATGAAACACTTTTACCAATTGTAAAAACTAAACTATTAGATTCTGTAAACGGACTAACTCCGTATATTTAACCAATACTCATTAAGATATAATCAGAAATAATTTTAGCAGTTTCATCAAGGATATAATCCTTTTTATCTTTCTTCACAACTGGTATTTCTTCATCTAACAATTCTGTTTTACTCTGCTCCTGGGCTATCCCATCTCGCTCGATTTCCCTTTGTTCTTCCTTTTTCTTTTCTTGTTTTCTTATTTCTTCATTGAGTGAAATGAATGTTTTTTTCTTATTCTCTTTATAAATGGTTATATCTTCAATTAAATTCTGAAAATCTTTATCGGTTGAAATTCTTTGCAAATGTTTGGAATTCATTTCGAGTAAAAATTTTGATAAATCAGAAAACTTATTAAAGTCAGCAGATTTAATTTCATCCCAAGGCAAAGCACTTGGTTCAGAACTTTCACCAAAATCTTTAGAATCGATCATTGTTGGGAACGAGATATCCGGCACTACACCCAGATTTTGTGTGCTTGCACCATTTACCCGGTAGTATTTAGCAATAGTTAATTTAACCTGTCCTAAATTCAAATTCTTCTGTGATGATAATCTGTTAAGATCAATAAGATTTTGCACGGTTCCTTTACCGTAAGTTTGCTCACCAACAATAAAACCCCTGCCGTAATCTTGAATTGCGCCTGAAAAAATCTCTGATGCAGAAGCACTGAATCTATTAACTAAAATAGTTAATGGTCCATCATAAACGATGGAAGGGTCAGGATCTTTAGCAATATCAATATTACCATCTGAGTTTTTTACTTGAACAACCGGACCATCTTTAATAAACAAACCTGTAAGTTCAATTGCCTCCTGAAGTGAGCCACCGCCATCATCACGTAAATCAATAATTATTCCATCAACATTTACTGTTTTTAAAGAGTCAAGAATTTTTCTAACATCTTTTGTTGTACTTTTATAATTTCCATCACCATTTCGTCGTCCTTCAAAATCATTATAAAAATTTGGAATATCAATTACGCCGATTTTAAAAGGCTTATCTTCATTTATTATTTCTAGAACACTTCCTTTAGCAGCCTGATCTTCTAATTTTACTTTTTCTCTGATTAGCGAAATTTCTATTGGTGTTGAGTTCAGATCACTACCTGCTTTAAGTATTTGCAATCTAACCAAAGTACCTTTTGCACCGCGAATTAACTTAACTGCATCAGTGATTCTCCAACCGATAATATCTTCAAATTCACCATCCTCACCTTGAGCAACACCTATAATTTTATCATCAGCTTTAAGTAAACCACTTTTAGCTGCTGGTCCGCCAGGAATAATTTCAGCAACTTTTGTGTAATCATCTTCAGTCTGTAAACGTGCACCAATTCCTTCTAAAGATAGACTCATATCAATTTTAAAGTTATCTGAAGTAACAGGGGAGAGATAGTTTGTGTGTGGATCAATCGCTTGCGTAAAAGAATTCATTGCAAGCTGAAATACATCCTCAGAATTATATTGATTTAAGAAATGAGCAAAGTTCTTATATCTCTTCTTCAGAGTTTTTTGAATAAACTCCCAATCTTTGCCATTAAGTTTATAAGTTAATGCATCGTTTTTTAATCTTTGGCGCCAAAGTTCGTTTAGTTCAGATTGATCTTTTGCCCAATCAGATTTGTCTCTGTTGTATGCATAATTTTCATCTATAGAATAATCAAATTCAGTATTTAATAGATCATCAATAAAAGTAATTCTTTCATTTAGTCTTTTGATGTACACATTAAAAACGTCATAATAGAATTGAATGTCGCCCTTAAATAATTTATCATCTAATTGATAGTGCTCAGAATTAAACGATTCTATATCTGATAAAAGAAAATAATTTTTGCCGTTATCCAGAGCATCTAAATATCTATAAAAAATTATACTCGATAGTGAATCATTAATATCAAATTCTTTGAAATGATATCTTGTTAAAATCGAAGTAATTAACTGATTTTCTATCTGATAATGATTTTCGGGTTCGATAACTTTAAGACTGTCAGATGGAAAAAGTAAAACATTATTATCAAATGTACTTCCAGTAAATAAACTACCTGAAACGATAATATTATTATAAAAATAAAGCTTTTAATCTTTTTACTATGATTTTTGATCATTTTAATCTTTCTTGATGAAACCATTTTGTTTAACTAAATTTAATGTTTTCCGGCTACTAAATATGCAATTAGTCCAGTATTTTCAAGCTAATAAGACTATACTTATTCTAAATGTGTTCCCTAACAATAATTGAACAAGTATAATAGAAATGCATAATTATTTTTATAAATTTTGAGTGTAAACTAAATCAAATTGGTAAAGGATATGACAAAGTCTAGGGAAATATTAAGAAGAAAAGCTCAGTACTCGGATCCACTTAGTGCTTCTGTTGAAAATATTTTTGCTGAAATCGAAAACGAAATTGAACAGAAGGATGAAATTGAAGTCCTGGATAAGAATGGGAAAAAAGTTATTGTGTTTAAAGATCCATTATATTCACGTGAACCCAGAAGTACAGTAAATTATTCCATCTTCAGAGGTAAATGGGAATTTGAACCTTTAGAAGATATTGATGAAAATGATTCTGATAAATGTGCAATTCAGTTTAAACCTTTAAGTGATTCAGCAGAAGTTATTATAGCATTTAAATCTATTAAAGATAGAGTTGAATTTATGAGCTCTATTTACTCTGGTGAAGAAATGAAACAAGTTGGCAGCGGAATGAGCCTTGAAAAATTTGCTAACTCCAAGGTTCTCAAAACCACCGGAGGGTTGCTCGGTTTAACCATGGCTGGATATGGACTTTACAAAATCTTTGCAAAGAAAAATGAGGAGGAATAGTAATGAAATCTATTTTAGTTTAACTACAATATTAAAAACATCATCTGCGTGAGTTTCAACATCAACGTCTCTTAATATATTTACAATATTTCCTTGTTTATCAACAATAAATGTAATCCTGGAATCCAATCCGATATTATTCAAAACGCCGTATGCTTTACTGACTTCTTTTTTCTCATCAGATAGAAGAGGAAAGTTTAAATTGTTATCATTGATAAACTCTTTAATCGATTCTTTTGAATCCACACTGATTCCAAAAACTATAATATTGTTTTCTTTAAACTTTCTAAATGAATCCCTTATACCACAAGCTTGCTTTGTACAACCTGGTGTGTTTGCTTTTGGATAAAAATAAATTATTACAGGATTCTTTTCTTTATAATTAGATAATGAAAAATTATTTCCATCAGAATCTTGTAATGTAAAATCTGGAGCCGAATTACCAACACTTAAATTATCAGCATTACCACCACAACTTTGCAATGTTATAAATAATGTGATTAAAATTGGAATCAACAGGAGATTATGCTTTCCCATATTACTTCTCACTTAAAACAGTTCTGTTAAAAATAAATTCTACGTTCTTTAACATATTTTTATTCCCAAATATTTCATCAAGTTCTTCGATAGAAATATATTTTCTTAGCTCATCAGAATTAGATAACTCATCCTTCAGATTTAATTTTTCATCACCCCAGACTTTCATAGCAGAATCTTGAACGATTCGATAAGCATCTTCTCTGGAAATGCCTTTTGTAACAAGCCTTAATAAAATCGTCTGAGAAAATATTAAACCACGGGTAAGGTTAAGATTTCTAATCATATTTTCAGGATAGATTAGAAGCTTAGAAATAAGTTTAACCATAAGATCGAGCATATAATCCAGGCAAATAAAACTATCCGGTACAATAATTCTTTCAACAGAAGAATGTGAAATATCTCGTTCGTGCCATAGTGCTACATTTTCCAGTGCTGCCATTGAATTACTTCGAAGAACTCTTGCTAATCCTGTTACACGCTCACTAACGATAGGATTACGTTTATGCGGCATTGCCGATGAACCTTTTTGTCCCTGTGAAAAATATTCTTCAGCTTCTAACACTTCAGTTCTTTGAAGATGCCGAATTTCAATAGAAATTTTTTCTAAGGTTGCACCAATAATTGCCAGTGTTGTTAAAAACTCAGCGTGTCTATCTCTTTGAATTATCTGAGTTGAAACCGGAGCTGGTTTTAAACCCATTTTATTACAAACATATTCCTCAACTTTTGGAGAGAGATGTTCAAAAGTTCCAACTGCACCTGAGATTTGGCCCACACTAATCACTTCGATTGCTTTTTGAAGTCTTTCGATATTTCTCGCTGTTTCCTCAAACCACAATGCAAACTTTAATCCCATAGATGTTGGTTCTGCATGTATTCCGTGCGATCTGCCAATACAAACAGTATTCTTATGTTCAATCGCTCTCAATTTTAACGCATCCTTTAGATCAAATAATCTTTTTAAAAGTAATTCACCAGCAGATTTCATTTGGTATGATAAAGTTGTATCTAAAATATCTGATGAAGTCATTCCATAATGTATATGTCTTGATTCCGGACCTACATATTCTGCAACATTTGTAAGAAATGCGATAACATCATGCTTTGTTGTTTCTTCAATTTCCAAAATTCTCTTAATATCAAAATCTGCTTTTTGTTTAACTGTTTCTACGTCCAATTTTGGAATTTCACCCATTTCTGCACGTGCTTCACATGCAAGAATTTCAATCTTTAACCAGGTATCAAATTTAAATTTATCTTCCCAAATTTTTCCCATCTCAGGAAGAGTATATCTCTCGATCATTTATTTCTCTCTAATTTCATTTTTTTTGTTAACTCAGAATTATCCCTAATTATTTTTACTTTGATTTCTTGATCGGCTCTGAATTCCTGGAACACACCAAAAATAGTTTGTTCATTACTAATCTTGTAACCATCAATTTCGGTAATGATATCACCGCTTTTTAATCCAGCGTTTTCTGCAGGAGTATTAGCTAAAACTTTTGTAATGATAACGCCTTTATTACTTTTGAGATCATAGTATCTTATAATGCCAGCATCAATAGATTGTATGCTCATTCCGATTTGGAAATCTCTATCAATTTTACCGTTAGTTTTTAATTCAGTTACGATTCTCTTTACTTTATCTATCGGAATTGCAAAACCGAGTCCAATATTTCCCTGCACTCCCCCGGCAGTATAAATCAAAGTGTTCATGCCGATAACTTGTCCAATCGAATTAACTAAAGCACCACCGCTATTGCCTCCATTAATTGCAGCATCAGTTTGTATCATATCTAAGTAGTATCTGTCCCTAATTGGTTCTAGGTTCATCCCAGTGGCACTAATAACGCCAACAGTAACCGTTGGTTTATCATTAAGCTCAAATAATCCAAAAGGATTTCCTAATGCAATTACCCATTCACCAATTATTATATCACTTGAATTTCCTAATTCAACGTAAGGTAGATTATCACTATCAATTTTAAGCAAGCAAATATCTGAAACCGGATCCGAACCGATAATTTTTGCTTCGCGATGGCTTCCATCAGTCATTGTAATAGTAATTTCAGTCGCATTTCCTGCAACGTGATCATTTGTTACAATGTATCCATCAGGTGAGATAATATAACCGGAACCTAATCCCTGAACTTTTTGACTGGAATTACCTCTATTGCCAAAAAATTGCTTGAAAAACGGGTCATCAAAAAATGAGCTGAAAGGATCTCGATACTGCCTGATTTCTATTACATTGATTCCAACAATGGCAGGACTAACTTTTTGTACAGTTTTGGTAATAATATTTTCTCTTGAGCTAGTTATTTCATCGTTGAATCTATTTGCTTGTTCTAATGACGTTAGCGAAAGATTATTTGAATTTGTTGATGTATAAAAATCATTCTGAAGTTTCGAGTTTAAATAAAAAAATGATGCAGATAATAAAATTATTAAACCAACTATAGTGGTTATAAATGTTTTTTTTGTAATCATAGCTTTATTTGTTTTTATTTGAAATAATTTCTTTTAATGGTTCAATATGTTTAATGAAAATTATCAATAATCCAGCGGAAGTAAAAAGTAATAATTCATCCACAAAAACAGGTTTAGGATATGCAAACTGAATTGCATAACCATAAAATGTTAAGACAGAAATTAAGGATAAAACGGTGGCAAAAATATTTGCTACGTGAATGTCTTTCTTAAGCACATAAACTAAAATATAAAATACGATCCAAGCTATTGGTAAGAATGGAAAAATTATAGCATTGCCGCCAGCTGCAGTAGCTAGTCCTCTTCCACCTTTGAATCCTAACCAGGGATTAAAACAATGACTAAAGACCGCAAACAAAACGGATAAGGAAGCAATGAAGAATGACGATTCAATTAGGAATAAAACTATTAGTGCTGGAAGCATTCCTTTTAGAAAATCTATAATTAATACTATAATTCCTATCAATTTTGAGTTGGTGAGTTCGTAAGAATTCATAGCACCAACATTTCCGGTACCTGATTCAGTTATATCAATCCCTTTGGTTTTTTTTAGCAAAAGATAAGCTGTTGGAATTGATCCAAATAAATAACCGATAATAGAACTTAATAAATATTCCATATAAATATTGGTTTGTTTAACTGTTTAAAAATAAGGAAAAAATACTTAGTGAGATACTTAGAAAGGAGTGAAACTTATAAAATTAATAAAACGCCAATTTATGGTTTTCGTTTATAATATTTCCGGCTTTATCCCGAAGATTATTGATGATTAGTTTATAAGAAGATTGTGGTAAATACTTTTCTGTATATAATACAACGGCAGTATCTCCGGCTACAATTCCAACTTTGTAAATTGCTATAGGAGTATCATCATCTCTGTAGATAACATAATTATCAGTATCAAAAATTCCGTCACGAGACATTGGCTCATTAAACTTAACAAGAACTTTAGATGTATCTGCCATTTGCTGAGCAAATAACTCTGTTGAGGAGAATGCAAAAAGGATTAATAAAATAGATAGTTGAAATAGTTTAAGCATATCATCAATTTGAAATATTTTGATTACCATTATTTATCCCAAACTAATGCCAAGAAAAAATTAGAAAATGAGCTTAAATAAAAGACTTATGACTGGATCTTAATCTCAAATGAGGAGGATAAATATTGAACTGTTACAAAAAAAGACAGAATAGACAATCGAATTGAGTTAAAAATAGAAGGATTAGAATTTGAGGCGCCGGTCGGATTCGAACCGACGAATAAAGGTTTTGCAGACCTTCCCCTTAAGCCACTTTATAAGGACTTACGGGTAACTGATTCCTTTTTTGATTAATGATTCTCAACTTATTGAACGTTTAGGAGATTTAACCTATGTATCTATCTAAACATAAAAATGGTGTTTACTATGTTTTCTATGATCAACCAAATGGAAAGCGGACTTGTGCTTCCACTGGTGAAAAAATGAAATTTGATGCCCTGAAATTTCTATCAAATTTTGATAAGTAGGGAATTATCAAAGCAAAGCGAATTTGTCTTTTCTTTGGAAGGGGAGAGGATTACACAAAAATTTATTTCTAAGAAGTTTAAGTCCTATGTAATAAAATCAAAGATTAATCCAGACCTGACTTTCCATAGCTTAAGACACACTTTTGCCTCTTGGTTAGTTCAGCGAGGTGTTTCCATTCATAAGGTTTCTAAATTATTAGGTCACTCCGATATAAAAGTAACTGAAATTTACACACACCTTAAACCAGATAATCTTAGAAATGCTGTTGAGTTACTAAACTAAATATTCTGTTTTGCTTATATCCCTTGCTATTCTTAATTGTTATGCTTATTGTGTAATCGATGGTAAGCCATAGATACAAAATGATATTACTTATGAAAAGGAGATGAAATAATGAAGAAACTAAACCCATTAAAAATTTCAGTTCGGCAGTTAATACAGAATAAAGGCGATAAATTCTTTTATAATGCTGAAGGAGTGAAGAAAGCCGATCATTTTAAGTTCAAAGAAGCTATCGAATGCTTTACAAAAGCTATAAAATTAGATCCTGAAGATGCATT